>Ga0206129_10001045_pt1 | contig 39074 bp, 41 predicted proteins | sample Helgoland_Spring_8_FD_148616 | JGI IMG/M metagenome (GOLD analysis project Ga0206129, IMG submission 148616) | Pelagic subsurface seawater microbial communities from Kabeltonne, Helgoland, North Sea - Helgoland_Spring_Bloom_20160502_2 | ecosystem: Environmental > Aquatic > Marine > Epipelagic ...
ATAACTTTCTCGAGGGCAAAGAGGTCGATGCAGATGCTGAGGAGCGTCTGATTGGCATCTATAGCAAAACTCAGCACAAGCGCCTGCCAATAGCCACTGTCTACGACTAGACCAGAGTCTGCAGGGTACGAGCAAACTCTGTCTCCAGGGTCTATCCTTTCTAAATAGAGTATTTAGTTCTGGGATGGAGACTCAGGCATGGTGCGGCCCGTCAGTATTGATCGCCAGCATATCGAGACTGATCAGGGCAATAAGCCTAGGTTACTGCGTATCTATATAAGTTACCGGCTACTTCTATCCGTGCTGTTTCTGGCACTGACCCATTTTCAGTTAGTCAGCGATTATCTGAGAACCAGTAATCAGCAGTTATTTTCTCTCACCATTGTGCTCTACAGCATTATCAATGTAGTCACGGCACTGATGTTTTATCGCCAGCGCTGGAGACCCAGCGAAACTGCCCTATTTGCCATACTGTTAATCGATACCATTGCGATTACCAGCATGATGCTCGCCTCGGACAGCCCGTATGGCTCTCTGGCTATTTGCTGATGGTGACAGAGGCATCAGGTATATTCCAGCGCGCGACGAATCTCCCAAGCCTGCGGTTTAATGGCTCTTCTGGTCATGGTACGCTAAAAAGATGGCGCTACCAGAAGCTGCAAAATACACAAAATAGTCAAGCTGACAAGCAGCTCGAGAATGGTAAATCCGCTGAGAATTTTAATAGAGTTCATCCGTTTGCTCTGTGATTATCTGGCTGGGCGTAGAAACCTGATACGCTTTATTTAAGTGCAGAGCGCCGGGCTAGGATTTAAAATTTTGGGGAAACGAGAAGGGCTTCCTACAGATAGTTACTGCTTGATCACTGGGATATATCTGGGCTCTTGTTTTGATCGGCATCCAGTTCCAACCCAGCCGCCCTTGCCCGCATGCGCCACAGCTCACGAGCACGCTGTTGCATATCAATATGACTGTCGGACTCATCAACAATCTCCATACCCAGCATGGTTTCCACCAGATCTTCCATGGTCGCAATGCCTAGAGGGTCGCCATACTCATTGATAATAAGGCTCATGGTAACCCGCTCGCTGACCATGGTTTGCATTAACTCTGGGAGTGGTTTGGTTTCCAGTACGGTTAACAGCTCACGTTTAAGATCCACTAGCGGCAGATCAAGCTGTCCCTCCGCGGCCTGTTTATAGATATCGTCCTTGCGAACAAAGCCAACAATGTTGTCGCTGTTAACCTCGAATATGGGGATTCGCGAAAATTTAATGGAGGGAGAACCCTGCAAAACATCGGCGATGGTCATATCGCTCTGCAAACTGGCCATTACCGTACGAGGGGTCATAACATCTTTGACCACCAGCCCACGAAATGCCAGCAGTGCATCTATGGCATTTACCTCGCCGGCATCTATAACTCCCTCCTTGTGACCCACAGTGGCCAAAGAGCGAAAATCATCTCGCGACAAGGTAGGCCCCTCGCTCTGAGGCGCCAGCCATCCAGTTAAACTCTTGGCAGCCACTACCAGTGGGTACATCGACCACTGCACCCAGCGCAAAATATGGCCGCATGCGGGAGCCAACTGCTGCCAGTATCGCGCGCCCAAGGTTTTAGGAATTATCTCTGAGAAAATCAGTATCAATAGGGTGAGAACAGCGGAGATTACCCCAAAGTAGACCTCGCCAAACAGTTTGGTCGCCTGGGCCCCTGCACCTGCTGCTCCCACTGTGTGGGCTATGGTATTGAGGGACAGAATAGCCGCCAGGGGCTTATCAATATCCTCTTTAAAACTTCGCCATAGCTTGGCTAATTTTGGGCGCTTACTGTCTAAGCTTGCCAGGTAGGTGGGTGTCAGGGATAGCAGGGTTGCTTCGAGTAATGAGCAGAGGAATGAAACCCCAAGTGCCAGGCTTATATAGAGGACTAACATAAGCATTTTGTGGGACTCCTAAAACTCTTCGTTTGGATGCGAGAAGTTGGGATCGCCCAGCAGATTAATGTAAACAGCGGCACAGTTTAAACCCCTTTGAGGCTCAGGTAGATAACTTTATTTGGAAATCTTACATAAGCCATGCAGTCCTGCCAACAGTCACCAGTTAAGTTTTCTCAAAGAAATCGATGATAGAGCTCGATGGATTGGTGATAAATAGATTCAAAGTGGCGCTTGGCCTCAATGGATAACTTTTCACCTGTATATTCAGTTTTCCAGAGCCGTTTAGCCCGATCCATTGTTATATTAAACCTTTCTTCGATAAAGTCTTGTGACTCATGATATCGATCAAACACAAAAACTTTATCGACTCGTAATTCTCCATTTATGTGAGTGAATTTGTACTGATCTATATAATGACTGACATTCTTAATGGTTAGATTTTCGTCACCAAGGATAAAGTGCTCGAGCGAAGGTATTGGAGTCTGTTTACGAAGCTGGTTATAAAGACTTACTACCTGATCAAAAGGATTACGCAAAACTACAAACTTATAGTAGTCATCAATGTTCAGAAATTGATCATATTCGGAAATAAAGCTATGGGTATGACCACCCTTCCCCTTAATTTTATTGGCAAAATGACCATGCACACTGAAGTGCTCATAGGCCAGGTCCTCGAGCTGGCTTTCATTCACATCCTTCAGATACCTGCTCACAATCGCATGCTCCAAACTTGATCCCCCTGTTTTTGGGATATGGATAAGTAGGTGTTTGTTGGGGAAAAACATAGCAGTGCTCTGGCCGTCATAGATTTTTGAAGGTTTGGGTTATTTTTGTTAGATTTGGCGAGGTGCAACGGACTCTTTTTATTTTATTTTGCACCTGCAAACATATCGTTAATCGGTAGATTATACGGTAAAGGGGTATGCATAGACGAGGTTGGATTTGGTTGTTGCTGGGGTGGTAAATTGGTACGACCGAGTGGATTCGAACCACCGACCCCCACCATGTCAAGGTGGTGCTCTAACCAACTGAGCTACGGTCGTATATCAATTTACTTCTCATCCAATCTAACCTGGGTTGATTGAGACTCACTTTGGTGAGTCGCGCATTATACTGAAAAAATTGGTTGAATCATCTGTTATTTCCAATGGGACGCTCTAGCAAACTAAGAATTTGACTCCCGCCTTTTGCCCTGACTCAACGTCAACCTGGTTAAATTATTTAATCACAGGCAGTGGCAGATGGCGCAACCCGATTGCTACGACCCATACCAAAGTACTGAATGCCCTGGTCCTGCAGGCGCGCTGGGTCATAAAGATTGCGACCATCAAAGATTACCGGCTGCTTTAGGCTGTCTTTAATCAGAGCAAAGTCTGGCGACCAGAACGGCTTCCACTCAGTGCATATTGCCAGTATGTCCGCCCCCTGCAATGCTGCCTCCTTGGTGCCGCAGAGCAGCAGATCGTTGCGCACCCCATAGATTTCTTGGGTCGCCTCCATACCATGGGGGTCAAAGGCCTGCACCTTCGCGCCCCGCTGCCAAAGGGCTTCCATTAAATCTCTGCTGGGAGCCTCGCGCATATCGTCTGTGCCAGGCTTAAAGGCCAAGCCCCAGAGCGCAATGGTTTTGCCCTCCAGCTGGCCGTCAAAATAGCTGTCGATCTTTTTAAACAATAGCGACTTTTGCTGATCATTGACCGCGCTCACCGCACTAAGTAGCTTTGGCAGGTAACCCGCGCTCACGGCGGTGGCCTCCATGGCCCGCAAATCTTTGGGGAAACAGGAGCCACCAAAACCGCAACCAGGGTAGATAAAGCTATAGCCAATGCGGGGGTCTGAACCAATACCCACCCTTACCTGCTCTATATCAGCGCCCACCAGATCGGCGATATTGGCAATTTCATTAATAAAGCTAATTTTAGTGGCCAATAAGGAGTTAGCAGCATATTTAGTTAGCTCAGCGGAGCGCAAATCCATAAAGATGAGCTTGTCGCGCTGGCGATTATAGGGGGCGTAGAGCTCCTGCATCATGACCTCTACCTCGGTGCTGTCGGTACCCACCACAATGCGGTCCGGACGGGTAAAGTCGGCTATAGCTGCGCCCTCTTTGAGAAATTCTGGGTTGGAGGCCACATCGAATCCGAGGTCTAGCCCCCGCTGATCAAGAGCCTGCTGCAATCTGTCGCTGACTTTGTCCGCTGTGCCCACGGGGACAGTGGATTTATTCACCACCACCTTAAAGTCATCCATAAACTGGCCAATGGTATCTGCAACCTGCAGCACATATTGCAGGTCTGCAGAGCCGTCTTCTTCTGGGGGCGTGCCCACGGCAATAAAGATCATCTCACCATGGGCCACTGCTGCCGCGGCATCTGTGGTGAAACTCAGGGAGCCATCAGCCAGGGACTGGGAAATATAGCTATCTAAACCTGGCTCATAAATAGGGATCTGGCCATTATTGAGAGCATCCACCTTGGCCTGATCAATATCCACGCAGACAACCTGATTGCCCACATTGGCAAAGCAGGCACCGGTAACCAGGCCTACATAGCCACTGCCGAAGATTGTAATTCGCATTGTATTTCCTTATCGATAATCCAATAACAGTTAAGTATAACAGCACTTGCTGGGGGTTCTGCCCCACCTGCGCTCTAGCTGAGACACCCAGTTAACTATAGCCTAGCCTGACAGGGCGCGATCAAAAATAAGATATATAAAAATAGAGTAGAGCCGGGAAGCGGAAGAGGAAAACAAAGAAATTGAGAAGAGGTTTCTGGGGGTTCTGTGCGAAAATATTAGTTCTGCTCACAAATATTAAAGGAAGGCTCAGCTTATGCTCATTAATATCCGTATTAACGCATCATCCCTAATGCAGCCTTCCCAAACACGCCACTCCCAAGCGCACGGCTATAACCTGTGATTACGTTTTCAAGAAGACTCAGCGACTGCTGATATTAATATCCCTAATTAACCGATCATCCTTAATCTATTCTTCTTTAATGCACCGGTCTCTAGTGCCACGTTAACCAACGGTTATTTTTGAGAAAGACCCAGTAACTTCTGATAATTAATGTCCCTATTAACGCATCGTCCTTAATGCTGCCTTTCTACTCGTGTTTATCCCTAACACAGAGTAATAATAGGCCAACATTACTCACTTTCACATAGCTATGAACGGTTAGTAGTTAAGTATTAGACAGAGGACGGCTGTTAGGAAGCTAGACTTTTCTCACGCAACTTTACCAGCTGATCGCGGGTCTGAGCTGCCTCTTCAAATTCGAGGTTGCGGGCATGGAGATGCATCTTGTCTTCCAGCCGACTTATCTCCTTGGCAAAGTCTTTAACCGACGTAAAGGCGTCCATATTATAGGCTGCATCAGCCTCGGCCACTTTGCGATCCCGTTTATTCTTGCCGGTGGCTGCATAGGCGCCTTCCATAATATCGGCAACGCCTTTGATAATACTCTTAGGGGTTATGCCATGTTGGCTATTGAAGGCAATTTGCATCTCTCGGCGGCGTTCTGTCTCATCCATTGCCCGTTGCATGGAACCTGTGACTTTGTCTGCATAGAGGATGGCCTTACCTTCAAGGTGTCGTGCCGCACGACCAATAGTCTGGATTAACGAGGTATCTGAGCGCAGAAAACCCTCTTTATCCGCATCAAAAATGGCAACCAGAGACACCTCTGGCATGTCCAGCCCCTCGCGAAGCAGGTTAATGCCCACCAATACATCAAACTCCCCCAGGCGCAGGTCGCGAATAATCTCTACCCGCTCCACTGTATCTATATCCGAATGCAAATAGCGCACACGCACGCTGTGCTCGTCAAGATACTCGGTTAAATCCTCGGCCATACGCTTGGTAAGCACTGTGATCAGAATACGCTCATTTTTCGATGCTCTGACGCGAATTTCAGAAAGTATATCGTCCACCTGAGTCAGCGCGGGCCTAAGCTCAATCACTGGATCCAGCAACCCTGTGGGCCGCACCACCTGCTCCACTATCTGGCCCGCATTGGCCTCTTCATAGCGGCTGGGAGTGGCAGATACAAAAATCATTTGTGGGGCTATGCCTTCCCACTCATCAAAGCGCAGTGGTCGGTTATCTAGCGCCGATGGCAGCCTAAAGCCGTACTCCACCAATGTCTCTTTGCGGGAGCGATCGCCCTTGTACATGGCGCCCAGCTGGGGCACTGAGACATGGGATTCATCAATTATCATCAGGGCATTGTCAGGCAGATAATCAAATAATGTGGGTGGCGGCTCGCCGGGCAGACGGCCCGACAGATAGCGGGAGTAATTCTCGATACCATTGCAGTAGCCCAGCTCACGCATCATCTCAGTGTCGTAGCGCACCCGCTCACCCAGACGCTGAGCCTCGACCAGCTTATCGACCGAGCGCAGCTGCTCAAGGCGGATCACCAGCTCATCTTGAATCTTATCTGCCGCCTCCAGCACCTTCTCTCTGGGAGTAACATAATGGGACTTTGGATAAATGGTAAATCTGGGAACCTTGCGCAGCACCTCGCCCGTTAAGGGGTCAAATAAGGTGAGGTTATCCACCTCCTCATCAAATAACTCGATGCGCAGCGCCTCGTAGTCCGAGTCGGCCGGGTACACATCAATCACATCTCCCCGCACCCTGTAGGACGAGCGATCAAAATCCACGTCATTGCGCTTATATTGCAACTCGGCCAGACGCCGCAGAATATCGCGCTGATCAATCTGCTCACCGCGGGACAGGTGCAATACCATCTTTAAGTAGGAGGATGGGTCGCCCAGACCATAGATGGCCGATACTGTGGCCACCACAATCACATCCTGACGCTCCATCAACGACTTGGTGGCCGATAGCCGCATCTGCTCAATATGGGAGTTTACCGAGGCATCTTTCTCGATAAAGGTATCAGATGAGGGTACATAGGCCTCGGGCTGATAATAGTCGTAGTAGGAGACAAAGTACTCGACCGCATTGTTAGGGAAAAACCCCTTAAATTCGCCATAGAGCTGGGCCGCCAGAGTTTTATTGTGTGCCAGCACAATGGTCGGCCGCTGCACCTCTTCAATGACCTTGGCCACGGTAAAGGTCTTACCTGAGCCGGTTACCCCGAGTAATGTCTGCCCCGCCAACCCATTGCTCAGGCCCTCCACTAGGCCCTTAATCGCCTCGGGCTGATCACCGGCAGGCGAATAGTCGCTAACTACCTTAAAAGGCCTAATAGGACGTATTTTGGTCTCACTCAGCAAGGTGCAATACCTTTTAGTTGCGGAGATGCCTGCCTGCAGACATCATTAAAAAACTCGGCGTTCTTTTGGTTTAGCGTCTCTATAAGCGCAGTCACACCGTTCTTCTCGATAATATCCCGGTATTCATGCTTCTTGATGGAGACATAGGTAATACCCTTAAACCGCACATCCACCGCCTTCCAGTTCGCGTTATCTGTACGTTTGATCAGCAGATCCAGATTGAGATCTAGAAGGATCGGGGACTGCATGCGCACCTGCACCCAACCCAGAGTGCCCTGCTGGTTCACCACCACATGCACCACATCAAAAATTTGCGCGGTGTAGTGCTCTAGCCCCTCAAAAGCATATCGCATTAGGGTGCGGTCCACTGCCGCCACAAGGCTGCTCTGCTCGACCGGCGCCAGGGCCAAAAACCGCGGTTTGCCAATTAAAGCACTGGTGGTTGAAGCCACATCCCAGCTCGACTTCACCCTGGTATTAATGAAATCTGCATAGGCGCTGGGGTTTTGCAGATACATGGCCTGATTCTCAGATAGTTCCTGAGTCACCGCCTGAAATAGCGGCGTAAACTGGCTGGCAATTGTCTGTTCAACCTCCAAGGGCAGATTAGCAGCCAACGGCGCTGACAGGCCGAGGGCAAAGCTGAAATAAATGACTTTGGAGATAGTCTTGGCAATCATATGCATATAGCTGAAGACTCCGACAGTAGCAAAAATTAAGGTTAACAGAGGCATACTGACCAGTATTCAGCCCTCAATCCAAACGTTAACTCAGTTAGAAATGGGTCGTTAACTGCCGCTCACTGGCTTATCCGAACCATGAACTGGATCCATAAATGTTAATAACCGCAGTTTAGACTGTTTAGCTTTGTCTGCAAGCGTCAAACACTGATTATTGATCAACACGCCAAGCTCTGTGTATGAGCCCAGATAACGTGAGAAATTGTTGACTCCTATGTGCGAGCTGCCTAAAATGCGCGGCACAAAGACGCTACACGATTCCGCCTTAGCTCAGTTGGTAGAGCAAATGACTGTTAATCATTGGGTCGCTGGTTCGAGCCCAGCAGGCGGAGCCAAATACCAGAAAGGCTGCACAGTGTGCAGCCTTTTTATTACAGTTGATAAGCCTATTTATCGCACGCCATGATTTGGCTTTGGCTTCGTTTTGTTACTTTTTAAATCTAGCCTTGGCGAACCGCCCTTGATAACCGAGCGATGCCGTTGCGCTGGTAGCGTATCAGTTTATGGGTGTCCGTGGTGCGGCGGGGTACCGGCCCACCCTTGCGCCGCTCCTGTCTTTGTATGCTGGCAAAAAAAGCTGCCATGTCCCGCACATCTTGGGGCTCACTGCCCGACGGACTGAGAAGCTCTCTAAAGATGGGGATCGAGGCCCTCACATTCATATCACGCCTAAACTCATTGACCGGCTCGGGGCTGGTGTAGGTATCGTAATAGGCATCCATCACCCGTCGATAATTGAGGAGTCCCGCGGCAATATCGGCACAGGCAAAGGCAGAAAACCCCTCCTCCGCTAAAAGATCAACAAGCGCCTGATAGTCAAATGACGACTCAAAGTCGGGAGCACTATTTAAACCATGCTTACGGGAATTTTGGCTGCTAGCACGCTTTCCTGACGCTGATCTTGGGCCGGTTGATTTAAGTGCATTGCAGCGATTTGCAAGGTTCCTACGATGGTTCATCGTCAAGCGACAGAACCCCCTTCACAGTCTGCTTTGACTCAAGTGCTGCCAGCTCAAGATCCATACGCTTTTAAGTTTGAGGACATCTGCAAGGGGGCCAACAGAAAACCGGCTATCCGGCTTAACTTTTCAAAGACAGACCAATTTGGGACTGGAAAGATACTGCCAATCAGTCAAGAACTGTTCGACTTATTAGAAAAATGGAGGAGTATGATCAGCGATGAAGGCTATATTCTGAGATCAATTAACAGGCATGGGCATTTTGGGAACAACCTACACCCAGCAAGTATAAGCACCCTATTAAAAGGACTACAAAAGGACTTGAAAATGGACTCCGATGAACAACCGCTCAGCGGTCATTCCTTTAGAGTAGGTGCAGCACTAGATCTATTAGAACAAGGTGAACCGCTTGAAAGGATAATGCTCAGAGGGGGTTGGCAGACGGATTCGACGGCCATGTCATATCTTAGAAATTGGATCGTATGAAGTGAGGGCAAGAAGAGCCACAACAGTTAGTCAGTATAATTAAGTACTTGCTTCAACTCGGTCGGCGGCCTGGGCAAATCCTTAAAAACCCTCCACGCTATTTTTGTGCTTGGAATAAGAACCGCCCAAACTGTAACAAAAATCGCGACAAAATAAATATACAGGCTCTTATTAGAGACAAACCACTCCTCAAGCGCCCCCTTATATGGAGCTATAACATTCGCGTAGAAATCAACGGAAGCGGTTGCACCATGCATTATCTCTTCCTCACCACGAAATATAATAGAACCTACCCCTGACAGACCTGGCCGAACTTGCGTTATAAGACCCTGAGTACTCTCCGAATAGGCTCCAAACGTTTGGGTAGTTAATGGCCTTGGGCCGATAACACTCATATCACCAAAACAGATATTCAACAGCTGCGGCAGCTCATTTATTTTGGTTTTACGCAAAAATGTGCCTACTGGAAGCACTCTAGGATCACCCCTCATGGTAACCGTGCCAGTACCAATGTTTGGGCTATTCTTCAGCATAGTCGCAAACTTAAACAATTTAAATTTTTCGCCGCCCTTACCGACACGCTCCTGTAAGAAGAACACCTCACCCTCGCCGGTGAGCCTTAGTGTTATTACTATAGGAACCAATAAAGGAGAAAGTAATAATAACGCTATCGAGGAAAATAAAATATCAAAAAAACGATCCATTCTTACATCCTCTGATCTAGATATTTACCAGTCTCTTTATGAGCAAACTCAGGTAGTAGTCCGAAGTACAATTTAACAATATCATCTTTGGTCCAAGTACCTTTTCCCCTGAGAGCTTCAATTCCGTCCATAAAGTCGTCTAACTTAGACTCATCAAAATCAGGCTGATTTTTGATAACCCCAACCGTCTCAAAACGCTCCATCTCTAAATCTTCGTTATCAGTAAAAAACTCTTCGAAGTCTTTTTCACCCGTTGTGTCACTCTTGAAAAAATAACAAGGCCATTGTTTATTGGCTATCAATTCCTCCGCCCTATCTCGCGCCTCATTCTCAGATTCACATTCATAGGGTTCATATCCTCGCTCTCTTAAATAGCGAACCGCGATTTCAGAGAATGTAATCAGGTGTAACTTTTCACTGAGCTTTGGGAAAAATATATCTCGGTTATTCCCAAGCAATCCAGATAGTAAGCACAGCTCACCTGACTCTTGCGGCGTTACAAAATAGCGGCGAACATCATTTGGCGCTGCAAATGGCTGCCGTTTAGAGAACCTTTGGTTAAACCCATGTAGAAGTGAACCGTCCGAAAATGCAACATTCGCAAAACGGGCCATTGAAATATTCTGTGTTAAGCTTTCACGCATCAAAAACATTTCCATAATTCTTTTGCTAGCGCCCATCATATTAACGGGGTTGGCTGCTTTATCCGTTGAAACACAGAAATATTTCTTAGCGCCCATTTCCTTTGCCATTCGCAAAGTCTTAAATGTATTAAATACGTTGACCATGATCATGCGCATAAGTGTATAAGGGTCAGACTCACTTCTCACATGCTTTAGGGCTGATAAATTAAACACGTAATCGTAAGGGCCCTCGCTCGCCATTAACGCTTCGAATTCAAGTGAACCACAATCGATAGAGAACGTTTTGAAATCTCCGCTCCCATAGCCCTCAGTACTTCGGAGATCTCGCACTAGCTCAACCATATTGTTTTCCGAAATATCTACAACGTGAAGTGCTCGGGGATCACGCTTAAAAATCTCTCGGGTGACCGCCTGACCAATAGAACCCGATCCGCCTATCACTAAAAACCGTGACTCTGCCACCAGATTCTTTAATTTCGAACCGTTAAAAGCTATATCTTCACAAAATAGCTCAGATTCCCGCCCTATTAGCGATAAAATATCCACTCAGACTCCAAATATGTCTAAATCCTTAAAAGTTTACCAGATGAAAATTTGATACCACATTTTTGACTCCCAACTTCCAATCTGAAGTGTTAACACCGAAGGTATTCTTAATCTTTTGACAATTTAAAGACGAGTATCCCGGACGTTCTGCTGCCGTTGGATAATCAGAGGTCCGGATTGAATGGATCAAACTTGGAGTCTGAAGGCCAGAAATTCTAGCTTCTTCAAAGATAACTCGCGCAAACTCATACCAAGAACAGAGCTGATCTCCACAATAATGGAATGTGCCAGAAGCTGAACTTTCCTCATTAAGCTGTGTCATCATAGTAACGATCGCCTTGGCTATATCCTGTGCATACGTAGGACAACCAATTTGATCTCCTACAATACTTAATTCATCACGAACAGTGCCCAACCGCAGCATTGTTTTTAAAAAGTTATCCCCATATTCACTAAAAACCCATGCAGTCCTAATAATTAAATACTTACATCCCGACGATTGAATAGCTAACTCACCATCTAGCTTTGTATGACCATAAACACCTTGTGGATTAGTCTTATCTAACTCAAGATAAGGCACCGTAGAGTTGCCGTCAAACACGTAGTCGGTAGAGATATGAATTAGCCAGTAACCTAATTCAAAACAGATAGCAGCAAGATTATCGACAGCTAAATGATTAATAAGGTCAGCAGTCACCTTATCGTTTTCAGCCTTATCGACCGCAGTATAAGCAGATGCATTAATGATGACATCCGGTGCTATATGTGTGATTTTTATCCTAGCTTCTTCGAAATCAGCAATATCAATTTGATCACGTGAGGTATACGTAACCTTATAACTTGTATTTATTAGCTGATCGTTTAGACATCGACCAAGCTGGCCTTTGCAACCTAAAACTAGCACTTTCATCGTTTTAAATCAACTAACTTTTCAGCATTGGCATCTTTGTCAGACAAGATAGGATCATCTATTGGCCAAGGAATATTTATATCAGGATCATTCCACAAAATGCGTCCCTCGTCAGAAGCATCATAATAATCAGTGCACTTATATTCAAAATCAGCAGTTTCGGATAATACAACAAAACCATGAGCAAATCCCGGCGGCACCCAGAACTGAATTTTATTTCCCTCCGACAAAATCACCGCTTCCCATTGACCAAAAGTAGGTGAACCTTTACGTATGTCGACAGCAACATCATAAACTTTGCCCTTAACTACTCTAACCAGCTTTCCTTGAGGTTTATTTATTTGAAAGTGCAGCCCTCTCAAAACACACTTAGATGAACGAGAGTGATTATCTTGCAAAAAGGGCAAGGTTATTCCGGCTTGGGCTGCGTATCTTTCCGCTTGAAATGTCTCTAGAAAAAAACCACGTTCATCGCTTAACACCTTAGGCTCGATAATTACACAATCTTTTAATTTCGTCTTAATAACTTTCACTTATAACCACCAGCAATTCTCAATAGGTACTCACCATAACTAGTTTTCTTTAGTGCTTCAGCTTGCTCCATAAGCATAGTCTTGGACAACCATCCATTGCCGAATGCTATTTCCTCCAAACAAGCCACTTTTAGACCCTGCCTGTTTTCCACTGTCTGTACAAACTGCCCCGCCTCCATAAGAGAGTCGTGAGTCCCTGTATCCAACCAAGCAAACCCGCGACCAAGCAACTCAACTCTAAGCTTCCCATTAGCCTGATACACTTTATTGATGTCAGTGATTTCTAGCTCACCACGCTTCGAGGGTTGGATAGACTTAGCAATCTGAATCACATCATTGTCATAAAAATATAAACCTGTCACCGCATAATTGGACTTAGGAGCTAAGGGTTTTTCTTCGATTGAAAGGACCTTACCCTCCGAGTCAAACTCAACAACGCCAAATCGCTCAGCATCTTTTACACGATAGCCAAAGATAGTTGCCCCACTCTTATTTGTGATAGCCACCTTTAAATTATCAGAAAAGTGTTGGCCGTAAAATATATTGTCGCCAAGAATAAGTGCAACATTACTATCGCCAATAAACTCCTCTCCAATAATAAATGCTTGAGCAAGGCCGTCAGGGCTTGGCTGAACCGCATATTCAATGACAAGACCAAAATCAGAACCATCGCCCAACAAACATTGATATCCTGCGATATGATCGGGCGTCGAAATAACCAAGATCTCCCTGATACCGGCTAACATCAAGACGGAAATAGGATAATAAATCATTGGCTTATCATAGACCGGCAGTAACTGCTTGGAGATACCCTTAGTAATAGGATGTAATCGAGTACCCGAACCGCCAGCTAAAACAATTCCTTTATAACTTATCTCCATATCAATTCCCCAACCGTTCCAACCTATAAGCGCCTGATAATACTCTCTCCCACCACTCACTATTATCCAAATACCATTGCACCGTCTTACGCAAACCAGAGTCAAAAGTCTCTTCTGGCACCCAACCAAGATCATTTTGAATCTTGGATGAATCAATCGCGTAGCGAGCATCATGACCAGGGCGGTCTTTAACAAAGGCAATTAAATCTCGATACTTATGCACACCGGAGGCTTTTTCAGGAACTAACTCTTCTAAAAGATTACAAATGGTTTCTACCACTTCAAGATTGGTTTTCTCGTTGTGGCCACCAATATTGTAGGTCTCACCAACATCACTCTCAGTCACTACCTTGAGAAGTGCTTTCACATGGTCCTCGACATAGAGCCAATCACGTATTTGCGAGCCATCTCCATAGATTGGCAGTGACTTACCATGGATCGCATTAAGAATCACATGAGGAATTAGCTTTTCTGGAAAATGATAAGGTCCATAGTTGTTAGAACAGTTTGTAATTACAATAGGTAAGCCATATGTCCGCCACCAAGCACGAACCAAATGATCAGAAGCTGCCTTACTCGCGGAGTAAGGCGACGAAGGTGCATAGGATGTATCTTCAGTAAACAAATCATGCGACCCCTCAAGATCTCCATAGACTTCATCAGTAGAGACATGGTGAAAACGAAATAATTTCTGAGCCGACTCTGTTAACCCCTCAAAATACTCTCGGGATAGCTCCAACAAGTTAAATGTACCAAGAATATTGGTCTGCATGAACTCACTTGGACCATCAATAGACCTATCGACATGTGACTCAGCAGCCAAATGCATTACTAAATCTGGGCAGTGTCGCCTAAAAACATCTCGAACCGCTATATTCGAGCAAATATCCACCAATTCAAAGAAGTAGCGTTCACTAGATTCACAAACCGAAACGGAATCTTTATTGCCGGCATAGGTCAAGCAATCTACATTAATCACGCTATGGTCAGTGTTATTAATTATGTGTCGCACTAGAGCTGATCCTATAAAACCAGCCCCACCCGTAATAAGAATTTTCATACTTGGTAACTATTAAGACGATTTCTACCTAACATCCTCAATATATCCTTTTGATTCATTTGTTGCTCCCTGATGTGACATCTGCTTTTTTATGCCCTATTGCGAGTCTTGTTAAGGCATCAGACCATACCACTGATTCGCACCAGGATTCTAAAGGCAGTCCAGAAAATGGCTCCACCACCAATCTCCCAAAAAGTTTATCATAATCCTTCCGTCTTCCTAAACAAACTGCCCCAAATCGAAGTAGCCATCTTGGCAAAGTTAATGTCGGCAGCCTGAGCCCAAAAGGCACAGCTAAATTTCTATACAACGCGCTAGCAGTGATCGGAGGAGTGTTTGCAAGCACTGTCTCAACAATACGATCCGTCCTATGCTCGACACAAGCACACACCCATTCGCACAGTGACTCCAAAAGTAAAAACCTCCTCGGCTCCGCACTCTGAGGATAAGGGAAAGGGAGGCCCATCTCTAAGAAGCTTAGCAACTTACCGAAATTTCCTGGAGCACCTGGGCCTAGAACCAAGGCTGGCCTGGCAATTATTAACGACATATCGGTATCTACAACCGCAGCTTTAAGCCATCGCTCGGCCATGAGTTTAGACTGACCATAACCTGTCGTAGGACACGCTGGCGTTGTCTTACAAATCTCAGTCACATCTCCAAAGATCGCAAGTGTGTTCAAAAAAATAAATTTACTTGCATCCATCTAACGCGCGGCATTAACCGCATTCTGTGCAGCCAAAACATTGCCGCGCCATTGACCATCAGGGTCTTGAGACCCCACTTTATTGTGCGCTATCCCAGCACAATGAATAAATACATCACGTGGAGGCAGATCGCTAACCTCATAAGATCTATTATTACTCCAATCCACTGCAAAAAAATCGTGAGTATAATCAGGAATTGCTCTCGCACTGCCACTAACACAAAATTGAGTGCGCAAATTACGGTAAAGAGCATTACCAATGAAACCAGTGACGCCAGAAATATGTACCTTAGTCTGCATAAACTTTTAAATGAAATAATCTATATGCCAGCGGCATACTTAAAAAACAACTATACGATTAATGAATCCATACCTCTTGTTGATCGCATTAAAAACGTACGTCGTCAAGTAAAGCGGCATTAACCATCGAGCATCCGGTTGACTAAAAATCAACTTAGCGAACCATACCAGAGACATGAACCTGGGGGATGAAACAGAATTCTCTGTTTTTGTTATGTCGACCAGCACCTGCTGCAACACCGTTATACGAACGCCTTTATGAATATTTAACAACCAAAATGCATAGTCTTCATGACCAGATACAGGAAAGGATTTTTCTCGCAAAGCATCTACGCGCACCATAACACAGGGCATACTAAGTATGTTAGTTTGAAATAGATGGCGTCGAGTATAATTAGCTGGCAGTGAGAGGCGGATCTTACGGTCCCCGCTGTTAGTAACTGAATGGCACACAACAACATCTGCCGATTGGGATAAAATACTCCGATACATTTCCTCCAGAAAGGCTGGATACCAATAATCATCGCAGTCAAAAAAAGAAATGAATGGCTCGGTGGAATTTTCAAGACCCACGTTTCGAGCAACAGCAGGCCCGGAAGCACGGCATGGAGTCGACAAAAAAACTAGCCTACCCAGAAAATCAGAGTCCTGCACGGCGAGCAGAGAGTTCTTTAAATTCTGAAATTCATCTGAATGGTCGTCATCTATCAATATCACTCTGAAGTTTTTGAATGTCTGATTCCGTAAGCTCTTAACAATATTCGGGATATGAGGCCCGGGTCTAAATACGGGAACAATAACTCCAACATCGAAAGCGCTGGTGTGCCTGACCGACTTCATTTCAGACGCCTCCAAACTTGCCAAAAATAATTGACCCGATCGCAAATGATTACAAATAGGTTGCGGCGCCGAGAAGACACATTCGTCGCGTGTAATCGCCTGTAAGTGATCATCTCATCTATAGAAGTTACACTGCCAACAAAGCCAACAAGGTAAGCGATCCACAAGTCGTGAGATGACACCGAAGAAGGAATCGGCACACAAAGAGAAGCTGCTTGCCGGTTTATAGCCATAGCGCTACCAAACATTCTCGTCTGGCCCTTCAGCAATAACCACAGGAAGTGATATTTACCGCGCAACCTTGGCAAGATAGCAGCTTTATGTGTTCTGGCCTCCACCCACTCAGAATCGCCAAACTCAGCGAAATTACCATAAACCATAGCTGGCTCCTCCATTTCCTCTAGGGCGTCTCTGAGGACGGATACGTGATCTTTTGCCCAGATGTCATCTTGATCCGAGAACAAAATAATATCATTTTTAGCTTGCCTGAGAGCTCGCTCGAAAGTTACCACGTGCCCGCGATTTACATCAGCTTCAAAGATCCTGATTCGACTATCATTAAGCACTCTAACAATCTCGACCGATCTATCGCAAGAACAATCATCACAAATGACGATTTCATCAGAATCGCTTAGTTGAGGCAGGATTGATGACAACTGCTCCGAAATAAAGCTCTCTCCATTGTACATTGCGAGACAAATACTTACTGCTTTTTCCATCTTCGATCATCCACCACCAAATAAGTAAAGAACGCCATCGCACCCGTTAAGGGGAAGTAATGCACATATGGAAATGCCACAGCAATGAAAAACACCATAATCCAAGCCCCATTGAACCCCTTATCTCTATGCCCAATCACGCTCCAAATTGGAAAAAGTAACCATAACAAAAATGGTAAAGCACCTACGCCAAAAGCCAATATCGACCAGACGGGAAAGAAGGAAAAGTTATAAAGTGGAGCTGACGTTATGGGGTCTAATGACCCACAGCCAAAGGGTAAACAACTTGGAAGTCCCTCCAGTAAAAAAACTAAATCATTAAAGCGTTGGGATTTTGACGCTTCCCCCAAAACCTTATCTTCGGGCAAAAATGCGCTTATCAGACGCTCGAAAATGACTTTAGTCTCGGGGAAAAACAGAGCAATTGAAATGCTTGTTATTATTAATAGGAAAATTTTATTTAATGTGCGCACGTTAATTTTAGCGCCTATTGCATTTACTACAATAGCCATAATAAAACCGACGTATAATGTTCGATAGGAAGTCAATAAAATATAGCTGATAATTAATAGTGAACCAAAAAAGCTCGCAGATATTAAAAAGCTTGGCAATAGTATTGGCAACATGAAATCAGGAAGGCGGTTAAGTGTCACACCTCCAATATAAGCCCTAAAGACACCCCAGGAGTCTCCGCTGAAAACTGCTAAAATCCAGATTACTATATTTACGCCCATAAATAAATAGACCCATTTACGCCAGTTCGTTAGATCTGTCGAAAACGTTTCAGGAATAAAAAAAACCACGACGAGGTACGCTAATAAAAACTCAATAAACGTCACGTAAAGCCCAGGCAGAGGCTCTCCGAAGCGTGACATTTCATTAAAGCTTGCGAGCAGGATAGACAGCAAACCTAACGCAACAAACAGTATGTGGCGTAAACGCACTTGGTGCTTGACAGCAACTCCAAGAATAACAAACAAAATGCTAACCAAAAGTGCCCATGAGATCCTTATGCCTGAAATACCATAACCACCACTGCTAGCAATAAGGTAAAACGTAATTGGGTTGTATTGCAACACCCAATAGGTGGCAAAGAGCCTACCGCGCATAAGACTATTGCTTCCGTTTACTGATGCTGAACAACTGATAAGAAAAAAATGGGAACAGGGAATCAAAAAGCTTTCCAACTATTAATGGGAAAAATCTAATCCGGCCCAACGTTCCGTACTTGTTCAGTTGATGTGACCTGCCGAAAACTCGAACGGGGGCACAGGTTGCACTAAAAAGATCTTTAAATTCAGAAAGCGTCAGCTCTCTTATATGACCAAAAAAATGATCACATGACATGTAATAATCGTAGTCCTCCCAAGTATTTTTACCTAATAACGATTTAATACGATTAACCAAGTGAACTTGATTTGGTGTTGATATAATTAAACATCCGGTATGGGTTAATTTCTTTGATAGTTTTTCGACGAATAAAGGTACTCCGCACGATAAGTGCTCTATTACGTCAAAATTTACAATAACATCAAAAGTTTCATCTATTAAAAACTCTTCAGAGACAGGATCAACTCCGGTAAAGGTAATTTCCTTTTTCGACATTCTTTGAATCACTCCATCACTATCGCCCATGACTCTTCCCAGCTCCGGTGCAAATTCGGTTTGTCTATCTACCATAAAGACATCCAAGTCAAATAAGTCCTTAACAAGCCAAGCAAAATTGCCGCTTCCACCTCCGACGTCCAAAAGTTTAAAACGAGACGAGCGCCCTCTGGGAAAAGCATTTAACACATCCACGACTACGGTTAATTCTGCATAATATTTTGCCTTTTCCTTCACGATTGAAGGCTTTCCCCTGGATGAATAGGTTTCCAAAAGCCCGTCAAATGACGAATTAAATTCTTTGTGGGTTAAAACGAACATCTAAATCTCCTTTATCATAACGTTTTGTCATAACTCTTCATTTTAATCTTGCAAAATTTCTATCAGAGCATCTTCTATTTTCATTCTTGTTTCAGCCATGGGAAGCAATACCATACTCAAGTCACTCTGATGAAATGTACTCGTACTACGTTCACGTTCAACTTGAAGGTCAACGTCTTCCAAATACGACTTCAAGCAGTCAATGCCAACAAAGTGTCCAGAGAATTCATCACGGAATTTTTCGTTAATCTCCAAATTTGATGTAGTTACTAATACCAGAGGTTTTCCTTGCGCAATGAACTCATAGCTGGTTTGTGAGAAGAAAGTTAATCCAATCTCACAACAATAAATTTGCTGACTCAAAGCTTGACTGTTATCAATTTCGACATTGGGCGCTTTGAACTTACGATTTAAAAACTTCGTCTCTTTCTGTCCAGGATGTGGTCTCACCATGAATCGCATGCCCGGAAGCTCGGTGAAAATATCGTTCAACGCTCCCAAAAGATCTAAATAATCTTCATGAGACCCAAACTGAGGCACATAAGGCTGCAAGCACACCAAACAGTATCTTGATTCTGTTAATTCTATTGATGATAAAGCGTCAGTGAAAGGAGTCAGATAGCTACCAACAATGTAGCTTTTTCGTTCGGGGCCAAGTAGTCGTGCAACATGTTTAACCGCGCTACCTCCTATTAAAAGAAATGAATCAGCAAGGCTATGTCGCCACTCGTTTGGGTTATCTAAAACGATACCATGCTGCAAGTGAACCAATTTTGGCATGTGACATTCAAAGTCGCTTTGTTGAAGCCACCATGCACGAAAAAGTGGATTAGCCTCATCAGAAACCAAAGCCAATTTTGAGAAAACCTTCTCTCCGCTGCACGGCATCAGTAAAGCTGGCAGAATTTCATGCTTAAGATGCTTAGCAGTCACATACCGAGATACAAACATTTCATCACTCGTAAATAATGCGCGGAATAAATAGAAGATTTGAAGTGCACAAAAAACAACGACCTGCAGATAAACCGATAAGCATTGAAAGCTGTTGGAATAAGCGAAACTTATAGTTTTTAATTTTTGCCGCCTAAACACGATTTTAGGCTTTTTTGACTCCACATTCGACGCCTCTAAGAAATCTAAGAATCCTGAGGAAACATAATTTCCAGTGTCTATAAAGACACAACTAGAATGTGACTGAAGCGCGGTCTCACCATCGCTTTTATTTTCTTCAATACTTATTTGCCTAAGACGGAATGGAGCACAGAACAGCAAGGACGCACCATGACAAGCACGAAAAATCGATTTGAGAAAAGGCTCCTGCCGCATTTGCTGGTAATAAACCTCAACAATTGTAGCGACAGATTTAGTTGCTATCTGATCCCAATCATGAAGCTTCAAGACGCGCCTTTTCCCAAGCTACCATCTCTGAAATGACATCTCGCGCTGGCTTCACCGGAGACCTTCCGATTATATCAGTCAGCTCACGTAAATCAGCAAATATTGGAGCCATCTTAACTGGTCGCATAAATCGCTTGTCTTGTTTTATTAACTGTTTAGCATCAAGTCCCTCAGCTGCAAAAGCAAATTCTACGAGGTCCCCTACTCTACAAAGATTACCTGTCCCAATCACAACATTTCCATTGAAGTCCTTTTTCATAAGGTCTATGAAAATTTCAGTAAACTCATTCGCACAGCCCCAATCTACTTCAGTATCCAAATCGCCAAACGCTACTGAATCTCTTTTTCCGATTTTTATCTCCGCAACAGCCTTAGCAAGCTTTTTGGTCAAATATTCTTCACTGCGCTTATGCGACTCGTGATTAAACAAAATTCCCGTTGTGATATTCAAATTATGTGATTTTCGATAGTAATTTGATAAATGCAGGACAGCTGCTTTTGCTACGCCATAAGGAGAAACCGGAGAAACTAAAAATTCCGAGGAGATAGCTCCGGCATGCGCCTCTCCATAAATGTTAGACGAGACAGGCAAGAATATCCTAGATTCCGGGCTTAAAAGCCTAACCGCCTCACAAAGCGCTGTGACAGCCTCAATCGTAACTTGCATACTGTAAGCCGGCAACTTATACGACCATCCCACGTGATCTTGATCGGCCTCGTTAAAAATCCAATCCGGCTTATAATCGGCGATAAGTCTATAAATTGAGGTGTGGTCGGAGAGATCAAAAGGAGCTAACTCTAAAACATCCCTGTATTTTTCGTTTGCTAGCAGAGCATCTAAGTTTACAGTGTTGGGGTTAGCAGTTTTTCGGTACCCACAAACTACACGCATACCATTTTTTAAACAATTTTCCGCTAGGAAACTGCCATCCTGCCCCGTTGATCCAAGAATTAAACAAGTTTTCATAATACTCCTCTTTATACTGATTGTGGTTATAGCCAAAAGCTTTTGTTATTAAGGCGGGTGGGCAAATCCGGTGCCACTTTCCAACCTAAAATTGATTTATCTATCGCTATACTATTTAGATCTTTTCTATTTATGTAACCAACTACTAGCAGCGAAACAGTCTCATAAAGATGTGATGAAAAAGAGGACTTTTCAAACGCGTCAAGGTATACACCTACGGGTCGTTCATCGATCTCAATGAAACTTGCTACATCCCCGATTTCCTGGCGTAAAATTCGATTTGCTGCTTCCTTAAGACCTTCCCCAAGGTGTTTTCTGCCACCCACAACCCACCATTCGTTCTTTAATGGCTCAGAAGCGCGCTGCACAAGAAAATACCCTCCACCATCGACCCGCAATACAACATCAACACAAACAATTGGTATCTTTTGTATAATCTGAGAGTACAGCTCTGCATCAATAAACACTATAAAACTCGAAGTTCGGGGAAAGGCACTATAAATTTGCCGCCGCGCTTAGCATGCTCAGCCTCCCGAGAAATCATCTCCTTGGTGAACGCCCACGGCAAAATGAGATAATAGTCAGGCTCAGCAATCCTACTTTCCTCCTCGGAAACTATCTTTATGCCAGTCCCAACGGTATAACGGCCGAATTTTTCCTCAGACCTCTCTGAGGCCATTGAAATGCATGAGCTATCAAGTTCGTAGTATTGGAGGATAAAATTTCCCTTCGTCGAGGCGCCCAAAACATGAATCGTTTTGTTATCCGCAATTGCTTCAGCAATGAGTCCCTTGAGATGCCTCCCTATCTCGTCAACGCGATCCTTAAATGCCTGCACTTCTTTGATGCCTACGGGGGTCCCATATTGTATTGATCCCCTCCGATACTTTCTAGCAAATATCCTATAGCTTCCCCCATTTGTTTCGTTTTCTGTTACCCGGTATATTTCCAGTCCAGCTTTTTCAAACAAGTAAACCATAGATTCATAAGTATAAAACTCGAGATGCTCGTGGCATAAATTACCAAGATCATTTTTTTCCAGCATTGGCTCTAAAGTCATGAGTTGTGCAACAAAAATACCATCATCATCCAAAACCCTAGTAATATCCGAAACAAATTTCAACGGATCTTCAAGATCGTAAAACATACCAATAGCAGTTACGACTTTTGCCAATGGAAGATCGTGTTTAACACGAAGATCGTCGTACACATCGGCGGACCAAAAGTCATTACTTGCAACATCTACATTTGAATTCAAGCTATCGAATAAATTTGATGCTGGGTCGATACCTACCGTTCTCATACCCTCCACGTGCGAAAGCATCGTACCGTCGTTAGCACCAATATCTAAAAAAACATCAGAAGGAGTCACTGAAACTTCATCTATACATGAGGCCACTATGTCTTTGAGCTGCGCAGTCATGGTGTCTGTAACCCCTGAGCGGTACCAATATTGAAGAGAGTAAAGAAAATCCTGGGGGGCGCTCCAACGCTGCTGTACCAGAGAGCAGCCAGGGCATACACACAAATCTATGGGTACTTTCATACCAGCTGTGACGTTATCTTTACTTACAAAATCACTCACATACTGGTCTTGAAAGAATACTGATTGCTCTGATAGTGACGTGCCGCACAGTCGACAATTGGTTACTTTATGCATTTTTTAGTTCTCCTCGCTCATTTAAAATTTTCGAAACAAGTAGATCGTAACTACCTGCAACATTTATCGTCTCGAGATGCCTCCGGGCGCCTAGCACCTGTGTTTCGAGATCCTCTTCATCAAAAAACTCCTGCAACCCCGACTCTATTCCACCGACAGTTACGGGAACTTCAATTTCTACCGCATGCCCTCCTACGCTTCCGCTCAACATGGGAGTCGTAATAATAGGCACTTCCAGGGCTGCCGCCTCTTTCACTAAGACTGCTTCGCCATCAACCTCACTCAAGCAGACATAGCAAAGTGCATTCCTATAAACCGAGACGAGATCTTTACTTGGAACAAAATCACCATAACGTATACCAAATTCGTGACACTCTGATATCAAACCTTGGAGATTAAATTTCGGGCGAATCAGATTTTTACCGATCACTAGCAACTGAAGATCCGGAGGAAGCTTCCGCGATTTCTTTAAATTCACAAATGCCGTAATAATTTCAGGAACAAGGCGGCGCTGATAGATAACACCAAGGCTCAAAATATATGGACCTTGAACATTCAGATCACAAAGGTACGAGCAATAATTCTCGGTACTATGCGACTTTACTGGAGTGCCTATTTCTCCAAAAAATCGGTCGTCAGCGTTCAATTCTAAAAGATGGATTTTTTGTCTATTAATCTGATAATACTTCGAGATTTGCTCGCCATCGAATTCTGAACATGTCACGACTAGGTCGGCAACTCGAGCAGCGTATTTAGAAGGGCCATGTAAGCTTAATCGCTCCATAAAAGTGTAGTGTGAAGGATGCGTCGAATACGAAATGTCCCAAATTCCAACCACAACTTTGGTTTGCCTAGGCAGAGGAAGTAATGGCACGGTGTAATTTGGGAAGATTGCAATATCTGGGGCCTCTTTCCATACGGCCTTCCAGAGAGCAGTATTCTCCACAAGAAAGCGCGTCATCTTTTTGACACCAAAAGGCCATGAAAGAAATTTAAATTCAACGTTTGGATGAGAAAACGTAATCGCCTCACCATCTTTCATGGCGTAACAGACTACTGTGACATCCTGCCTAGTGGACAATACTTCCAACAACTCCAACACGATTTTCGCAACGCCACCACGCTGTACGCTTAACACCCGCGCGTCTAGAAAAATTTTCATGTTTTTTTACCTACCATGTACCTACCGCCAAAAAAAGGAATATCGTATTTTGTAGGTAGAAAGAATCCTGTTCGAAGAATTTTTTTTCGCCAAAAATAACTTGGGTAAGGATTAATACAGCCCGAGGCCCCAGCAACCAAACCATTTTCCTCAAACAAATTGTTTATATCTTTCAAATTCGGCGAATAAACTTGGGTCCCTATTCGGGCTTCATATTTGCGCCTTCCACCTTTTAAAAGAAGTGGCGCATAAAATGGAGAAAAATTCGACCAAGGGTAATATAAACAAAATACTGTCCCGCCTTTTTTCAAACATGCACTACCGAGTTTTATCACCTCAGATAATGTTGCCTCATCTATCAGTTCAAACAATCCAACGTAAATCAACACATCAGCACAGCGGCCCTGATCTTCATACAACAGCTTCACCGACTCATAAGTTTTACCTTCGATACCGCTAGATTTAATATTTTGGTAAAAGTCAGTTTGTTTCTTGCTGTCGTTGTCCACTCCAAATAATGCTTGGGGCGAAAAAAAATCGAGAGCAAAGCGTCCATCACCGCAGCCAATATCTACAATCACTGGGTTCGTAGGTAAGGGATCTACTACAGCTTCTATAAAATGTCTGGTGCAATCCTTTACATCTACAAGATTAAGAAAAGAAGCCATCTAAGATCTCCCTCATTAATTGAATATCGTCAAGCCGAACTTTGTGACTTGAGGGGAAGTAAATTCCATTTTTTGAGGCTGACAAAGAATTTTCTAAACTCCCTGATATAATCGCTCGATCCTGCAGAAACGGTTGCTCGTGAAGACAACTAAAAAAGTACCTAGTTTCAAATCCATTTTCAAACATTAGCTGATACAAATCTGTAACGTCTCGTTCGTTTGGGAATTCAAACTCGAAAGCATTCATCCAATATACACAGTCCCCATTATCCGGGTTTGATAACCTCTTCCTAATTGGGAGACCTTCAAATTCTTGTAAGTACATTTCGCCCAGTGCTCGCTTTCTCGCCAACGTATCCTTTATGCTTGCTAATTGACTCTCGCCCAACGCTGCTTGCATTGAAGTTATTCTAAAATTCTTGCCTAAGTCTCGGTGTTTGAAACGCCTCTCAGCATCGAAATACAAATTTCGATAGTCCCGAGAACGTTCAGCAATGGAACTTGAATTTGTACAAACTGCCCCACCTTCACCTGTGGTTACAATCTTATTTGCAAAAAAAGAAAAAACGGATACGTCTCCAAATGAACCACAAGGCCGGCCATCAACTTCTGCTCCGTGTACTTGGCTAGCATCCTCGATTAGAGCAAGTTGGTATTGCTTAGCTATTTTCTCAAGTTCTATAACATTGCAAGTCATTCCGTACATGTGGACGCACATTATTGCGCTAGTTTCCGCAGTAATTGCCGCTCGCACTCTCTCGCAATCAATATTCCAGGTTGTCGTTTCAATATCCACAAATACAGGAACAAGATCGTTCGCTAACACTGCGTTGACGCAGGAGACAATGGTAAATGCGGGCATTATGACTTGACTACCTGCCGGTAACTGCAATGCGTGCACTGCTGCTTCGAGTGCGGATGTACCACTGTTCATCGCAATAGCATGTTCCACACCAAAAGTCTTCTTGAGTTTTCGCTCGAACCCTTCGACAAATGGTCCTGTAGAAGAAATCCATCCTCCTTCAAGTGCCGCGTTCACCGCTGAATTATCGGCCTCACTGATCAGGGGTTCAAATACTCTCAACATTTAGATCTCTCCCTTACTGTCTTGTCAGCAGCGCCCATGTAAGGTCCTGTCTTCGTTTCTAAAAAATGACATGACTCTGGAATATCAAATTCATGCCAACCAGACAATAATAGAAGACCGCCACCACTTGGTATTGTGAGCTCACATACCAGAATCTCACGATCATCGAAAATTCGAGCAGTCAGGTAGCCAGACAGAACAAAAATAAACTCTTGCGTCCGATCAGCTAATCGCGGCAATTCGTTGTGCTTGTGACGATTGATTAGATGTGGGCTTTCATACTTGAAGGTCCCAACCTGAATGCTGTCCTGGTCTCTTGATATGAAAGTCCCGTTACCTAGCGAGGATAGTTGTGGCACAAACACACAAAGAAGGGCCCCATCTTCAGACGATACATAACGTGCCTCGCCGGCTCCTACCTTATCGTTTCCCATCTATAGTCTCCTTAGTTTGTCGCCACTTTATAAAATAGCGAGTTGATAATTTAATATAGCGTAGCTTCCCACAAAAGTAGCAACGGGTGAAAAAGTCGTTCGAAAAAAATAGCAGAATGCAGCCACATACAAAAAGCAGACCAACGCACTCAAGACAGAAGCAAATATTAGAAATTCCTCTGGTCCAAAATGCTGGGACATTCCTCTGCACAGACCGATGTATGTGAGTAATACTAAGCAACCAAACGTCAAAAAAGTCTTTTTTGGGAGACCCGCCATCATAAATTGAGTTACAAATCCGATGATAGAAAAAGATAAAACCAGAAACATTGGAACAGATAACAATTCGATAGTTCCGGCGTGTTCATCAGCAAGTATAGGGATCAACAGTCGAGCGCTATTAAAAAATAATAATATAATAATCGTAATAGCAATGAGGTACAGGTTTAGGGACGCGCTTCTATCCATAACAATACCAAATATCTTCGATTGACGTGAAAAAAATCCCCTAAAAATCAAATGGTACAAGTAATTGTTAAAGGTTAATATTAAACTGGCAACTACAGAGAAAAAAATGTACGACCCTCCCCATGAAGCGTCTCCATTCTCAATAATAAGTCGATCACTTATTATTACGTTACCAAGCAAAAATCCAATTAACGCTACAGCCGCGCCCTTGGCTATATAGGCTCGTGTTGCAGCGAGTTTTGTTTCCTCATTTGACCGAAATTCAACTTTTATCTTGCCGATTAGCCATACGGTTCCTAGCACTGCCGCCACAGAGAGTGGGTACGATAAAAGCAACCAAACGACTGTATACGGGCCATTATAAAAAACTATTATTAAGCAAGTAATAACAGTCGTAACAAAAGCGGTCGCTAAATTAATCAAACCTAAGGAGTTGAACCCCTCTAAAACTCTAAAATAAATTTGCACATAATTGAGCGCGCTATTAGCTATCAAATAAGTGAAAGAAGCAATCAAAATTGAAAGCAAAGTAATTTGCTCTAAATTAACTGATAAGATCACGAAAACAACGAAGAAAGGAAAAACCAGAATAGAAAGCTTCAGCATAGGAGCCAGGCTATTTAATACAATCATTATCTTATCAGCATTGCTCTGCGTGGCTTTGTATAGCACCCCTTGATTCATCCCCAAGTCTGAGTAAGCCGAGAACATCATAAAACCGTGTAAGATCACATATAAACCGGAGTATTGCTCATCAACCAACGAAAGAATCAGGAGCAATCTAGCAAAAGACAGCCCGCCTGCTAACCCTGAGCTTAAGAGATATATCAACGAGTCCGCTCTCGACCAATATCCGCCGACAACATTTCCTTCACCAAAGACATTAAATCAGTAGTCGGCTCCCAACCAAGGTCCTTTCGGATTTTGGTTGCATCACCCAGCAAATTCGACACTTCGGCAGGCCTGAAGTAATCCTTTGAAACACCGATAATCTTCTGTCCGACATCGACGTTAGCATGGCCAAACTCACAAGAGTTCACCCCAGTTACCACGCATTCCTCAGCTAGCCCCTGACCAGACCACTCGATCTCCAAACCTAAATTTGCGCAACAAATTGAAATGAAGTCGCGGATAGTAACTTGTGTGCCAGTTGCAACCACATAGTCATCCGGCTTATTAGCCTGAAGCATCATCCATTGGGCTTCAACGTAATCTCGAGCATGCCCCCAGTCTCTCTTTGAATTTAAATTGCCGAGATAAACGGGTCGTTTGTCTCCCATAAAAGCCCGACTCAAGCCAATAGTTATTTTTCTCGTGACGAAATTCTCCCCCCGGTAGGGCGACTCATGATTAAAGAGAATACCATTACACGCAAACATCCCATATGCTTCACGATATAATCGAGTCAAATGAAATGAATATAACTTTGCGATTGCATAAGGTGAACATGGACGCATGGGCGTCTGTTCACTTTGAGGGGCGATTTCTGTGTCACCGAACAATTCTGAAGTTGAGGCTTGGTAAAACCGAGTAGTACCTTCAAGTCCAGCAATGCGTATTGCTTCGAGTAGACGCAAGCATCCCAGTCCGTCTGCATTGGCAGTATACTCCGGCTCGACAAAGGAGATGGCCACATGACTCTGAGCTGCTAGATTATAGATTTCATCGGGACGAATTCGTGCAACCAGCGAAACTAAACTTAGTGGATCTGTCATATCACCATAGTGAAGTACAAAATTGCTCTCTTTAACCATTGGATCAACGTAGATGTCATCAATCCGATCGGTGTTTCGCAACGATAGAGGTCTCTTCACTCCATGAACTTCGTAGCCTTTTTCTAACAGCAAATGAGCGAGATATCCACCATCTTGTCCAGTTACTCCGGTAATCAAAGCAATTTTATTTCCCATATGTAATTCTCTATATTTATTAAACTTTTTTAATTGCGATCATTTAAAGTTATAAATCGTTCTGCAGCTTCGAAATCAGCCAGAGTGTCAATATCAAAAAATACTTCACTTGAATTCAGATACGGTATTGTCCACTCACCAACCATTAAATGTTCTGTTTCTACCAAGTCAGGAGATAAAATATAAATCGATCCATCTAACGTAGCCACCCTTGGTAATTCCTGAGACCTGGCTGCAAACCAGCTCCAATCCATACACGGTTTCCAGCCGTCTTCACTTTCATAAAATGTCCAACCAGGGTGATAATCGATTGAGCCCATACTAACTACTGATTTAACCTTATCGTTGGTCTCATTATATATAGCCAACATGTCACGTAACGCAGACATGCTCCTTAACGGGGTAGTAGGTTGAAGCACAACGATTGCACTAGGCATACCAAGTTCTTTTACATACCAAGCCAACGCATGTTTAACCACTGATATAGTTGTCGCCTCATCCGTTGCCAAATGATCGGGCCTAAGCCAAGGCACTGTAGCACCGCAGCCAAGGGCGACTTCTGCTATGCGTGGGTTATCTGTAGAAACTAAAACGCAGTCAAAAATCTCGCTATCAACCGCGAAGTCAATAGACCAAGCAATTAAGGGCTTTTTGCCTAAATTTTTAATATTTTTTGCTGGCAGTCTTTTGCTATTCCCCCTCGCTGGTATTATGCATAATATCCCGCCACTACTGACTCGTGTTTTGTTTGGAACACTAGGCATATCTCGACTCCATAACACCTATAAACGAAAACCCTAGATCTGCCTCGATGGGCAATGACGCATAAACGGTTATCAAAGAAAGTCCTATATTTACGTAAGGCACGACATTTGGTGTTGCTCTCGCAATTATCACAGAAGGACCTTTAAATAGCCAATTAAGCTTTTCTCAAATTCCATTTGATGCAATTAATTTTTCGATTTCTTCCTTATCAGCACCAAATCTAAAAAAACTTCGCGCCTGATCGACTGAACGGACTCCGCCACCAGCGGCAATAGGTACAAAAACCTTCTGCGACTGCTTCCAAGGTCTCACAAAAAGCACTCTGATTGCGCACGCCCCTAGACATATCTAAAACTACCAATTCATCAATAAAAAAAGATATGTGTGCAAAACTATAATTTTTTTGAAGCTGACCTTTACCCAACCTTTTGTAGGCAGAAATTTCGACGGGATTTACCGTAATATGGTTATACCCACTATTAACGAATGCTTTTAGGTTTTGCTCTCCAAGGTCTAATGCTAGCGCTAGTGTAATAGTCAAACAGAGTGGGTTCATACCATATTTATGCTTCAAATTATAAGCAACGTAAGATCCATCTTTGCCTCCACTGCAGGGCACAAGGCAATCAAAAGCACCGTCAGTTTTCCGATGTTAATTTAACAGATTTTCAAGCTCGTTCTGTCGCGATTCCCAATCGAGTGTTTTCTTTTCCTCAGTCCAAACACAAGCATTGCACCAACCTCGCTTATCAAACGAGATGCGTGGTCGAGTAGACATCGACAAACAATTACTACACCATCTTAGATTTTCAACGCTACTGTTTATTTAAACTCCTTGCTTTTGTAATTCTATTTACTTCTAGTAAATCATCAGGTCTACCCACGTCCATCCAAAGCTCATGCATTGGGTACGCTACAGTACGTTGACCTTTTTCTTGTATTCGCTCGAATAGCGTGGGCATATCACACTGAACCTCTAAAATCAGATCATTTAAAACCTCTGGTAACAGAACATAGACTCCCGCATTAATGTGGCTAACTGCTACTGGCTTTTCTTTAAACCCAATAATATCAATGCCTTGAGTTTGCACTACACCAAATGGATGTTGCCATTCGTGGACACGCACCGCCATGGTTGCGCTTGCTTGATGGTGATTATGGAAATCCAATAATGCACCATAACGTATATCGGTAATCACATCGCCATTAGTCACCACAAACGGTGCATCTGGCCTAGGGTTTAGCAAGCTCAATGCGCCAGCAGTGCCTAGTGGCGATTGCTCACGTAAATAATCAATTTTCACTCCTAGCTGTTCACCATTACCAAAGTGAGCTTCTATAATGTGACCTAGGTGATTTACCGCCAGCACAAAGTGATTAAAGCCTTCTACTTTGGCCCGCTCTATAATGTGCTCTAGCATTGGCCGCCCAGCCACTAGAATCATTGGCTTAGGACAATCTTTTGTATGTGGCAGCAAGCGCGTACCCTTGCCTCCCACCATAATCACCATTAAATTAGCACGTGCAGGTGATGTGGATATTTCATCCCACCGATGCAAGCCTACGAGTTTTTTCTTGCCATCCACCACGGGGATCTGTTGAACTTTATTAGCCAACATCAACTGCTTCACCATGTCGCGCGACATATCTGGCGGCACCACTAGCGCATCGTAATTAACAACACTAGTCATGGAACTATTAAGATCCAAGCCCTTAAGCAACCCGCGGCGTATATCTCCATCTGAAATCGTACCTATCAGCTTATGAGCTTTATCCACCACCAACACAATTTTGATGGCGACTTGATCAAGATTGGCAATTGCCTGCCCAATCGTTGAGCTTTCCGGCAAGATAGCTTGCCTCCATATTTCTTCAATTTCGCCAGTGTTGTTATCTTGTTCAATGGTCATTTCGATCAAGACCTCTCTCGCAACAGCTCAAACGCTTCTGCAGATTTAAAGCCTGAAGCGGCTCCGCGCAGCCTAGCTAGCGACTGAATGGCTTCATGAGAACGTGGGAACGGAAACTCACTAACTTCTGATGCGTAAATATCTATCGCCCGTAATTTTTCACTTAAAAAATTCTCAATATCTACAAAGACATTAGGGCGAAAAGCTTGATCTGTTCCCAAGGAAAAATCTGTTTCAGAAAGTGTTTCATAGGCTAAAACACGCTTAACCGATGGGAATCTAAACCATTTTACGCATGCACTCACAGCATCAAATACAAAGCGATGATCAGTATGAACATCCGCAGGGTGGGGCATAAAGACTTCTTCTGGTTGAAATGTCTTAAAAGCATCAGACATAGCAGACACCAGATCGCTCATTGGAATCATATCTAAGTGCGCTGGTGGAAAATTGAGGCGGTAAACTTCGTCAAAGTCGTACAATTGTGTAATCCGCCGAATCTCGTCAGCCCGTTTATTTATTTGTTCTATGCTCCAACCAGACTCAGCAGACATAGTAGTTACGATTACCCACGCAATACTGGCACCCTCGGATTTTCTGCGCAATAGCGTACCACCAACACCCAGAGTTTCGTCATCTGGATGAGGCGCGATTACGATAGTTCTCATAAATAGCTTCCTATTTTCGGTTTGAATGAAGGCTCAGCCAAAAGGAGACAAATTGCATCTTCTCCGCATTTAATAATCGGTTTGTCGTTTTCCAATTTTAATACTTTGCCAGGCTCTATATTACTCGAGGCATCAAACACTATTTGGGTTTTCCAAACCTTCACCTCTTGACCATCAAACACAAAACTAGCACCAACATAAGGTTTAGCCAAACCACGAACTAAGTTGTGAATAGATTTTGCTGACATTCGCCAATCAATTAGGCCATCCGCCACACCCCGTTTACGCCAATTATTTGCCAAACTCTCATCTTGATTTTGGCGCTGATTTGTTTTTGACATAAGTGTTGGAACAAATTCTTCTATTTGACCTAATGCGGCTTGAGTCGTTTTTTTATACAAGCTACTTGCATCATCCTCATCACTAATTTGGATGTCACACTGAGAAAGAATATCACCACTATCAGCGCCATCGTCCATGAAGAAAAAAGTTGAGGCCGTTTTCTTTAATCCCAGAACTAAAGCCCAAATCAGCGGATGACGACCTCTATTTATTGGCAACGCTGCTGGGTGGAATCCGATCACACCCAGTGATGCCAATTCTAATAGTCTTTGCTTAAGTAATTTTGACCAACCAAAACAAAAAATAACATCAGGGGCCTTCCGCTTAATCCATTCTATAGACTCAACTGAGTTAATGTCATCGACATATAGCCAAGGAATTCCATGCAATGCACTTATATGACTAAGATCAACATGATCTGAATTGAATTTTGATTCTTTCAGAGTACACACACCCACTATATCGGCACCCATACTTACTAAGCGCTCAAGAGCAGAGTGGGAAAATGCAACGGCCCCAATAAATACTATTCGCATAAGTGTCCTACATCATAAAAATGTTTTTTTATTAGACAATCAAGTGTGACCGATTTTATAATTTTTACTATTTCTTCACTGGCGCCACCCTCACCATAAGGGTTGCATACCTGGCTTAAATCCATTTGAAAGTTGGGCGAATATAGTGTGTAGATTGCATCAGATATATCTTGCTGAGTAGCCTCGCAATTAATAACACTGGTCGCTTGTAGCCGCCCGCGCTGACGATCTCCAATATTAATTGTACCTTTTTTAAAGCTAGGCACTTCCGCTAATCCACTAGATGAATTACCCACTACACCATCTACTTGGGCTAAGCACGACAGGTAGCGCAATTGCCCAAGTGAGGTAAATGCATGGGCGTTAGGATATTGCGATGAAAATTGCTCCACCATTTTAATCAGCGACCTGCCATCGGTATCGGCATTGGGCATGGTGAAAATAAGTTGAGTGTCTTCCAATTTGGCCAATGCTGATAATAGCTCTTGCATTTGCTTTACTGCACTGGCCTTTTCTAACGTAACCGGGTGAAAGGTGATGAGTAGGTTTCTTTTGTCAAACTTAAATCCCAAATCAACTTCTAGTGTATTTCGCTCGAGTAACTTTAGCCGTTTAATGTTATCAATACCTAGCCCACCTACTAAAAAAACACGCTCTGGTTGCTCACCTAGTTGAATCACACGCTGTTTATATTCGCCTGCTGCCACAAAATGTAAATGCGACATTTTAGTAATTGAGTGCCTAATTGCTTCATCAATAAGTCCTTCGGTAGATTCACCGCCGTGCAAGTGCGCCACCGGTATACGTGCTACCAGAGCTGCTGATACTGCTGAAAAAATCTCAAATCTATCACCCAAGACGACAATTAAATCGGGGTTCAGTTCGTTCAATGCATCAGCAAAACCAATCATGCCTAAGCCCATTGATTTAGCAATACCTACTGGCGTATCAGAACTGGTGAGTATTTCAACCTTGCGGTCAATCTCAAAACCATCCGCTTCTATAGCTTTGTAGGTAAGACCAAACTCTGGTGAAAGGTGCATACCAGTGGCTATAACTTGTAGGTTTAAATCAGCATCATCTTTAATTCCCTGCATTACCCAGCGCAACAAGCCATATTCGGCACGGGTGCCCGTAATAACACAAACTTTACGATTCATAATTCAATTAACTGATCTGCCATAAAATCCCGCACTGCTGTACGGCCTATTACAGTATCCCAGTTCATAGGTGAGATACCAATGCCGGGACGCTTAGTAGTGATATTTTCAACACTAAATACTTCTCCTGCCTTAATAGCTTTACTCGCCACAAGAGATTTTCTTGCCACAGGCTTATTAAGCGCCTCACTTGGGGTAAGGCGCTTAATACCGTCACCCAGCGCTATTTCTATATTACGAATAGCGTTCACCATTGCCTTAAGTTCATCAGGCTCTAAACTGGCTTTGTGGTCGGGGCCTGGCAAGTTTTTATCTAGTGTAAAGTGCTTTTCAATGACCGTAGCACCCAATGCTGCGGCGGCAATGGAGACTTCTATGCCGGCAGTATGGTCAGAATAACCGGTCGCAACACCAAAAGCCGCTAGTATACTTTGCATAGCACTTAGATTCACCTCGTCCATAGGTGTGGGGTATTCTGTAGTGCAATGCAGTACTGTAATAAGCGACCGTGGTGTACCAGCTTGTTCTAATACGTCAATAGCGGCCTCTATATCGCCCAGCGTTGCCATGCCAGTTGAGATAATAACGGACTTACTAAGTTGGCCAATATGGCGCAAGTAAGGTAGGTTAGTTATTTCACCAGAGGGTATTTTAAAATGTTTTATTCCTAAATCCATTAAAAAATTAACACTTTCGATATCAAAGCCCGTAGAGAAAAATTCTATGTTCCGCGTGGCACAGTAGGCAATAAGTTCATGATGCATGCTTGCAGTAAGCTCCAACCGGCTTAACATTTGGTGCTGGGTCTCTACGTTACCTGTGGCTTCACTTTGATAATCTGCTTTTTTAGCTTCCCGGGTGACTAAACGATCGGCGCTAAAAGTTTGAAACTTTACCAAATCAGCACCGGCATCAGCAGCTGCATCTATCAATTGCCTGGCTAAGGCAAGATCGCCGTTATGATTTACACCTGCTTCGGCGATAATGAGAATTGGTTTTTTCATAATTTACTACTTGTTAATATTGTTGAATTTTCTGCATGATCATGCCTCACAGCGAGGCCCATACCGATCACACATCGACTACCAAGCGTAATACCCTGTTTGATAACACTTCCACTGCCAACAAAGCTACCAAACCCTATACTCACGTCGCCATTAATTATGGCGCCTGTAGATATATGACAGTGGTCTGCCACCGTTGCATCATGCTCAATTAGAGCCTTAGTATTAATAATACAGTTATTGCCCACTTTAGCATTCGCATTGACGATAGCACCATGCATAACAATCGTCCCATCCCCCACCAGGGCACCGCGTGCAACATGCGCAGTTCCAGAAATAATAGTTGGAAATTTAAAACCCAAGACTAATGCCTGATCGTAAATGCGCTGACGAACACGCGGTGACTCGATCTGCCCAACAGTAATAAGTGCATGTTCGTATCGCTTTGCTAACTCAGGTAAATCGCTATCCGTTCCTATTATACGGTATCCCATGCATTCATTTTGCAGCTCCTCCTCTGTACCTATTAAGCCAGCAATCTTAAACACACCTAAGTGCTCAATAACGTCAATACATGAATGCGCATGGCCACCTGCACCAATCAGAATTAAGCTAGGTTTGCTCATTACATTTTTCTCATTAAACGTTGCCCACCAAACTAGGACTACTAGGAATATTAATCAATCGTTGCGCCAGTGATTCAGCCCCGTCCAAGTCCATTCGCGGGCAGTTAATAAATGGTGTTAGCTGATGCATTAACCGCCACACTGGGCGCGTCATAAACCCAGCTTCATTAGTGACTTGCAATATGGCTTCATGCTCATGAGCTTGATCCCCATTAAGCATGATTGTTTGTAACCAATAATTACTGTGGCATTGTGCGGGTTCGACTACCAGTTGAGCGCCTTCAATTGGAGCAAAAGCCTCTCTATATTGCTTAAATAGTTTTCTTTTAGCTGTTAACTTGGCTGGTAGTTGCTCTAACTGTGCGCAACCTAGAGCAGCATTAATATTAGACAATCGGTAGTTATAGCCAATTTCATCATGAATAAATTCCCATGCATGTGGCAATTTAGCGGTGGTGGTTATATGTTTGGCACGCCGAGCAATTTCGGTATCATTAGTTAAAATAGCGCCACCTCCGCCTGTTGTGATGGTTTTATTGCCGTTAAAACTAAGTGTGCCCATTAAACCAAATGTGCCAGTATGCTGACCATGATACTCGCTACCCAAAGACTCTGCGGCATCTTCAACCATCACTATATTAAAATCGTGAGCTATCGAAAGTAAACCATCAATATCTACCGGATGACCAAAAGTATGCATAGGTACCATCGCTCGGATGACTTGCCCAGTGGCAATATTTATGCATCGATCATTATATTGCTGCGTATGCGCTTGCAGATACTCACGCAACTTGGCGGTATCTATACCCAACGTAGCGTCCTCACTATCCACAAAGTGTGGCGTGGAGCCACAATAGCTAATAGCGTTGGCGGTCGCAATAAAGGTAAGCGCAGGCACAAGTACTTCATCATTAGCTTTAACCCCCGCAAGCAATAAAGCGATATGTAGCGCTGATGTGCCGTTGACAACCGCCACCACGTGCTTTGAGCCTGTGTAAGTCGCCAAATCTTCTTCAAAGCGATTAACAAATTTGCCTACGGACGATACAAAAGTAGAATCTAAACACTCTTTAACATAAAGCCACTCATTGCCCGCAAATGTCGGCTCGTGCAAGCCAACAGGGCCCATACCAACGACTGAATGAATGGCGCTAACGATTAGATTTGGAAGAGATTTTTGTTTATTCATAGCACTAGACGTTGTAGACATCAGCTTACCCTTCCATACACATCCTCAAATCTAACTATGTCATCCTCACCTAAATAACTTCCAGACTGCACCTCAATTAACTCTAGGTCGACTCTCCCAGGATTCTCAAGCGAGTGCAAAATACCAATAGGGATATAGGTGGACTCATTTTCTGAAAGTAAAAATATTTTATCACCGTTTGTTACTCGGGCAGTCCCAGACACCACAATCCAGTGCTCAGCTCGATGATGATGCATTTGCACACTTAATTTAGCACCTGGCTTGACCGTAATTCGTTTAGCTTGATAGCGCTCACCGCTATCAATAGAATCATATTTCCCCCAAGGACGATAAACTTCACGACTTAACTGCCACTCACTCCGTGATTGGATCTTCAACGATTCAGTTATCATTTTCACATCCTGAACACTGTCTTTATGGGCTACCATCAGAGCATCTTTAGTGGAAACAATGACCAAATCATCAACGCCAATGACTGCTACTAATTTATTATTCGATCTTACATAGGAGTTCCGAGTGTTGTTAAGGATCACATCGCCATGAGTGGCATTCCCTTCGCTATCCTTTTCACTAATATCCCAAAGTGATGACCAAGAGCCTATGTCACTCCAACCAGCATCCATCGGTACAACAACTGCGTGTGAGGTTTTCTCCATCACAGCATAATCGACAGATTCAGCAGGGCATGACTCAAACATATCTTTGTCAATTCGCAAAAAATCAAGATCAGTCTTAACATCCATCACTGACCCCTGACATTGCTCCAGAATATCGGGCCGGAACTTTTTTAGCTCTTCAAGATAGTTGCTCGCCCTGAATAAAAACATACCACTATTCCAGTAGTAGTCGCCTGATGAAAAGTAATCCTGGGCGACATCTGAGCTTGGCTTCTCCACGAACGCATCCACCTCAAAACCTTCACCTGTATCTTTGCCCCGTTTAATGTAGCCATAGCCTGTATGGGGAGCGCTAGGCACAATTCCAAAAGTGACAAGCTTTCCGGCTTCTGCAAGAGGAATTGCTCGTATAACAGCCTCACTGAAAGCGGCTTCATCCTGTATCACATGGTCAGCAGCAAGGACTAGCAGTAAGGGATCATCTTTTGCAGTTAGCGCAGCCAATGCAATAGCTGGCGCAGTATTACGACCAACCGGTTCAAGAATAATGGACCCTAGCTTATCAATCTCACGAAGCTGCTCTGCAACAAAGAATCTGTGTTCCTCATTACAAATCGTTATTGCGGCTTGAATATCTAGCCCCGAGAGTCTCTTAACCGTCGCCTGAAGCATGGTGCCTTCACCATGCAACCTTAGAAACTGCTTAGGGTGCGCCGCCCGAGAGAGTGGCCACAGTCGCGTACCAGACCCTCCCGCCAGAATGACTGGACAAATACTCACATCAACTCCTCGCTCGAAATTATCTTGATAAAACAGCGCATGCTTACTATTTAATTATACTTTTATAGCCTCCAGAAACTCCGAAAACTAATGTTTAAAACGCGATAATAGCCTTTATCAAAGGCTAGATCTCAAACTTCGCCTTGATAGAATCAAACTCTATCGCATCAAGCCTGGGACCAAACTGCCCGACCACCCTCGCCGCGGACTCATTGGCCAATTCTGCCGCCCATTTAAAATCACGGCCCGCAGTCACCGCATACAAAAAGGCGCCCGCAAACATATCACCAGCACCATTGGTATCAACTGCGTCGGCGACAACACCGGGCGACTTGATCATTGACTCACCATCAAAGACAAATGCGCCATTGCCGCCATCAGTCACGGCAAAGGTTTTTGTATAGCGTTTCAGGGCCTCAAAAGCCTCTTCAATGCTGTCGGTCTCAGTAAAGGCGAACGCCTCATCCTTATTGCAGAAAATATGATCGACGCCCTCGCCGATCACTGCCCGCAAGTTTTCACCAAACACCTGCGCCACAAAAGGATCAGACAGGCTGAGGGC
>Ga0206129_10001051_pt1 | contig 38931 bp, 36 predicted proteins | sample Helgoland_Spring_8_FD_148616 | JGI IMG/M metagenome (GOLD analysis project Ga0206129, IMG submission 148616) | Pelagic subsurface seawater microbial communities from Kabeltonne, Helgoland, North Sea - Helgoland_Spring_Bloom_20160502_2 | ecosystem: Environmental > Aquatic > Marine > Epipelagic ...
CATGACCGTGGCGAGACACACTTCTGGGAACTAGACGAAGTAGGTTCACCAAACTGTGGACGTGGTTACTTCACACTGTTCGCATTGGCACTACTACCACCAGTGTTCCATAAGTACATGAACGAGCAAATGAACAAGTGGGATGGCGAGATGGCATCAGAAGGCGAATTAAAGATCGCTGGTAAGATGAACAAGATCGCAAACTACACGTAAGCCATTGTATGTAAAAGATATTAGTCTCAGCTTGTCTGGGACTAATAGATAGAGAGATAATTATCAAACATAAGCTATAAACTAGTTACATTTCTGAGGAGAATAAGTAATGAGTGAAGAAAATTTATATGTACGCCTTGGTGGCGCTGATGGTATCGCAAGCATTGTTGACGATATCTGGTTAAATCACACTAGTAATCCAAAAATTCAGCAACGTTATGCGGCTAGCGACGGTGAAAATGTTAAGCGCTTAGTGCGTGAATTCTTTGGTGCCGGTATTGGCGGTCCTGAGACATACACAGGCCAAGATATGTTAACTGCACACACAGGTATGAATATCAGTGATACTGAATTTGTTGCTGTTTGTGATGATGTATTAAGTGCATTAGCAAAGAACAATGTTGGTGATGCTGAGCGTAATGAAGTACTTTGCATCTTATACTCGATGAAAGCTGAAATCGTAGGCGTTTAAAGAAATAGACAAGATTTAAGACTGAAAGTAGTCACATAGAACTATAATAGGTTTTTTAAACTATAATTATTGTGTATAGGAGATAGTATGAAAGTTACTTGGGATCAAGATACATGTAGTCATGCTGGTAAGTGTGTTCAAGGCTCGCCAGAAGTATTTAAAGTTGTTGACGGTAATTTTGTAATTAATGAGTCGGCTGCGTCAGAACAGGAAGTGCGTGCAACGGTTGCGTCTTGCCCATCTGGTGCTTTAAAGATCGAAGATTAGTACTACTAAAATCGCCTGACATAGATTTCGTGTTGGGCGAACTTTATTTTAAAGAGACTAGAAGTTTAGGGGGAAGTTATGATCGGAGACCAATTAAGAAACAAAATGATTCTGCGCGGGCATCCAAGCTGTCCGAATACCGGTAAATGCCTGCAAACAGCCGCTGAGAAAGGCGTGGATGTTGATGCTGTAGTGGTCACAGATGTAGACGCTAGTGATTTTAGAGCGGTGTCCCCTTATGGTGTTGGGCCTGTTCTCCAGGATGTTGATCTCGTGGTTTATGGTACTACCGCGGTCATGTCATATCTCGACGATAAAGGCTTCGGCCCATCATTGGTCCCGCGTAACGGTGTAAGCCGCGCGATTATGTATCAATGGTCAATTATTGCGACAGAATGTGTTGCACCGCATATCGGTGAAACAGTTAACAAAGACGCGTTAGCCGCTGTTTTTGATGGTTTTGAAAAGCAAGTGATGAACCCACCTAAGCGTGGAGACTTTATTTGTGGTGACTTTACATTAGCGGATATTCATTGGTCTGCGTGTTGTAACTTATTGGTGATTGCTGGAGCAGGCGATCTAATTTCATCTCGCTCTGGTATTGCAAAGTGGTACGAGAAAGTTCAAGCGCACCCTAGTACCAGTAAAGAGAAAATTATTCCTTTCACGGTGTTACCGTCAGCTGAGGATGTTAGTTCAGGTACCCTGCAAGGGATCTCAATTAACGTTTAGTTTTGCGATCAAGCTGTAAAGCGCCCTGAGTATCACTCGGGGCGTTTTTACGTTTAGGACATTGTAATAAAAGGTTTAATGATGTTTGGATTATTTGGTAATAAGAAAAAAGATTTTACAGCAACGGTTAATGGTGGTGCTGCATCATTCGAAGTGAAAGCGGGTGATAATTTGCTGAAAGCTGCTTTAGCAGCAGGTGTGCCCTGGCCACACGATTGCCGAGTTGGTAGTTGTGGTTCCTGTGCGGCAGTAGTGAAGAAAGGCAAGATTAAAGCGTTGACTGATTTTTCTTATGTCTTAGATGGAGACCAGCTTAAGGCTGGTACCGTATTGGCTTGTCAATGTGTGCTTCGTGGTGATATCGAAGTGGAAGTTGAACTTGCTGATATGCCTGAGACTGAGATGATAGAGGCTAATGGTACTATCTCTAAAATCACCGATCTAACATACGATATTAAAGAGCTAGTTGTTAGTTGCGATAAAGATATTCCGCGTGAAATGCTAGCGGGCCAATATGCAGAGATTGAGGTTGAAGGTGTGGCACCTGCCCGCTCTTATTCTTTTGCAAAGGCGCCGACAAACGAAAACACCACTGACTTCACATTCTTCATTCGTCATGTAAAAGGTGGTGCATTCACTGACTGGTTATTCGAATCAGATCGTATAGGTACAGCTATCAAACTTACTGCGCCTTATGGGCAGTTCTACCGTCGTGAAGAAAGTTCGCAGATGGTATGTATTGCCGGCGGTAGTGGCATGAGTGCGATTAAGTCTATATTAGAAGATTGCGTGAACAATCAAGTGCAACGTAACTGTGTTTACCTGTTTGGTGCACGCACACAGAATGACCTGTACTGCGCGAGCGTGATGCAGGAAATCAAGAATAACTGGCACCCCGACTACACGTTTGAGTATATTCCTGTGTTGTCTGGTGAGCCTGAAGATAGTAATTGGACTGGCCCGACGGGTTATGTCACTGACTACTTTCAAAATAATTTTGTTAAAACCGAGTCCATGGACCTTAAAAAGGCACAGGGTTATCTCTGTGGGCCTCCTCCTATGATCGATTCTGCGATAGAATTACTGACAGCAGCGGGCATCAATGAAGAGAGCATTTACTTTGATAAGTTCCTAGATGCCAGTTCAAAACCAGGAAGCCGTTAGGCCGTTTTCCTAAAAGTATACGAGGAGACTAATTATGTTAACTAAAAAAGCTTTAGCTATGATGGCGATCTTCACAGCCGTGATGATCTCTATTTTCAATTTTGTCGGCTTCCCTGATCACTACGGTAACTTACTGTGGAGTTTAGGTGCTGCCGCTATGTTGGTCATTACATTAGTAGGTAATGTATGGATCTTCATCGCAATTGCACAAGATGAGCCATGGCAATGGGGTGGCGAAGAAGACTAATTATAGTCTACTTTTATTGCAGTAAAAAAGTCGGTTATGCCGGCTTTTTTACGTTATGGGCTATAGGATTTAACAGCTATATTGAACTGAACTCAGGAGCAGTTAATACCTTGTTCTAGACGATGACAATTACAATTGAATGCAATCGTAGTTTAAAAACGGATTAAAAGCCCTGCTTGATGCTCATTTCAGGCGCTATCAAGGATGCCTGCCAATGGCTATAAGCCCAGTCCCATATACGCGCTATAGAGCGATAGCAGAGATACTTGGGCGGCTCCTGGCCTAAATCCTTTAACGCACAATAGAGTAAAAATGAACGATGTCGTGTGTCTAAGGCGGCAGCATAATGTTGTTTACTTAGTTTCTGCCCATTCGCATCGGTGATGATTGGGATATGTAATAGCTGCGGTGGCTGCCGATTAAATTGCTGCATTAGATGCAGTTGGCGAGCACTCAGATGTAATAGATCGGCCCCGCGGACCAATTCTGTATAGCCTTGTTGTAAATCGTCTAAGCTAACGGCGAGGGTGTAGCTAGGGAGTTGATCACCGCGGTACACAACATAGTCACTACTCTCGGCCAGTAAATCATAGCTTTGAGCGCCAAACACGCCATCATTAAACTCAATACGCTCTTCACCTACGCGCATACGTAGCGTACGGCCTGTCAGCGGGAGTAAATCCAATTTCCTGCACCTACCCTCATAAAGCCGCCCTAGTCTAGTCTCGGGACTGTTTATGAGCTGCTTACGTGAGCATTCACAGTAGAATGCTAGATGGTGTTTGTGTAGCTGTTCTGCGATGTGCCGATAGTAGGCTAGACGGTGACTTTGATAGAGTACAGCCCCATCCCAATCGAAGCCGAAAGCACGCAGACTAGATAATATATGCCTGACGGCGCCTTTTTGTTCGCGCGGTGGATCGATATCTTCGATGCGTAGCTGCCAGAGGCCTTGATTACAACGGGCCTGTAGATAGCTAGCCACTGCGGTAACGAGTGAGCCATAGTGCAATGGGCCGCTAGGTGAGGGTGCGAAGCGGCCGCGATAGTAAGGTGTGAAAGGCTTGCTTAGAGGCCTTTTCAATGGCTTATGCGTAGTTTTGTTTTTCTTTGATTTCTTGCAATGTTTTGCAATCAATACATAGGGTCGCTGTAGGGCGTGCTTCAAGTCGGCGAATACCAACCTCGATACCACAGGCCTCACAATAGCCATAATCACCAATATCAATAGTCACTAGTGATTCGTCGATCTTTTTGATCAACTTACGTTCACGATCACGCGTACGTAGTTCTAAGCTAAATTCTTCTTCTTGGGTAGCACGGTCAGCAGGATCGGCGTGGTTGGCAGCATCAGACTTCATGTGGTGTACGGTACGGTCGACTTCTTCCATTAACTGTCGCTTCCAAGCGATAAGGATCTTTCTGAAGTGAGCATATTGCTCATCATTCATGTAACTCTCGCCTTTTGAAATAGCATACGGCTGGATACCTTCTACAGGTAACTTAGTGCCGACTATAGGCTCGTCAGGTATGGCGCCGCCTTTTATTGTAACGGCCTTTTTGATGCTCTTTCTGGCAATAGCGGTGTTTTTCTTTGTTGCTGCTGGCTTTTTCGCCGGTGGTGTTGCTTTAGTCACAATTTTCTTCGCTGGTAAGGTCTTTTTAGGGACTGGGGCTTTCTTGCTCACGGCTTTTTTAGCTGCGGCTTTCCTTGCCGGTATAACTTTCTCTACAGCTACAGCTTTCTTAGCTGTGGCTTTCTTTGTTGGTGCAGCCTTCTTCGCTACAGTCTTTTTAGTAGCGGCTTTTTTAGCTGGTGTAGCTTTTTTAACGACAGTCTTTTTAGCAGTCACTTTTTTAGCTGGTGTAGCTTTTTTAGCAACAGTCTTTTTGGCAGTGGTTTTTTTAGCTGGTGTAGCCTTTTTAGCAACAGTCTTTTTGGCAGTGGTTTTTTTAGCTGATGTAGCCTTTTTAGCGACAGCTTTCTTAGCGGTCACTTTTTTAGCTGGTGCAGCCTTTTTAGCAGCAGTCTTTTTGGCAGTGGTTTTTTTAGCTGGTGCAGCCTTTTTAGCGGCAGTCTTTTTGGCAGTGGTTTTTTTAGCTGGTGCAGCCTTTTTAGCGGCAGTCTTCTTGGCAGTGGCTTTTTTAGCTGGTGCAGCCTTTTTAGCGACAGTCTTCTTGGTAGTCGCTTTTTTAGCCGATGCAGCCTTTTTCACCACTTTCTTAGGGGCAGTGGCTTTCTTTTTGGCGTTTGCTACCGGCGTTGCTTTTTTCTTTGCAACCACTTTCTTTTTCGATACTGCTTTCTTCACTGCCATGATGATGTGCGTCTCGTTAAAATTAGCCCGTTTTAATAGCAAAAATATAGTCTACGTGCAAGTTATTCCTGCTTAGATTTGGTCAGGTTTTCTGCCTGATGTGATTCTACTCGACTAATGATGTGGCCGTCAGCTAAGCGGGTACTAATTAGTACCCCTTTTGTCACTTCTTGATGACTGCGTATGTAGTTTCCAGTAGTTCCTTCAAGTTGAGTGATGGAATAACCCCGCTCTAACGTGGCTAATGGGCTTACGCTATTAAGCCCTTGAGTGGCCAATTGAAAACGATGTTGTTTCGCAGCCTTGAGCTGAGAAGAGGTCAGTTGTAAGCGTGTTAGCTGTTGTTGTAGCTGTAACTTGTTGGCAGTCAGCCTTTTTTCAGGCGAATGACTGTATAAGCGATCACTGAAACGGTCTATTGCGGTTTGTTTATGTGCAAAATAATGTTTAGAGACTAAGCTGATCCGTTGTTGCAGACGCTGTAATGCTTTTTGTTGTGTGTTTAAACGATATTGTGGGTGGCTACTATGTAAACGTTGGCTTAGCCAGTCACTACGTTGATTCAAAGATTCTAAGTGATTACTTGCGATACCTCTAAGGCGTTGCATCTGTCCTTGGAAGAACTGATGCAGTGCAAGTCCATCGGGACTAATAATCTCAGCAGCAGCTGATGGTGTTGGTGCACGCACATCGGCGACAAAATCACAGATTGTGAAATCAATTTCGTGGCCTATACCAGTGATTACTGGAATGTCCTGGGCAGCGATCAGGCGAGCGAGAGATTCATCGTTAAAAGCCCATAAATCTTCAATCGATCCACCACCACGGATGATGGCGATGACATCAGCACTATTGTCAGACTGAATCTGACGTAAGGCCTTATGCAGTGTGGGCACTGCTGCTGCACCTTGCACTGTTGTTGCGTACAGACGTTTCCTTATTCTGGGGAAACGACGCTGTATGACGTTTAGGAAATCGTGCAGAGCGGCCCCTGTGGCGGAGGTAACAATGGCAATCTCATTTGGGAACTCAGGCAATGCCTTCTTACGCTCAGGTGCAAATAGACCTTCTTGCAGTAGTTTTTTCTTTAGTTCTTCAAATTGACGTTGCAGCAAGCCGGCACCGGCATCTTCCATGTCATCTGCGATTAATTGTAGATCGCCACGTTGCTCATAAAGACCGACTTTGGCCCGAATCACCACATGGAGACCATTTTTGATCTCAAAGCGTACACGTTGACGGCTGTTGCGGAACATTACACAGCGGATCTGGGCACCCCGATCTTTTAGGCTGAAGTAAATATGACCAGATGCGGGTGTCGCAAGGTTAGAAATCTCACCTTCCACCCAAATCATCGGGTACTCCTGCGCCAATAATTGCTTTAATTGCAGGTTGATATCGCTGACGGAGTAGATCTCACGCCGATCGCTAGGGTCTGTATCGTATAAAGTGGTCATAAAGTGAACGTAAATAGTGAGTCAGTAGTTTACCCTATTGCAAGCGTTCTCTATAATGACCCGTCAATTTAAAACATTGGCGAACAGCACATGCGTATTATCCAAGATGCACTAACATTTGACGACGTATTATTAGTTCCAGCGCATTCAGTGGTATTGCCGCGCGATGCTGACATCAGCACGCAACTTACCCGCAATATTCGTTTAAACATTCCTCTCTTATCTGCTGCTATGGATACTGTCACCGACGGTCGTCTAGCAATTGCTATGGCGCAAGAAGGGGGTATGGGCATTATTCATAAGAATATGTCGGTTGAACAACAAGCGAATGAAGTCCGCAAGGTTAAGAAATACGAGAGTGGTGTCATCAAAGACCCTATTACCGTTGGTCCCAATATCAGCATTCAAGAAGTATTAGATATTACGCAGGCAAATAATATCTCTGGCGTGCCAGTCGTCGATGGGAAAGATTTGATCGGTATTGTTACCAGTCGAGACTTACGCTTTGAAACACATCTAGATGCCCCTGTTAAAACCATCATGACGCCGAAAGAGCGTTTAGTGACAGTGGAAGAGGGTGCCAGCTTAGATAAAGTTCAAGCCTTACTGCACACGCATCGTATTGAGAAGGTGTTGGTTGTCAATGATGATTTTCATCTTTGCGGCATGATCACAGTGAAAGATATCCAAAAATCCAGCGAGCATCCGTTTGCCTGTAAGGGTGAGCAGGGACAACTGCGTGTTGGTGCTGCAGTAGGTGTCGGTGCAGACAGTGAAGAGCGGGTTGCAGCCTTGGTTGCAGCAGGTGTCGATGTGGTGGTGGTGGACACTGCTCATGGCCATTCACAAGGCGTGCTAGATACTGTTAGGCAAGTGAAGAAGAAATACCCTGAGCTACAGGTCATTGGTGGCAATGTTGCGACTGAGGCAGCTGCCTTGGCGCTAATCGAAAATAATGTGGATGCGATTAAGGTCGGTATTGGTCCGGGTTCAATCTGTACTACGCGTATTGTTGCTGGTGTTGGCGTACCTCAGATCAGCGCGATCGATAATGTTTCTCGCGTCGCAGCCAAACATAATGTGCCAGTGATTGCCGATGGTGGCATTCGTTACTCAGGTGATGTTGCAAAGGCAATAGCAGCTGGTGCGAACTGTGTCATGCTTGGTAGTTTATTTGCTGGTACTACAGAATCTCCAGGTGAGGTTGAGCTCTACCAAGGTCGTTCTTATAAGACCTATAGGGGTATGGGTTCGATTGGTGCGATGAAGCAAGGCTCTAGCGATCGTTACTTCCAGGATAATATCGGCGATGCAGATAAATTAGTACCTGAAGGGATCGAAGGTCGTGTGCCTTATAAAGGTAGTATCGTTGCGATCATGCATCAGCTTTTAGGTGGGCTTCGTTCTAGCATGGGTTATATTGGTTGTCCGACCATTGAAGAAATGCATGCAAAGGCAGAGTTTGTGAAAATCTCGACGGCAGGCATGCGTGAAAGTCATGTGCACGATGTGGCGATTACCAAAGAAGCACCTAACTATCAAGTTTAGTAATTAAACTGGGCTGCGACAAGCACTCATACAACTAAGTTCTCATTCATGACTACATCATCAGCTGCGGATATCCACGCACAACGTCTACTTATTCTCGACTATGGCTCGCAATACACACAGTTGATTGCGCGCCGAGTGCGCGAGATTGGCGTTTACTGTGAAATCTTTCCCTTTGACTCAGAACAGGCGGCCACCTTTGCTCAAGGTGTTGATGGCATCATTTTATCGGGTGGTCCTGAGTCGGTTGCCTTGGCTGAAGCACCAGCAATCCCACAGTATGTCTTAGAGTCGAGCTGCCCAGTGTTAGGTATTTGCTACGGTATGCAAGTCATGGCTGCAACTCTGGGAGGGACTGTAGAAACCTCCGAGCAGCGTGAGTTTGGTTTTGCCCAAATTGAGATTCAAAACGCCAGTCCTTTATTTGCAGACTTACAAGGCGAGGTAAATACTGCAGGTGTTGCTTGTCTCGACGTGTGGATGTCGCATGGTGATAAAGTGACGCAGTTGCCTAATGGCTTTGAAGTGCTCGCTAGCAGCCCAAGTGCTGAGGTCGCTGCGATGGCTGATCAACAACGGCAGTGGTATGGCTTACAATTTCACCCTGAAGTCACACACAGTAAACAGGGGCGCGAAATCCTCAGTCATTTTTTATTAGATATTTGTGGCTGTGATCCGCTTTGGACAGCAGGCAATATAGCGCAAGATCTGATTACTCAAGTACAAAAAAAGGTCGGTCAAGAGCACGTTATTTTAGGTCTGTCAGGTGGTGTTGATTCATCGGTGGTTGCTGCCTTATTGCATCAAGCCATTGGTAAACAACTGACCTGTATCTTCGTTGATAATGGTTTATTGCGATTGAATGAGGGCGACCAAGTGATGGAGACCTTCGCTGAGCATTTAGGTGTGAACGTGATTCGCGTTAATGCACAAAAGCGTTTTCTGACAGCATTAGTTGATCAGAACGACCCGGAACTCAAGCGTAAGATTATTGGTAACTTGTTCGTTGAAGTATTCGAAGAAGAGGCGGCTAAGATTACTGATGCACGTTGGTTGGCACAGGGTACGATCTACCCCGATGTGATTGAGTCAGCTGGAGCATCTACCGGTAAAGCGCATCTGATTAAGTCTCACCATAATGTCGGTGGTCTACCTGATGATATGGAGCTGAAGTTAGTCGAGCCACTGCGTGAACTATTCAAGGATGAAGTACGCCGCTTAGGCGATGAGCTGGGTCTACCAGCACAGATGATTCACCGTCATCCTTTCCCAGGGCCGGGCTTAGCTGTACGTATTTTGGGTGAGGTGAAGCAGGAATTTGCCGACATTCTACGTCTTGCTGACAATATCTTTATCAAAGAACTAGAAGCGCATGATCTTTATGATCAGGTGTCACAAGCCTTCGCTGTATTCTTACCGGTTAAGTCAGTCGGTGTGACTGGTGACGGCCGCCGTTATCAATATGTCATTGCGTTACGTGCGGTAGAAACCATCGATTTCATGACCGCGAGATGGGCGCATCTTCCTTATGACTTCCTAGATCTAGTCTCTAGACGCATCATTAATGAGATTGAAAATGTGTCGAGAGTGACCTATGACATCTCAAGTAAACCGCCGGCTACGATCGAGTGGGAATGATTCCACGTCTGGCAACGCCAAGCATCTACAAGCAGTAAACCTACTATAACCCATTGTTCTCAATGGGTTTTTTCTTTATGGGCTTGGTAATTTCTAGCACCTTCTAGCACCGCCAAGCAAACTTTGTTCATGGCATTTTCCATGGTATCGTCTTTTTCAATGTTGATGACCAAAGACAATACCATGCAGTAATTTTTAAGGCCTTCATGGTATTGGATTCCGGTAAGTGTTTGTTATTTAAAAGAAAAACACCCTAAAAATTGCTAGTTTTCATCATGGTATTAGGGGCGTTTTGAGAGGGTGCCTTTATGTTGACTGATACCAAGCTTCGAAACCTGAAACCTCAAGACAAAATGTACAAAGTTGTCGACCGCGACGGGCTTTACGTCGCGGTATCCAAGACCGGTGTCGTTTCATTCAGGTACAACTATTCATTAAATGGTCGCCAGGAAACGCTGACCATCGGGCGCTATGGCGTTGGTGGTATTACCTTGGCTGAGGCCAGGGAGCGTCTTAACGAAGCGAAGAAAATGATTGCTACGGGTAAGTCTCCTGCGAAAGAAAAGGCGCGTGATAGGGCGCGTGTGAAAGGTGCCGAAACATTTGGTGCATGGGCAGATAAATGGTTGCGTGGATATCAGATGGCGGATTCAACCCGCGACATGCGCAAGTCTGTTTATAACCGAGAATTAAAGAAGGCTTTTGGTAATCAGAAGTTGGCTGAGATTACCCATGAAGATCTACGGTCTTTGACTGACGCTATTGTTGAACGGGGAGCCCCGGCAACGGCTGTTCATGCACGCGAGGTGGTTTTAAACGTCTACCGGTGGGCAATTGAGCGAGGGCAGAATGTAGAGAATCCTGCCGACATGGTACGTCCAGCCACTATTGCTCGATTTGTACCGCGCGATAGAACGTTAACGCCGGTTGAAATTGATTTGATGTACAAGTATATGAATCGAATCGGGACATCTCCTCAATACCGCGCTGCGATTAAATTACTACTACTCACCTTAGTGAGAAAGTCAGAGTTGTCCAATGCATCCTGGGACGAAATTAATTTTAGCGAAGCCCTTTGGACTATTCCGAAAGAGCGTATGAAAAGGCGTAACCCGCATATAGTTTTTTTATCTCAACAAGCGATGGATATCTTTATTGCATTGAAGACATTTGCTGCTGGTTCAAAGTATGTGCTCCCGTCGCGGTACGATTCGGATACACCGATGAGCAATGCAACACTTAATCGAGTTCTAACGTATACGTACAAAGCGGCTCAGAAAGATGGGAGATCGCTTGCTAAATTTGGTCCACACGATTTACGCAGAACAGCTAGTACGCTGTTGCATGAGGCTGGTTACAACACGGATTGGATAGAGAAAAGTCTTGCCCATGAACAGAAGGGCGTAAGGGCTATTTACAATAAAGCGGAATACCGAGAACAGCGGACAGAAATGCTGCAAGACTGGGCAAATATGATTGATGAATGGACTAACGTGAACCGAGAATTAGAGGCATACCCGGCCTGATGGCCTTGGTGTCCGATTGTTTACGTTCTTCAATCCAATGTTCTACTTCCGCTAGATCCCATGCTACATTGCGACTTGTTAATACGATGCGGCGAGGAAACTCGCCGCGTTTTTCCAGATTGTAGATGGTGCGATCCGAGAGGGGAATCATCGTTAGTAATGTTCTGCGGTTGATCAGCGTCTTCCCTGAATTGACGGTGCTCCCATTATCCCTGTGCTTGGCTTTTCTGGTATTACCCACGGCTATTATTCCATCTACTCAATTTACGGATATATCGAGCGAGAACACTAACAACTCTTCTATCGCCTTTCTGCCATAAATCTTTCAATGCGCTAAAAAAATTACTCTGATACGAAATGCTGTTGTGCAATTAGATTATTCAGCCACTGCCGTAAAAACGCATTCAGTTCCTTACGCAGGTGAGGGTATAACTTCCTTGGCTCTGGAAAGACTTGCTGGTAGATCGGCGGTATCGACATTTCAAAGGTAAAGGCTTCCACCATCCGCTGCGACGGGTAGATAAGCACCACCATTTCAGGATCTTTGCACATATCGCCGTTCTGCTCAAAGTAATGCGCTAACGACACTGCAATGCCTTCATCATTGCCGGAAGCACCGTCGAGATGTGGTAATCGCTCGACCACCCAATCCATCAGCCCCACTACCTGGCTGCGGTGATATTGGTCGGTTACAGCCCCCACATTAGTAATAACACCCAGCTTAATCAGCCGGTCATAGTTGGTTTCATAAATTGTCTTTCTCATGATTTTTCCTCACTTGTTGTTTAACGAGCGCAGCGCCCGTCTGCGCTCCTGCACCGCTGGCGAAGCGTGGGGGTAGCAAATTGCAGGTGGCTCACCGGAAGCCGCAGCTAAGTGGAGGAGCAAAGCGGGGGAATCTGAACGGGTGAGGAAGCGCGAAGCCTTGCACTTGCAATGCGCGTGGGGCAAAGCCCCTAGCGGGGTTGGATCAGCGTGGGGTTATTACTGAATTTAAGCAGCCCGGAGGGCTGAAGCGTTAGGGATTGGAAGGGCGGCAGTTCCCCATCGGGGGAATGAGCGTATAGCGAACCCGGTAAAGCCCGTAAAAACGCCATCACACTGAATGGAGGTATAAGCGATAAGAGCATTCATATTTTTACTTGACATGACTATGATTGGAACTGTTCAGCTGGATAGCCAGCAATACGCCTTCAACTACTAAGCGATTTAATATGGGACGAGTAGGCAAGAAGCTAAAAATGATTAGATTCAAACAAGCCATGAGAGATATCGCTATAAATAAAGCTGGTAGCCGTGTGTTTGATCTTGTTCAAAGAAGTGATGCTACTCCTATGCGGAGTAACGAATCCGACTTCGAGTTTTATAATCGCTCATCAAGACCTGAGTTTGCGCGGGTAAGGGCGCTGATGGAAGAGTTCGCTGCACATTATCCGAAGGATGAAGTAGGCGAACTGATTGCGCGTATTAGGTCGGGCGACAACAGACATTTCCTGTCTGCAACCTTTGAATTGACGTTGCATGAGACATTACTCAGAAGCGGCTTCGAATTATCAGTCCATCCTACGTTACCTAATGGCAATCGTTCCAAACCGGATTTTCTGGTGAAAGATGAATACGGTGAAGAATTTTACTTGGAAGCTGTATTGGCCTCTGAAAACAATCAGGCAGATCCGGCAGCAGAAGCCCGAAAAGGGTTGGTTTACGATTATCTAAATGCCAACCCACATCAATATTTTATGGTGGCGGTAGATGACGAGGGATTTCCAACAAGCCAACCCAGCGGAAAAAAGATCACAAAAGCCGTCCATAGGTGGTTGGACTCATTAGAACTCGATGACATTCAAGCCCAAATCGACGAAGGTGACCTTTTTTCGATTTCTCCTTTTGAGTGGCATCATGAAGACTGGGTTTTACAGTTGAGACCGATTCCATTAAAACTGGAAAGAAGAGGTAAGAGCACAGGGTTGATTGGTATCGGTGCTGGAGGTGGTGGAATTGTTGATGCCTGGAGTCCAATTAGAAACGCTATTAAATTGAAAGGAAGTAAATACGGGGAGCTTGATAAACCGCTGCTGGTTGCGGTGAATCTCAATGCATTCAATCTTGAGGATATTGATGAGATGCAAGCTTTATATGGCCAAGAGCAATATGTCTATAAAATTGGAAATGTTGATAGTGAGCATCGAATGGAGCGGGCTCCCAATGGTGCATGGTATGGAAAAGGCGGTCCACAGTACACCAGGGTGAGTGGTGCGTGGATTTTTAACGATCTACGACCATCATCAATGGCAGTGCGCAGGCAAACGATCTATTTTAATCCATGGGCGAAGCATCCTCTAACTAATAAGTTGTGTTGCTTCCCACATGCGATTCCTGAAGGCAATAAAATGGGTTGGAATGACGGCATATCACTATCGACCATTTTTGATTTGAATGAAGGATGGCCTGAGTAACGTATCTGCGTAGAATATGCAGAAATAATATTTAGCCGTAGGGTTTTGTGGCGGTAAAGACTTGGCAATAAAGGTAGATATTGAAATAACTGTGAGTATCTTGTTTGGGTTGGAATTTTGGGCTTTCGCAGCGATTAATTTTGTTAAGGAGGTTCTTATGAACAATTCATTCGTTCAATCAAGCGTGTGGTGCGGGGTGGCGTTTCTGCGAGGCCATAGTGGGACATTCCAATCCAAATGAGAGATTAATCAGTTGTGTAGGTATCTGCTGTGCTAAGAGAAACGTAGAGAGGTGCAAGCCCTCTCCCTCGCACCAATTTACTATTTATACGCCCCACGTCACTGCAATCAAATGCAGTGACGTGGGGTGCGATGAATCGCTAACCCCCATGAAAACAGGCCTCAATAAAAATTCCTGACATGACGAAAGCATTATCAGGGTGCTTATCGCTCAATTCACTGATAATACAGATTCCATGTGTCGCTATTGCACTCTCAATAGCAAACCGGCTCGAAAGGGCTTTTCAAGTTGACTCATGCAACCGCAATGAGTGGCTTATCACTTAACAGAGGAGAAATGCCTGGCAAAAGAAAAAACGAAAGTAGTAGTACTGTCTAAAGCGTGAAAACGAAACCATGTCGTACCCATCCGGGAATTGGCATGGTTGGTTATGCCGCTATTCAGGTTTTGTGGGAGTGGTGTCCCGTGACGTTAGCAATCCGATTTTGAAATTGCTTCTCCATCCACTGTGGTGGCTGGACAGTCATAAACACTGACCAAAACTTCAACACCGCACTGTTCCAGCTTGAAGACGACTGTTCTGAACGGTCGCACGTCTGTTCCATAGGGCAACTTGTCCGTTCAGAACAGTCGTCCCAGGTAAGGAACGGACAACAAACCTGACCGGAACGATTAGACACAAACGAAGCTATCTGTAGCGCATGACCTATCAGCCCTTCGCAGAATCCGTTGGTTCAATAATTATTCTGCTTGGGTGTCGGCTATTGGCATCAGATAGATTAATAAATCCTTGAAGATTATTTCCTTCAGCCTTGAAAGGTTAACTAACGACTCAGTGCGTCTTCTTTTTCGAGAATGTGAACACGCTTTAATTCTCGACGAGGAGTTGTCTGTGAAAGATCTCAATTACCAATTAAAGGATTTATGTCAGCGCAATCAGGATGGCAGCCGCAGTACTCAGGCTGAACGTTTCCAGTTGTTACAAACGATGGCGAATCATCTTAATGAATTGGGCTATCGGCGTATGGAGGCGAAATCTCTCAAGCCCAAGCATGTTGATGCATTGGTCGCCAAATATCTCGAAGAAGGGCTAACTCCCGGTACGATCAAAAATCGTCTCGCTGCATTGCGTTGGTGGGCTGAAAAAATCGGTAAACAAAATGTCGTGGCTAAGGACAATGCCTATTACGGCATTGACTCTCGTGTCTTTGTTACTAACGTGTCGAAAGCGCGTGACCTGGATCAGGAGCTGCTCGAAAAAATCAGCGACCCGCATTTAAGAATCAGTCTGGAATTACAAAAAGTCTTTGGCCTGCGCCGGGAAGAAGCGATCAAGTTCAGTCCGGACTACGCAGACCGAAATACCTACATTCGTCTGAAATCTACCTGGTGTAAAGGAGGGCGGGCACGGGAAATCCCTATACGTACCGACGAGCAGCGAGATGTTCTCAGGCGCGCGCGATTGGTAGCAGGGAAAGGCTCATTGATTCCATCTCACCTGATGTATGTCCAGCAGATGCGCCTCTATGAACGAGAGACGCAAAAGGCAGGGCTATCCAAGTTGCATGGTTTGCGTCACCGCTATGCGCAAGAGCGATATTACGAACTCACCGGAAAGCAGGCCCCGGCCTGTGGTGGCCCATCTAGCAGTGAACTCAGTGAAGAGGAGCGCGCGAATGATCAGGTAGCCCGCTGGGCGATTTCTCAGGAACTTGGTCATGAGCGTGAGCAAATCACGGCGGTGTATCTCGGACGCTAAGGCAAGTGTTAGGCGATCACGCTCAACGGGCGCTGCCCTGGCCGCTGGGCCTTCCCGCCCTCGCCGGTAGCAGGGGTTGCAGCAGCACTGCAACCCCTTTGAAAGGGTAAAAAGGATCGGCACATCAAGGACTACTCGGCTAACGCCTGCGTTCCTCCTTGACGCTGAATCCTCATGACGAATCACACTGTGGCTATTGCAGTCTCAATAGTACCCGGCAGTTACGCTGCCAATTAATCGGTATGGCTCGAAAACGTTGTAAGCAACCGCTGATGCGTTAGCCAGTTATACCACCCCTACGGGAGAAATGATTTCCCGTAGGGACATCTTTCTCTTGTTCATTCAATGATGAGGAGAAAGATGATGGAGTACCTGGAAATGCGAGGTGCAGTGAAACTCAAAGCAGATGCCGATAATGCTGTTGTGCGATCTGTTCTCAGCAAGTTACGAGAAACAGAGTTTGTCGATGCAGGCTATATCGATATAGGCATTGAGGAAAATATCCTGAGTATCAGTGCCGAAGGCACTATCTCAGAAAGTTACAGTACCCGCGAGTTGTTAACACAGCTGCAAGGTCAGTTGACAGAAACGTCGATGATAGGTGTCTCAAGTGTACGGTGGGAAACCCTCGTAGTACTGAAGCACTGGCAGCCAACACCGGCTATGCGACTAGAAATTAATGATCAACTGGCCTTTGCCCAGTAACCGACGATAAAGGCCTGACTCCAGTCAGGCCTTTATCATTTTTATTTCCCCCTCACTCCTCGAAAATCGATCAATCCTATTCTTTCTTTTGTCCATGAAAGCTTTTCGCTGCCACTAGCAAGCTGCCATCACTAATCTGGTGACCGTTTTTAATGATTGGATGAATGGTGATGTTCATGCGAGAGACAGTGATTGGCAGGTGGGGGGCGATACTGACGATAGTCTTCGCTCTTCCATTAACGGTGCAGGCAGACACTACGGATACGACGGATAGTCGTATTCTTGAGAGTCGCTATCTTTCTGTTCAGGTGGGTCCCGAGGAGACACAAACCGACTTGCTGCAAAGCATCGTCGATATCCGAGTACCTGAGAAAGTTACCACGGTAGGAGGGGCGTTGGATTACCTGTTGAGACCCTATGGGTTTCAATTAGACGATTCTCATGAGGTAGCTGAACAGCCAGAAGCAGATGAACAATACCTTTTGTTGGTTTTGACACTTCCCGAACCGCATAGGAATTTGGGGTCGATGATGTTATTGGATGCTTTGATCACCCTGGGCGGGAATAGTTTTCGACCTCTAATCAATCCAGTTAAGCGCTCAGTGCGCTATCAGTTGCGTGAGGGGTTTGGCCAATTCGCTACTGCTGAAGAGATGGAGGTCGCAAAACAAGAGTGGCTTGATCAGAAGGAAATAACCTCGCTGCCACCGAAAGAGCCAGGGGAAACTTCGGTCGCACAGCAAGAACATCAAACCTACGGGCCGGTGCAGCGGGGCGATAGTTTAAGTCACATCGCCAGTCAGCTTAATCTTACGGGTATGACAATCGACCAGGTGTTGGTTTACCTCTTTCGTGCGAATCCCCATGCGTTTGCTAATGAAAACATGAATCATCTATTGGCAGGCACGGTGCTGAAAATCCCGCCTGTTAATCCAGAAACCTTGCCGACCGAATTTGAAGCTAGTCAGCTCGTTGACGAGCACTATCGACTATGGAAGAAGCGTCTATGGATTCAGCGTGAGGTGACACAGTGAATCACCAGCGCACTTTAGCTATAGGGTTGATTTTACTTTCGTTTATTTCCAGCGCAGCGATTGCGGATACGAATGGGACTTTAACGAACGCATCACAAACCCCTGGTGCTGAAACGCCGATCAGCCGAACTATAGAAATACGGACTATGGCAAAGGGATGGGGATTGGATGAAGACGAGTATCAACGTTATCTCAATTTAATGCGTGGCCCATTGGGAAAATGGAGTCCCGACCTTGATCCATTGTTAGCGCTTGGGATGTTTGCAGAGTCTCCGCAGGAAGAGCGGCGTTATGCCGAGCTGTATGCGCAACAGGAATTTGATTTAACCGGGCGCACGCTGCAATTTCAACAAGTCTACCGCACTGCCTTCGAACGTCTTTTCCCCAATGCAAAGATGTTAGATCACCGCTTGTTGGCTCCTTACTTTGCGCACCAACAACAGAAGTCTGCAATGAAGGACGCGAAACGATTAGCACAAAAACGCTTTGCTGATGGTGATCGCCTGCTTCTTTTTGTGCCGTCAAATTGTCGTGAGTGCTTGCCGGTCATTAACCGATTAATGGGTTTGCTGTCGAGCACTCAACAAAGCGGTGTCGATGTGTACGTCCGCGATGCTCAAGATGATGGTGCTGTTAGAGCATGGGCAAATGCCCACGCGATAAAAACGACCTGGCTCAATGAACGGCATCTCACACTAAACCGTGACGAGGGGCTACAACAGCGATTAGTGAGTCAATCCACGGTTTCAACGGCAGATGCTATGCCGATCTTCTTAAAACGCAATGGACGTTTCTTTCAATTGAACAGGGAGAGTTTAGGGCTATGAATCCTTATTTGATGAGGTCATGTTTGGTTAAGCCGTGGATTGCCGGGGTGACATTGATGCAATCAGTAGCGGTGGTGGCATTGGAAGACGTGCCAGTGGCCTATTTGATAGTTGCCAAGAGCCATCAAGTCCCTGTCGATATTCTCTATGCGATAGCGATGACAGAAAGCGGTACGCATTATCGCGGTGAGCGAGTACCGTGGCCCTGGGCGTTGAATATAGATGGACAAAGCGTCTTTTGCGAATCCCATCAAGATGCAATTCACCGAGTCTCCCAGGCTATCCGAAATCAGCAGTCAGTTGATATTGGGTTGATGCAGGTTAACTGGCGTTGGCACGGGCAACGGTTTGTCACCATTGAGGAATCGCTGGTGCCGATTAAAAACCTCAGTGCCGGAGCTACGATTCTGCACGAGCAGTTTGAGCAGACCAATGACTGGTGGGAGGCGGTTGGGCGCTACCACGACCCCGGCCAGGACGCGGAATCGCTAGACAGCGCTCAGCGTTACCGAGAGCGTGTAAGGCAGTATTGGCGGGAGTGGTTTTAATGCGAGAGCTATTCGGACTGCTTTGCCTGTTGCTGTGTTTAGGCGCTCACGCCAGAGAATCACTAACCGTGATTTATGACTCAGGCGATACCTTACCGCTTGAACCCTATCTGCCGAAACGTGCATCACAGGAAAAGACCGTTTCTCAGGATGCGAAGCGTCAGTTGCCGTTCAATCTGCCTATCACCACACTCTCAATGCAGCCGGGCAAGGTCACAGTCACCCCAAAAGCATTACGTTATTTGCAGCGGCCCTTGTTTTTAGTAGGGGCGGATCAGGAATCGCGAGACTGGTTGGCCGAAAAGCGCGAGCAGCTTATCCGTATAGGAGCCGTTGGCCTGCTGGTTGAAGCGAAGGATCGCCAGGAGATTGAGGCGGTTTTAGCTATCGCGAAAGGACTTCGCCTGGTACCCGCTTCAGCCGAAGGTTTCGCCACTAAGCTGGGTTTGAGCCACTACCCGATCTTGCTATCAAAGGAGGGTTGGGAGCAGTGACCGACCGGTATGAAGTCGAGGTGTTATTACGTCCCCCTGTGGAACTGTCTTCAGCAATAGTGGCGTTGAGTTGCGCGGGCATTGTGTTGGCTGCGCCTCATATCTTGATGATGACGCCATGGGTCGCCGTGTTCAGCGCAGCGTGTTTGAGTGGTGTCGGTGTGTGGCGTGGTCGTCAAGCCTGGCGAGTGATTCAATATCAGCGCCATCTCAAGCGTAGCCCGCGCTATGTCATGTCATCATCCCAGGTGCCGGTGAGTCAGTCGGTATTGTTTTTAGGACGAGGCTTTCGCTGGAACCAGACGCACACCGAACGACTTTACGCTGCCCGCGATAAACGCGCTGAACGTTATCTGCAGCCCAGCACCATCAAGCAATGGGTTCGTCGCAAAGAGATCGAATGGGAGCATGCGCCCCTATTGAGAACGATCATGCGATGGACCGCACTAGATTCCCCTCTGAATCCCGTCCGTCCCCCGCCAGCCATTGGGGGCGATGCCGTCATACACGGTGTCGGGATCAGAGGGGAAACCAATGCCACCATGCCACTCAGTGACCGGGTCGGGCATATGGTGGTGATCGCCCGTACTCGCCATGGCAAGACCCGGCTGGCCGAAGTGCTGACGACCCAGGATATTCGTCGCGGCAACAACTGTGTCATCGTGTTAGACCCGAAAGGAGATGCCGATTATCTAAAGCGTATCTATGTTGAATCCCAGAAAGCAGGGCGTCAGCTCATTATCTTTCATCTGGGCTATCCCGAGCTGAGCGCCCGGTACAACGCCATTGGTTCTTTTTCGCGGATTACAGAAGTCGCGACGCGAATCGCCAGCCAGCTACCGGGCGAAGGTGAGGCCAGTGCGTTTAAAGAATTTGCCTGGCAATTCATCAATGTCATCGCCGTGGCGCTAGTGGCGATGGGTGAAACACCGGATTACCTCAAAATTCGTCGTTATATCACCGATATTGATGCTCTGTTGATTCTGTATGGTCGCCATTGGCTGGCAGAGCATGGCCCGGAGGATTGGCAAGATGAGCTGGGAGAACTACAAGACAGTATCAACATAAAATCGTTGCCAAGGATCGATCAGGGCAAAGACCCTGAGGCACTGGCAATGGTGCGCTATCTCAATACTCATGCGACTTTCGATCAGGTGTTAGAAGGGCTGATGTCTGCTTTCCGCTATGACCGTGAGTATTTCTTGAAAATCACGGTGTCCATCAAACCTTTCCTGGAAAAGTTAACCACGGGTAACATCGCTTCTATCCTGGCACCTGATAAGGCGAATACCGACGATCAACGTCCGGTGTTGGAATGGGCGCAAGCGATAAGATCTAACGCTGTAGTGTATGTGGGACTGGACGCACTCACCGATCCAGAAGTGGCCAGTGCAGTGGGCGCTTCCATGTTCAGTGACCTGACCAGTCTGGCCGGTCATATCTATAAACATGGTATAGCGCCAAGCAGTGCGAACGAGCAGGCCAGGAAACCACCGGATATTGTGATTCACGGGGATGAATTCTCCGACTTGATCGGGCCGCAGTTCAAGACACTGATTAATAAAAGTGGCGGTGCTGGCTACCAGCTTAATCTGTATACCCAAACCTGGAGCGACCCGATTGCCGAACTAGGTAGCGAAGCGAAAGCCGGGCAGTTGGCTGGCAATATTGGCACTATGCTGATCATGGGTGTGAAGGAGGTGGCAACCTGTGAAATGTTCACCAAGCAGCTGCCAGAAGTCAGCGTCAGTGAAATCATGGCTGTTTCCGGTGTCACCGACAATGTCGATACTTCTGCTGGCATTGGCTTTACTTCCAATAATCAGGATCGGGTCAGCATCAGCCGTGTGCCCATGATTTCACCTGCTGATATTGTGGCACTTCCCAAAGGGCAGGCATTCGTCCTGCTTAGAGGCAGTGAACTGTGGAAAATCCGTATTCCCATGCCATCCAAAATGGATGATCAGGAACTGCCCGACGATTTGGGTGACATGCTTCAGCATATGCGGCGCAGTTATACGTCAGTCGTGGACTGGCCGAGCTATTATGGTCGATAGGCAAGGCTGATAAGCCCATGGCCAAGTCACAGCAGTATCAGCCCCCCAGAAGAAAAGAACCCGGCCTGATCGGCCAACTGTTTTCTGCACTGGTTCAGTTAGTTGTTTGGCTGGTGATCAGTTTAATGCTGTCTATCATCATTGAATGGCTAGGTATGATCTGGTTCTGGCCAGAGCAAGGGGCAGACCACGCAAAAGCCGTTCTGGCTGCTGACCAGGCTTACCTCAACCAGCAACTCTATGATCAATCGTTAGCGATCAGGCATGATGTTATTGCCATGACGCATGAGGCGACCAGCTGGATAGCCCGTCAATCCTGGCTTAATATGCTTCTACATAACGCAACTGATGTTCCTGGCGGCAGCTTTTTTTCATCGTTGCAGGGGTGGGGATATGACTTATACCAACGTTTCGATGACTACCTTGAAGCGTCTACCTACGTCACGCAAACATTCGTCATCCGGTTAGCGCTCATTCTGTTTTCGCTACCAATCTTCCTCGTTGCGGCGCTTGTGGGCAGTGTTGACGGGCTGGTGGAACGCGACCTCAGGCGGTGGGGCGGCGGGCGAGAGAGCAGTAATGTCTTCAATTTGGCCAGACGATCTGTCGTACCTTCATTTGTAGCTGCTTGTGTGGTCTATATCAGCCTGCCGTTCAGTATCAATCCGGTGATCGTCATTCTGCCATTTGCATTTCTGCTAGGGGTAGCTGTTCGTATTGGGTTTGAGCGGCTGAAGAAGTATTTCTAGCGATTTCTTGATGCCAGATATAGTCCCCCGATAGCAAGACCTCCTATAGTTAAAGCCTGTTTTACTTGTGTGCTTTTAGCAGTGCCCGTAATAAGCTCGCGCACGAAGTGTTCACAGTTGTATTGAAGAAGGTCGTATTTCACCCGGTTAATACAGCTTCTCGCTTTGGTGAGTATTAAACTCGGTGCTGTGCTTATCTCAATGTTGTGGACTTCAAATTTCCTATTCCCGATGACTTGATCCCACGACTCTTCCTTAACAGTGCCATTCCGCCAAGTGTTGGATATTAGCATTGGCTTGCCATCCGTCGTTCTATCGGACATAAGAGCCCAGTGCTTGTACAGCCCCATATAGACAATAACTACTTGTAACATTACAATTCCTCATAATTGATAAAATATTAAAATTGCTAAATTAGCAAATATGAGTAAATCACTAACTCTATGGTGTTGTCAATATGCAATCTGGAATTGTGTTTGATCAGGTGGTTGGGGCTGTATTGGCTCACTACCGTAAAGCTGCTGGCTTGAACCAAAGTGAAGCGGTGGAAGGCTTGAGCTTAGGGCCGTCCAGCTTATCTAGGTTGGAGAAAGGCGATTATTCGCTAAACATGGAGCAGCTTTTTGAGTTGTCGAGGCGCTATGGTGTGTCTATGGCAGAAGTGACGGCCAGTATTGAGCAAACCTTCGATAACGCGATAACGAATGGTATAGCTGTAGAGACCGAGAAGAAATCAAATACTGGGTTGTTGCTACTAGGTGCTGCGGCAATAGCTGCATTGGTAATTGCAAACAGATAAGTCATTGTGACTGTCCCAAATAAATATCTATTGGGTTTCATGGATGAGTGCTATTTCTCTCGGTGGCTCAATGTTTCTAAGGTGAATATAGAAGTATGAAACCTGAGTTCTTGGGTGCCAGAGCCTCCAACACTGGTGACGATTTTCATGAATGGTGGGCTCTCCGCTTAGCATTACGTTTGCTGGCTCCAGATACATCCTTAGCTGCTGTAACAGTTGAAGGTGTAAACCTTGATGATAAAAAGGCGCAAGAATTAACAGAATGGGATTCCGTTGATTGCGGCTTATTCTATGGTGGTCATACGGTAGAGCGAGCTGAAAGAATTGTCATTGAACAATTAAAGTATTCTTCGTCAACACCTGACAAGAATTGGACTGTTTCGGAGCTAACAAACTCCAAGTCGAAGTCTTCAAATAATAGCCTTGTCAAGGGGCTTGCTGATTCATTTAATGCCATACTTAAAACTAGGCCAGATCTGGTCAGTTCAACTGCACTAACAATAAGGCTAGTCAGTAATCGCCCCATTGGTTCAGACCTTCAGAAGTCACTTTCCGATCCAAGCAACAAGAAATATGAAACACTGAGGGTCGCCAGTGGCCTAAATAAAAGAAATTTCAAGAAATTTATTACGCTCTTCGATTTTTCTGAGTGTGGTACGGGGTCTCGCTTTGAGCAAGAAGAAAACGCGATTAATGAAATTTTAAATCTAACACATAGTGCTGACCGAGGGTTTGTGCTGGATTTGAAAGACCGTGTTCACAAGCTAATGCTACCTGAGGCCACAGGGAGTTATGTCACTAGAGAAACAGTGCTGACATGGATGAATGTGTCTGACCCTCTTGCTCTATTCCCATGCCCCCCAAGACTCAAGTCAGTAGAAAATCTAGTTAACAGAAGTGCTGCTGTAGCGATACAAACTGCCATGGTCAATGGTGATCAATTTATCTGCTTGCATGGCGAAGGCGGTAGTGGCAAGACGACCGTACTTCAACAGGTTGAAAGACTTTTACCCGACGGCTCAGCCATGATTACCTATGACTGTTATGGTGCGGGTACTTATATGGATAGTGAGGCTTATCGACATAGGCAGAAAGATGCCTACTTGCAAATAATCAATGAAACCTCAGCACAATTGCGATTGCCGCTGTTGATTAGTCCGGATTCTTCCATTGATTTTCTCAAGGCCTTTTCATTAAGACTCGAAAGTGCAAGCAAGGTTTTAAAGGCGCAAGCCGACGATGCATTGTTGGTCGTCGTTATTGATGCAGCGGATAATACTGTAACGGGTGCCAAACAGTGTAAACCAGAAGAAACCAGTTTTGTTCATGAGCTGATTAAGGTCGGTAATCTACCGAGTAATGTTAGGCTGATGATCTCTGCAAGAACTGGGCGCTTAGATTCTTTATCTATTCCTGATAAATACAACTCGGTAGAGATTTCTAACTTTTCACTGGAAGAAACTACACTCAATGTGTCTCGCCAATACCCAAGTGCAACGAAGACGTGGATAGAGGATTTTCACAATTTGTCTAACCAGAATCCACGGGTCCAAAGTTACGCATTCGACTACGCAGGTTCTGATCCAAGTAAAGCTATCGATTTTTTAAGGCCAAATGGCAAGGGTTTAGATCAAATTTTTGAAGCCCGCTTTGAAGAGGCAATTTTGAAAGAAGGTGATGTAGATGCCTTGTCCCTTGTTTGCTCATCGTTAATTGCATTGCCCGCGCCAGTTCCAAAGCGACATTTGGCTAGTGTTGTAGGCATCTCAATAGAGAGAATTAATGATGTTGTCTCTGATCTTCCTGGAATGCGTGTTTTAGAAGATGAGGTTGGATTTCTTGATGAGGACGTTGAATTTTTTGTCAGGAAAAAGGCGGAACCAAAGCTGCTAGAAGCTTATCAGCGTTCAGCCGCACATTTCTATGCTAATCATGAAAACGATGAATATTCGGCAATGCATTTGGCTTCAGCGCTATTTTCAGCAGGGCAAGGCCAGAAAATCATAAAAATCATTCAGGAAAGTGAAGCACCATTAGCAATAAAAGACCAAATAATTCGTCGAGAAGTCCAGCGTCAGCGGTTACAACTTGCGATGAAAGTCTGTCGCTCGGCAGGCGAGCCAGCGGATGCAATATTTACCTTGTTGGTTGGTGCAGAAGCTATAAAAACAGATGATGCCGTAGACAAAATTATTGCTGAGAACCCAGACTTATCTATCCATTTTGCATCCGATACCGTAGGTCGAAATATACTTTATTCGTCAAAGACGTATGAAAGTCATGGCAGATTCTTGTCACATATAGTTGCTCGTGATGCCGCTGACAAAGACTTTATTGCTGCTCGCGAAAAGAAACGTATTCTTCGTGAATGGATGAATCGACGAAGTGAGGACATTGAGCGACAAAAATCCGAGCAAAGCGAGCATTGGCACCAACATACAGAACCGTGGCCAATAGAGCTTGAAGATATTGCTGCTATTGCTCATTCAGTTTTGGATATGGAGGGGTGGCAGGCTGCATATGACTTTATTTGTGGCTGGAAGCCGAGAAGTATTCATTACAAGATCGCGCTTATACTGGTGGATCGCCTATTGTCATCAGGGAAGGCAGCTACTATTCAGGAATTTTTAAGTAGTGGCTGTATCCCCGAGCCTTGGGCATCATTATTCAGCATACATTTAGCACTTACCGGTAATGATATTAATTGTGCCGCTCTTGAGAAGTCACTGTGTAACAAGAGAATACTGAAGTACTGCGATCTGAAGGAGTTGGAACGGCACACTTCAGGAGACGCAGGCGGGTTTAACTACCCAGAAATGCTACTTAGTGGCTGTGAAATTCTGGCTGCCAATGGAGTAGATCTGTCCGCTATTGAACCAATCCTTGAATATCTATGTCCAGAGAAATGGCGCTTAGTCAACAATATCTACATACATGACATTCTTAAAAACGATATTGCTTTTAGGGCTTACTCTTTGTTGATGCGTCATCGTGGTCTCGACGTCAAAATGGAATCATATTGGATTGATTCAGCTATACCTGAAGATCTTGAAGAGGCTGAAAAAAATAGGAAGAAGCAAAAATTATCGGAAAAACACCGGGAGATAAGAGAAAGTCTGTCAAATTTAATGTCTGTCTATGCTGTCCGTGCAGACATATTGCTATCCAATATATTGCCTAAAGATGCTGTGGATAAAGTTAAGTCTGCACTAGGGTCTTTATTCTCAAATTCCTGGAGAATGTCTAGAGAGCATTATTTTGAATCTATATGTAGTCGGCTTTCTTTATCTGTAGCAAGTCTATCTGTAATGCCAGATGTTGATATGAATACAGTATTAACCTTGTCTAAGGCATGTTTTAAAGATTGGCCATCTGTATATTCTTCCGGTCAACGCAAAGTTATTTCAAACCTAATAAAAATACCTGAGTTGAGATTGTTGGTTGTTAAAGATATTTACGATCGATCAGTTGAAGTAAAAGATATAAAAGCAGCAGCAAGTGAGAAAATCGGTATTCTTCTGGATTTGTCTAGAATATTGCTCTTTGTGGATAAAGATGAAGCTAGAGAGGTATTTAAAATTGCAGTTGATATCGCTAATGACGTTGATGTCGATGCTATGCATGATGTATCTCTATTTTCAGCGTTATCAAAAAACGCTAAAAACCACTTTTCGACAGGAATTTCGCAACAAACAGCGAATCAGATGACGGAGATAATAACGGAATACGGTACTCTTCTTGAGGGATATGATCATTTCCCTTGGGGGGATGCGATTTCCGCTGTTGCTATATTGGATATGGCTCAAGCCATCAGTTTGATCGGGTATTGGGAAGATTGCGATTTAGTTTCAGCCAATGAAACCCTTCCAGCATTGATGTCAACGGGTTTATCGGAGGGAACTATAAACTCTGCACAGGCAGCATCTCTGCTCAATTTTTGTGATGATTTGAACGGTGAGTTTCTTACTAAGCTGGTATCGGCTGCAAACTCTCAAAATTCCAGTCAGCTAATAGAAGAAGTCGCTAGGGCTGAGCTGTTACGGTTCAACAAAAATGGTGGCTCCCAAGTATGCCAAACGTTAAATGAGCTAATCCCGTATGACGATGATAGTGGATATTGGCATTCGGCACTAAATCAACTAATTCAGTTTAAGGCACAAAACAGAGAAGTTATTAAGACCAATGTTGATGGCGATAGGCTCAATTCTAAAGCTAGGAAGAAAACAGAAAAAGAGTTTCTTGACGGTGTGAATCTTGCGGAAATCTCCTTTGAATCACCTGCCGATTTTGTAGATTCGATAAAAGCTAAAAAGAAGGAGGCTAGAGTTAAGGAGCTCTATATTGGAACCGATGACATCTTGATGTCAGTCAGCAGCCGTTTGGAATCAAAAGATCGTATTGCTTTTCTGAATCTTCTGGCTGATGAGAGAGTGATTGAAGGTGTTGGCTATACATGGGCTAAAACACTAATCGGCTGTATTGATCTATGGCTAGGGTCGTCCCATGCTATTTCGTCTTGGAAGGAGGAAAACCTGCCAATCTTGATTGCTAATCATTTGGGCGAATTTACTTACAATGAAAATTATGGCTACGGCTACGGGATGCTAAAAGGCGTAATTCATAGCCTTAATTTAAGTAAAGATGAGACGGTTAGCTTGCTGCTAGATAGTCTGGAAAGAAATACCGAATCTTTGCCATTAACTAAGCTGTATTCGGTTATCAGACTGCTGGCCGATTATTGCAGCGACGAACAAATTTCAGATGTCACTACTCGGTACATTCATCGGTTAAGCACACGCTTAAAAATTCCAACAAAAGCAATTGATTCTGAACGCTCATCTGAATCAGCGTTGGCATGTCAACTCTATTCATTCTTAGGCGATGTAGATACCAGGGTCAGATGGAGAGCGGCGCATAGTATTAGAGCATCTGCCAGAATGGGTGATTTTAATACAATAGTCGCGTTGACCGCTCTATATGACCGTAAGTCTATGCCCGGATTTCGTGAAGATAACGTGCCTTTTTATTGGTTGTCAGCACGTCTTTGGCTCATAGTTACATTTGATCGAATTGCATCCGAGGAGCCAGAGGCGGTTGTATCTGTTGCGCGTTCGTTGTTGAGAGTTGCTACCGACCAGGAATTTCCGCATGTATTGATACGCCATTTCGCTAAATCTTGTTTGACCAAGCTCATTTCAGGCGGTTTCTTGGATTTCGATGAACATGAAATTGCTGCGGTACGTAGTATTAATACCTCTGACTTAGTTACCGAAAAATCGAAGCGTAGAGTTTCTCGTGGAGGATTTCATGAGGAAGATAAAGAGAGACAGTTTCGTTTTGATTCGCTAGATACTCTAAGTTATGTATATCCGGGGGCGATAAGGTGTTTCTCTGATGTAAACCAAGAAATGTTTCTTGACGAGGCTGAAGCTTGGATCATTGATCGATGGAAGAGCGGTTCAGATTTGTCAGCATGGGAAAACGAACCAAGAAAATATAAATTCGAACGGGCTAACTATAATCTTTACAGCCATAGTCACGGTTCTATGCCGACGATTGAACGGCATCGGTATTATCTGGAGTGGCATGCTATGTGGTGTAGCATCGGCTCTCTAATGGATGAAAATTCGCTGGCTGAAGCTGAATGTGATGATGACGATTACGGAACGTTAGATGGTTTTTTAAGGCAAGAGGGGTTAACTCAGCCGCCACACTGGTCGAGTGATATTCGGTGTCCGACTCCGCTGGAAAGCCGCTTTCACAAACCTCCTTCTGTTGAGGTAGAGAGCTGGATAGCTGAAATCAACGCTTATGATTTTGAATTGGAGCTCGGCTTATCCTCCGGTGATAAAAGTCTAACTGTTGATTCGTATCACGATATAAAAACCAGTAAGCATCGTTCTACTGTGAGAATATCATCTTCTCTGGTTAACCCCGATACAGGCCTGTCCTTGGTTCGGGCTCTTCAAACATCTGATGACTCGCATGATTATCGCCTGCCACCCGCGGGTAATGAGTTTGAGATAGACGATGACCCATATCTATTACGCGGCTGGATCAGTGAGCATTCTGGTGATTCACGATTGGATGAGAAAGATACGTTTAATCATGGTGTTCGTATGATTGAAAGTATGCCCTCTGAAGAGGTTGTTAAGATACTAGGATTGCGCCGCTCCAATAGTTATCCGCTTAGCTGGGTTGATTCCAGTGGAGCGAATACAGTGTTTGATTATGAAGCATGGGGTGACGTTAGAGACGATTCCAGACAAAAGGAATACATACATGGTGAAGATGTTATTTCCGATGGGCATCGTCTGAAGATATCATCACATTACCTTAAGAAATACCTAAGTGAAGTTGAATTAGACTTGATTGTTGAAGTCGAAATAACACGAAGAGCAAGTAAAGATGGAATTACAGAATATAACGAAGACTCCGAAAAAGAAGCGCGGTACGCAAGACTCTATCTTTTCAAAAGAACTGGAGAAATCTTTACCACTGAAGGATGTGTTGGTACTTGGGCATCATCTGGCGACTGAGCTGGGTTTTTCAGATAGCTGTGACACTCTTGGAAAATGGATGTCCCATCACTTGGCAGAAGTGATGGATCGAGCTGAGCGGGAGAGTAATACTGAAAAGAAAGAAGAGTACCAGCAGCAAGCTGTCGAATTAATTCTGAAAGTATGGAAACACCGAACCTCTTTAAAAGCGGATGCCTACCCATTAGCCCGATTCAGAGGGATTATCGACTCATTGAGCATACTTTCTCCCGAGGCAAATGTATGGGAGAGAAATAGGCTTGGTAAATATGAATCACTTGCAGCGGATAGTTTCTCAATGCTTGTTGATTTATACAGAACATTGCATTTTATTGAATTTGTTTCACTAAAATCGGTTAAAGATAAAAAGGTGCCTCCCTCTGTGTTGTCTGATGAAGAGCAGAAGATATATGATTTTCTGGTTTCTTGGGCTGAAGAGGAACTGGGTTTTCGTTCGTCAGATGGTTCGTCGTTAGACAAAACAGAGGTTGAGAATGCCGCTGACAGTGTGTGTGATTTTATTGATGGGTTATGTGAAAAGCTTGTTGATTTAAAGAACGAACTCGAGCCTACGAAAGATAAATTGGATTGAATTAGATGATCTACAGCCTGATTTTTCTGACGAAGTAGAAATAAAAAGGACGTAATATCCGTAAGTAACTTTCTTTATCGGCTGAAAGCTTTCCCATATAGCTAACCTGAAAATTCCATGATCATTGCTCCAACAAAGGACAATGATCATGCGCATGACAAAAACTCTCATCCTATTGGTAGCTGTACTCTCAGCACCTGCCTATGCCGTCACTGACCAGGAGAGATCTGCACTCCAGCGCCTGAATGCAGAGCTTGAAGCTATCACCAAAATCATTGATGAAGCCCAGCAGGCAGCTAATCCTCGTGACCGGAAATTAGTCGATTACCAGCTCCTGAGAGCTGATCTGCAAAAAATCCAACAAGGCATTGTCGATGCCGCTAACACTATGCGACGTGAGCCTCGGTCGTTGCCTCCCATCGAAGGGGATTATCGCTGATGGCCGTCTCTGCGTCCCAGGAGGCTGCTTTCACCGGAGCAACGCTAGGCGTGCCTATGGGTAGCTTTAGTCTAACGATTCTTTTGATCTTGTATTCGGTGCTCTATATCTGGGTCGCCTGGGTCATTGTCACTCAGTGGAAAGCCTGGTCACACCGAAAAATAAATTTCTATGATTTCCTGACTCGGTCAGTCCGCTCAATTTTTTTAACCCTCGTTCTTGGCTTCCTACTGCGATAGCGCTAACGAAAAACATTCAACGCGAAACTTTTAGCTCGTAACGTGAGGAAGACTATGAACCCCGTAATGCATGAATCTACTATTAAACAGAAGCGCAATATTGCTCCCTTATCGATGTTTTGGCTGTGGCTGGTCTCAATATCAGCTCAGGCACAGCTGCCTACCCCCGTCGATCCGACGAGCGGTGCGCCTAACGGCAACTATTTAGCCTTTATGCAGGGATGGACAGGCGACGCTGTCGATTATATTGCGCTCGCTATTTCCGGAGCTGGCTTCTTATGGATCGGTTGGATACTGCTCTCCAAATTCAATGAAGCGCGCAGCTCCAATGATCCTGATTGGGGCTCTGTGGGCTTGACCGCAGTCATAGCCGGTGTGCTGTTGGCCATCGTGTCTTTCTTCCTGAACGAAGCCGTTGGAATCATCTGAGGTATGGAATCGCAGCAACAAGCAAATGAACTGTTGCCGATGCGCCTGAACGCTGAGCCGTCAATCTTCAGGGGTTGTTCGCTCTCAGAATTGATGCTGCTGGTCACTGTGGGCGGTATCGCTCTGGTGCCCGGTAGTGTCATTGTGTGCGGCCTGTTTGGCTATCTCATGATGGGCGTCGGCATCGGTTTGCTATTGGTGATTGCCTGGGTCGTCATTGGGGCAACGGTATTACAGAAACTTAAACGGGGCAGGCCACTGGGTTACTACCAGTTGCGGTTGCGCCTATGGCTTGAAGACCTTCACTTGTTGCGTTCCTCGTTTATACGACAAAGCCGGGTTTGGGATATTGGCCGGAGACTGAAATGATGAAAAAGCCCCTCAATAATCCAACGGCAATCAGAAACAATCAGGCGCGGCAGCGATTGCTGGCCACCAGTGATCATATCCGTACTTTGCGTATCCTTGTTGTGTGTTTGCTTGTTGCAGTAGTCGCGCTTTGGTGGCGTAACGGCGTATTGCAGGAAACTCGACGGCTCTATATTCCTCCCGATTTAACTCAAGGGCTGGTAACTAATTTTGATAGTGTGCCTGCTCCGACGGTATATACATTCGCTTATTACATTTTCCAGCAATTGAACCGCTGGCCAAGTGACGGAGAGAAGGACTATCCCAAGCAGATATACGCACTCCAGGGTTTTCTTACACCGGGATGTCGAGCTGCGCTGGAAACGGATATGAATACCAAACAGGAACTGGGTGAGCTGCGACAACGGGTTCGTTCGGTACAGGAAATTCTCGGTCAAAGCTATACCCGCCAACGTGTCCAGATAGAAACCAGCAGTGCGTGGAGTATCTGGCTGGATGTCAATGTCACGGAATCGATTGGAGGCCACCCAGTTAAGGATGTGCTGTTGCGTTACCCCCTGCGTATTGTTCGATTCGACGTGGATAAAGAGGTTAACCCTTGGGGGTTGGCATTAGCCTGCAATGAAGCCATGCGCCCAGTGCTGTTATCAGAGGATCAGCTTGGAAAACCGTTCCGGCGTCCTGGAGGTGAATTATGAAAAGCTGTATCCAAAGGTTGTTTGTGATCTTACTGACTTTAGCCTCTTCTACCGTCCTAGCCGATGCATCAGAGCGCGTGCTTTGGGATAAACGCCCCATTAACGTTCATCTGCAAGTCGGTAATGAGCGCATTATTCATTTCCCAGATGATGTGCGTTATTGGTTGCCTGATACGGTTAAACGCCATGTGTCAGTGCTGGCGGTAAACGGCGTTTTGTATATCAGGGCAATGGAACCATTTCCGACAACCCGTCTTCGTATTCAGGGGCTGAACGATCAGCAAGTCTATTTGTTAGATATAACAGCCAGTGAAGCCGCGGCAGTTAGCGATGAATTGATTGTGATGACAAAGAAAAACACTCGGAATCGCAGTAAGGAAGCAACTGCGTACAGAACGACAGAGGACTGGCGTATCCGATTGACCCGTTACGCTGCGCAACAACTCTATGCGCCGGAGCGGTTAGTCGATGGTGACAGCGCGATTAAACGAATTCCGGTTGAATCAAAAACGTCAGTGCCACTGATTCGCGGTGGTCTTATAGAAACGGTGCCTATAGCTTCGTGGCAAGGCCATGGATTAACAGTGACTGCGGTTAGAGTGCGTAATTTATCGCGACATTCGCTGCAGTTACAGTTTGATCGATCTGATTCTCTCCAGGCACTAGACCTAAGTTATCTTGTCCGTGGAGATTGGCTGACGGCGACATTGCAACATGATCGCTTGGGGGCAATGGGTGACGAAACAGATACAACCACCTTGTATTTGGTCTCGAATCGGTCTTTCGTGGAAAGCCTGTCCTTGCCGATTGACAGCCGGGTTCTTCAAAGTGGGCAAACCGGTAAAGAGGAAATGCAAGATGGCTGAAAAGCGCATGAATCCGTTACTGATTGGAGGTGCTGCGCTGGCCATTGGCTGCCTGTCACTCGTGATGTGCTCGGAGCCACAGGAAAGTTACCAGCCTGTTGAACAGATGCCGGGATACGATCCTGCGGCCAAGCCTCAGGACGGTGATACGCAGACCGATACTATCAAAGCATTGCAGGCCTACGCCCGAGAAGCGGTAAAAAAAGCGGATACGCTGAATGCATCGACTAAAGAAAATATGGGTAGGGTGCTGGAGAATCAGCAAAAAGTATCAAAGCTGGAAGCGGCAAATCAGCAGGCCCAGGAAGCACTGAATGAAACCACGGCGACCATAGGTTCGCTTCAGCAGCATCTCAGTCAGCTAAGACGTGAACTTAAGGATTTGAAAGAAGATAAAAGCTCAGCTGACATTGGGCAACTAAATCAGGACGGGTTGCCCGTTGGTTTTGGTTTTGATGGTCAGAATGTGATTCCGATCAATCCAAATCAGGGTGCCTGGTATAACCCTCTTGATTATGTTGAGCCAGAAACAACAGAAGGTAATAAAGGCCGCTTTACTGGATTGCTACCTCGCTCACCTAATACGGCTGAAGCGAATAACGAGGTACAAGATTCTGAGAAGAAACATCAGATTATTGTCGAGCCGATTTATACGATACCCAAAGATGCAACATTGACGGACGGACTGGCACTAACGGCTTTGATTGGTCGCATTCCGGTGGAGGGACAGACACCCGACCCCTATCCGGTAAAAATCTATATCGGCAAAGAAAATCTTTTAGCCAATGGGCACGATATGCCAGAGGTCGAGGGCATGATTTTCAGTGGTTTGGGTTTTGGTGACTGGAATCTCTCCTGTGTCAGCGCCCGCCTAACATCAGCAACGTTCATCTTTGAGGACGGTTCTATCGTGAACCACAGTAGCCAGGGGCAACCCTTGGGCTACATTTCTGACCCTAGCGGTGTGCCCTGTGTCGCTGGACGCTTTGTCACCAACGCACCCTCATTTATTTCCCAGCGTATTGGGCTGGCAGGATTGGGGGCGGCGGGTTCTGCCTATGCCGAAGCACAGCAGCAGAGGCAAACATCATCATTAACTGGGTCAACAACGAGTACGGTCGTGGGTGACATTAATAAACTGGTTGCTGGCGAGGCGGTGCAATCCGCAACGGATGAAGTCAGCCGGTGGTTGTTGGCACGACAAAAACAGAGTTTTGATGCGGTGGTGGTGAATCCGGGGGTAGAAGTATCCGTCCATTTAGACCGCAGTTTGCCACTGGATAAAAGTTCGATTGCAAGGAGATTACGCTATGCGAAAAATGATTCTGATAATAGTCACGATTTGGATTAATGCCGGACTACTGTCTGGTTGCGCCACTTCCTTTTACGGTGACAGAAAGGCAAAAGTATTTGGCACGGATATGCCCTCGATGAAGAGCATTCACGATGAAAAATTTCACAATGCTAACGATGAACAGCTGGTGAGGCCGCAACGTGCCATCGGCGATGTGGCCAATGCTGAACAAGAGGAGTTTCAGTGGTTGCCTAATCCGACGCTGCGAATGTATGTTTTCAGGCACTTGACCGCTGCAGGCCACCCAGTACCTGGATATAGCACCTTTTTCCGGCTTTACACCCAGGATCATATTGCGGCTCCGGGTGAACAAGCAGGGTGGGAATAGACATGGCAGATAAGCAATTAATAGGCAAGCAGCCAAAGCGTGATTCATCGATTACGGATGCTGATGTGGGTGCACTCTATCGTCACCCCGCGTCGTTAAGCGATTGGTTGCCGTGGGTAGACTACGATGAGGCGTCCGAGACGTTTACCCTTGAAGATGGTTTTAGTGCTGCGGCAATGTTTGAAATTACTGGTGTTTCGACTGAAGCGCGTTCAAGTAAATTCTTGCAAGAAGTTCAGGCCAATATACAAACCTGTATCAACCACACGATTCCGGCACACGATAACCCCTTCGTATTGCAGTGTTTTGTCTCAGATGAAGACTCGCTATCGGCATTATCACGATCTTTAAATACCTATACAGAGAGCCATTGCAGGCAAACCCCAGAGCACCGTTTGTTGGCAAGTAACTTTGTTTCCCGTATGCAAAGGCATTTCAAGCGAATGACGCAGAGCTCCGGGCTATTCGAAGATAACACGGTAACCGGCGGTAGTTGGCGAGGAAAGGTGCGCCGTGTGCGAGTGTTTTTGTATCGCCGGAGAGAGTTAAATGATAACGAACATATCGACCCCGTTACCGAAATCAACCAGGTCGCGGAACGCTTTGTCACCCAGATGGCAGCCACAGGCATTGGTATTCGACGATGTGATGACCATGATCTCTATGCCTGGCTATTACGTTGGTTTAACCCTAAGGCTGAGGTGGCGGATGGGGATTTGGACAGGCTCACTGAGCTAATGGAACTTCCCGAAAAGCAGGAACGGGCATTTAGTCACGATCTGTCCGACCTATTGTTTCTCTCTCAGCCATCATCCGATGGCGGTCATGGTGTTTGGTACTTCGATGACTTGCCACATAGAGCGATCACTGTGGATGCGTTAAGAAGGAAGCCCATGCCCGGTCACTTTACCGGTGAGCGACAGGTTGGCGATAACCTGTATGCTTTGTTCGATAAGTTGCCAGAGGGCAGCATTCTTTCCCTATGCCTGACGCTTCAACCTCAAGACCTCGTCGAAAATCATGTGGTGCAGGTGCTCAATTCAGCAAAGGGTGAAACGGCAGAAGCGATGGCGGCTGAGCAGGATGCCAAGGAAGCCTTGAAATGGATGTCCCACGGGGACTACCTGTTGCCCACCGTGATAACGCTGTTCACCCGTGGGGATTCCCTCGCTGATCTGCAAAAGAGGACCAATGAAGTCAACGCGTTGCTGCTGGCTAATGGTTTGCATCCTATTCGAGAGAAAGATGAGTTGTTACCGCTGGATACCTATATTCGCCAGTTGCCCATGAACTATGAGCCGAAGCGGGAGAAGGTGAACAAGAAGAGTCGTTTGGTATTTTCTAGTGACTTGGCCAGGTTATTGCCATTCTACGGTCGCAGTCGGGGCACCGGGCATCCGGGTCTGGTTTTCTTTAATCGGGGCGGCGAGCCTTTGACCTTCGATCCGCTGAACAAGCTGGATCGGGCCAAGAATGCCTTTGGTTTGGTATTGGGGCCTCCTGGTTCTGGTAAGTCAGCATTAATGGTGTACATCCTGTTACAGGTCGCAGCGATCTACGGTGCGCGAATTTACATTATTGAAAAGGGTGGGTCGTTCAAATTGTTGGGGGACTATTGTCGATATTTCGGGCTGAGCGTTAATCAGGTGACGCTTCACCCCAAGGAAGACGTTAGTCTGCCGCCTTTTGCTGACGCCTATGAAATGCTCAAAAGGGAGCGGGCGCAGCAGGCTTCGTTTGATGAAGAGCCTTCAGCTTATGAAGACGTATCTTTGGATGCTTCGGATAGCAGTGATGATGACGAAGAACGAGATCTGCTTGGCGAGATGGAATTGAAGGCCCGTATTATGATTACCGGCGGTGACAGCAAGGAAGAGGCCGTGATGACGAGGGCGGATCGCCTAACGATTCGTAGAGCGATCATCCTCGCTGCGGAGGAAAAGCAAGCGGCTGGCAGTCGAGAAATTGTATTAACCGAGGATGTGGTTGAGGCGTTGAACAAGTTGGCGGCAGATGAATCCAGTACGCCGAAACGCCAAGAGCGTGCTAGAGACATGGCTGATGCAATGGCCCTGTATTGTTCCGGCACTGCCGGGCACTTCTTTAATCGGGTCGGTAAGGCCTGGCCTGAGGCCGATGTCACCATAATGGAAATGGGCCTGTTAGCCAACGAAGGTTATGAGGACCAATTGGCTCTAGGGTTTATGGGGTTGATGAATCAGATCAACGGTGTCGTAGAGCGTGAGCAATACGATCATCGCCCGACCTTTGTGCTGGGTGATGAAGCGCACTTGATTACGACGAATCCCTTGTTAGCCATTTTTCTGGTTAAGATCGTGAAAATGTGGCGCAAGCTGGGTGCTTGGTTATGGTTGGCCACCCAGAACCTGGAAGACTTTCCCGACGCTGCAAAAAAACTACTCAGTATGTTCGAGTGGTGGATAGCGATGGTTTGTCCCAAGGAAGAGATTGAACAAATCTCACGCTTTAAAGACCTGACCGAGGAGCAAAAGGGTATGCTTCGTGCGGCAAGAAAAGAGCCTGGCAATTATACTGAGGGCGTTGTGCTATCGGACAACCTGCAATGCTTGTTCCGAAATGTGCCGCCACCGTTAGCCCTGGCACTTGCCATGACTGAGAAGCATGAGAAGCAACAGCGAGCTGAGATTATGAAGTCTCAGCATTGCTCTGAGTTGGAGGCGGTATTTACTGTTGCCGATGGTATGGGGTCGGCGGAGCAGGATCAGCAATCGTGATTACCCAGAGGGGTTGCGGTCTTTCTCTCGCTGTATTCGATGATGAATTTTCGTTACTCTCTAAACCCAACGTCTGACGTGTTTGCAATACTTTATATATTCTTCGCCATGCGTTTCTGTAAGAAACTGTTCTTCTATAGCTACCTGTATTTGGATTAGCGCTATATCTAGCATGAGGATAGTTAAAGTGAAGGGATTTGGAAGTACGAGGAAAAAACCAAAAGACGTGAAAATAATTCCTACAAAAATTGGGTTTCTGGAGTAACGGAAAAGACCTTTCTGAATGAATTGTGTCTTCTCATCGTGATCAATACCGATACGCCAAGATGCTCCCATTTGAGACTGTGCAACTACAATCCATACTAAAGCGATGACCATGACACCCATGCCAATCAACTGAAATGCCTTGTGATTGATTAAAGCCATTGGCCCTAACGACTGGTAAAGCGTTGGAAGGAATGCATAAAGTGTAAAAACCAGAATTGAAATCAGAGGCAGGAATTTAAAATACATACCGGTGATAGCTTCAGCTCCAATTTTTTTATTCAATTTGAAGGCATTAGCCCCTGTCTTTTTGGCAACCGCATAGTTTCGCCAGACAACAGCGAGGCCAAAGAAAGAGATAAAATATATAGCTAAAAATACAATAATTATTTTGCTCATTGCTAAAATGCCCCCGTTTGGAGGCACACCTCCTAACTAATGGATAATTTTTTCGTTTCGATGGAACCAATGGTATAAAACGGGTAATACAAACAGGGTCAACAACGTCGATGAAATAATCCCTCCTATCACTACTGTTGCCAAAGGCCGTTGCACTTCTGCGCCAGTCCCTGTATTGAGTGCCATAGGTATAAAGCCGAGGCTGGCAACCAATGCCGTCATTAATACCGGACGCAATCGAATTAACGCTCCATCAACAACTGATGTTAGAAGATCACCTTTTTCATGCCAGAGGTCACGAATAAAGGCCAGCATGACCAGACCGTTGAGAACGGCAACCCCGGATAGGGCAATAAAACCAACGCCCGCCGAAATAGACAGCGGCATATCCCGCAGCCATAGAGAGAG
>Ga0206129_10001058_pt1 | contig 38750 bp, 36 predicted proteins | sample Helgoland_Spring_8_FD_148616 | JGI IMG/M metagenome (GOLD analysis project Ga0206129, IMG submission 148616) | Pelagic subsurface seawater microbial communities from Kabeltonne, Helgoland, North Sea - Helgoland_Spring_Bloom_20160502_2 | ecosystem: Environmental > Aquatic > Marine > Epipelagic ...
TCAAAACTTGGTCCTGAATTTAAGATAAAAACAAAAGAACAACTGAACGACACGTTATACAAAATGCTAAACACTGAAGAAATTGCTGTTTACCTTGTTTTTACATTAGTGCTTATAATTGCCCTTTTTAATTTAATTAGCTCAATTATTATAATGATTCTTGAAAAAAGAAGCAATCTTAAAACGTTATATAATTCCGGAGCAACACATGGAGAGATTAAAAAAATATTTTATTACCAAGGCTTAATAATTACTCTTCTTGGTGGAGCTATAGGGTTGTTTGTTGGGTTTCTTTTAATGTTATTGCAGCAAAACTTTTCTGTTTTTATGATAACTCCATCTCTAGCATATCCTGTTTCTATAGACCTTAACACTTTCTTAATTGTTAGTGTTACAATCTTGATTCTTGGAGGTGTTGCGTCTAAAATTTCATCAAGTGTGGTAACGAAAGAGCTTGTGGGAAAGGCTTAAGCAAACTCATAAGAGTTGAACCTTTCGTGTATTTGTTCAAGGGTTGCAAAAACATCTACAGAATCATCACTAGTAACAAGTTTTTGCCTAAAAGGCTTAAAGTCTTGTATGCCTTTAAAGTAGTTGGTATAATGTCTTCTTGTTTCAAAAACTCCAAGCCTTTCACCTTTCCAGGCGATAGACATTTCAAGGTGTTTTTTTGCTGCAGCAACTCTTTCTTTTATGGAAATAGCTGGCAAATGTTCTCCTGTTTTAAAAAAATGTTTTACTTGATTAAAAAACCAAGGGTTGCCAATGCTGGCCCTACCTATCATTGCTCCGTCTAAACCATAATTGTCTCTTATAAGCATTGCTCTTTCTGGTGTGTTTATATCTCCATTTGCAAATATAGGAATATGCATTCTTTGGTTGTTTTTAACTTTTTCTATTTCGTTCCAATTTGCTTCTCCTTTATACATTTGAGCTCTTGTTCTGCCGTGAATTGAAATTGCCTTGCATCCAACATCTTGAAGTCTTTCTGCTGCCTCAACTATTTTTATGCTATTTTCGTCCCAGCCTAGTCTTGTTTTAACTGTTATGGGAAGGTGGGTTCTTTTAACCATTTCTCGAGTTAAGCTTTCCATTAAATCAAGGTCTTTTAAAATTCCTGCGCCCGCTCCTTTTGACACCACCTTTTTAACAGGACAGCCAAAGTTAATATCAATAATATCGGGATTTGACTTCTCAACAATTTCTACAGACTTAAGCATAGAGTCTAAATTTGCTCCGAAAATTTGAATTCCTACTGGCCTTTCCTTTTCATATATGTCCAACTTCATTGTGCTTTTTACGGCATCACGAATAAGGCCTTCACTAGAAATAAACTCTGTATAAACAACGTCTGCTCCATTTTCTTTGCACAGTGCACGAAAGGGGGGGTCGCTAACGTCTTCCATTGGGGCTAGCAACAAAGGAAATTCAGACAATTCTATGTCTCCAATTTTGACCATTTAAACGATATTAATATTATTTTGATTACAAATATACTGAACAATCTATAATATGATTTTTGTGTGTGTTCTGCCTTCGATAATGGTTAATTTTTATGTACTTTTGTGCATTGCATCAAATTGCATAGACTTTAATGGAAAACATTAGGAACTTTTGTATTATAGCCCACATTGACCATGGAAAAAGCACGCTTGCCGACAGGCTGTTAGAGTTTACAGGAGCTGTTTCTGATAGAGAAAAGCAAGACCAACTTCTTGACAACATGGATCTAGAAAGGGAGAGAGGAATCACTATAAAATCTCATGCCGTTCAAATGAATTATCAAAGAGACGGGGTTAGCTATGTCTTAAATCTAATTGACACCCCAGGGCATGTTGACTTTTCTTATGAAGTTTCAAGGTCAATAGCGGCATGTGAAGGAGCGCTTTTGATTGTTGACGCCGCACAAAGTATTCAGGCTCAAACCATCTCAAACTTGTATTTAGCGCTTGAAAATGATTTAGAAATAATTCCTGTTTTAAACAAGGTAGATTTGCCTAGTGCAAACCCTGAAGAAGTTACAGACGACATTGTTGATTTGCTCGGCTGTGAAGCAGAAGAGGTTATTCCCGCTAGCGCTAAAACAGGACTTGGAATAGAGAACATCATAAATGCGATTATAGACATTATTCCTGCTCCTAAGGGAAGTTGTGATGAGCCTTTACAGGCGCTAATTTTTGACTCTGTTTACAACCCTTTTAGAGGTGTAGAAACATATTTTAGAGTAATCAACGGCAGTATTAAGAAAAACCAGCAGGTTAAATTTATTGCCACAGGGAAAACTTATGGGGCCGACGAAGTAGGAACTTTGAACTTAAAAAAAAGCCCAAAGCCTGAAATTTTTGCTGGCGATGTTGGCTATCTTATAACGGGAATTAAAGAGGCTAAAGAAGTAAAAGTTGGAGACACAATTACTGACTCTAAAAATCCAACTTTAAACGCTGTTGAGGGTTTTGAAGATGTAAAACCAATGGTTTTTGCAGGTATCTATCCTGTTGATACAGAAGACTATGAGGAGCTAAGAAACTCAATGGAAAAACTTCAATTAAATGATGCGTCATTGGTGTTTATTCCAGAAAGTTCGGCTGCGCTTGGATTTGGATTTAGGTGTGGTTTTTTAGGGATGCTACACATGGAAATTATTCAAGAGCGTTTAGAAAGAGAGTTTGGAATGACTGTAATTACAACTGTTCCAAACGTTTCTTACTTAGCCTACACTAGAAAAAACATGGACCTGCCTGTAACTGTTAATAACCCTTCAGATCTGCCTGACCCTTCTACTCTTGACAGGGTTGAAGAGCCTTTTATTAAAGCAACTATTATTACAAAAGCAGATTATGTTGGTAATGTTATGTCTCTATGTATTGACAAAAGAGGGCTGATAAAAAATCAAACTTATTTAACAACTCAAAGGGTTGAGTTAACTTTTGATATGCCGCTGGCAGAAATCGTTTTTGATTTTTACGATAGGCTAAAAACCGTGTCTAGAGGTTATGCCTCTTTCGATTATTCTCCTATAGGCATGCAAACCTCAAAATTGGTTAGGGTGGATATCTTATTAAACTCACAGCCTGTTGATGCCCTTTCAGCGTTAATACACGCAAGTAGTGCACAATCAATAGGGAAAAAGATGTGTGAAAAATTAAAAGAACTTATTCCTCGTCAGCAATTTGATGTTCCTATTCAGGCTGCAATTGGAGCAAAAATAATTTCAAGAGAGACTATAAAGGCGCTTCGAAAAGACGTAACCGCCAAATGTTATGGTGGTGATATTTCTAGAAAAAGGAAACTTTTAGAAAAACAAAAGAAAGGAAAGAAGCGTATGCGCCAGGTAGGAAATGTAGAGATTCCTCAAGAAGCTTTTATGGCTGTTTTAAAATTAAATGACTAGTCTTTCATTGTTAGTCTTAACACTGAGCATGCTGAGTTTTCTGTAAACTTGTCTTTTCCCGTTCCAAACAAAACGCTTATCCAATTATCTTTTTGCGGAGTTCCCAATATCAGAAGATCATATCCTGCAGACTGATTTGATATTGTCTCTATTGAATTATTGCTTTTTAGTATTTGCACCTCGCTGTTAGTTTTGATTTTTGAAACAAGGCCAAGAGATTTTTTTCTAATGGCTTGTGTTTCATGGTCCGGCGTATACTCTGAAACAACGTGTAAAAGCGTAAGCTCTGCTCCATAGAAAGCACAAATTCTCTCAGCTACTGCTAAAAAGTTTTTGTCTTTTCTTCCAGGTCTTAAAGCCAAAAGAACCTTGTTTATATATCTTACTCCATTATCTTTAAATAGCGCAAAATCAGACTTAATGTTTGTAAGGAGCCAGCCTATTGGGTTTCTTACTAATATTCCGTTATGAGCTCTTCCGTTCCAGCCCATTACAAGCCAATCACAGTTCGTTAGACTTCCTAGTTGGTCTATTGTATCTGAGAGCTCGTGTGTTACAACGGCCTCAAAGTCTACACTTATGTTTTTGCTTTTAGAAAGTCCCGAAATTCTTCTTTCTAGCGAAAGTATTTTTGGGTCATCTTTCATGAAGGCGTCTAAAAAAGTTTGATTTGGAACTTCTGTAATGTTAACAGCTTGTATTGTTTCTTTTTTATTTATTGCCGCGCCAATTTCAACTAGCATTTCTGCTGACTGTTCGTTTCCTAAAAGAGGAACGACAACACCTGCTTCGGTATTTAAAGATCCGTCTAAATTTTTGTCTTCCTCTTCAATTCTTTTGGTTTCAATTTCTTGTTGTTGTTTCTTGGTGTAAAAAAGATAAAGGGCTGGTCTGTGTCCGTATTTTTTCAAAACTCCTGTTCTTTTGTTTTCTTTATTTGAGAATGCATAAATTATTGCGCCAAGCAAGAAAATTGCAACAATTGCAAGAAAAGGCGTGAATCCAAGGTAAAAAAGAAGGACAAACCCTGTTATAATTCCAAAAATTTGAACCCAAGGGTATAGCGGTGATTTGTATTTTGGCTGGTACCATTGTGCCGATGTTTCTCTTAACACGATTACCGCTAGATTCACTGAGATAAACATCATTACTTTAAATGCGCTAGCTAGCTTGGCAATCTCAAAAACATCTAAAAACAACACAACAAGGGCAATAGCAACACAAGTTATTGCAATAGTGTTTATTGGGGTTAAGAACTTTTTGTGGACTTGGCTCCAAAATTTTGGGAGAAGCCCATCTCTTGACATTGCAAAAGGAAATCTTGAAGAAGCAAGCACGCCCGCGTTTACGGTTGAAAGAAGCGTGAGCACTGCAATTAAAGCAATAAAAGCGCCCACAACATGAATGCCGCTGATTTCAAATGAAGACACATTAAGGTCTAAAGCTAGTGTATGTATCGGGTTGTAATTCCCTGCTAATTCAGAAAGGCTAACGTTTGCTGTTAAAACAAAAGAAATTAGAACATAGATTGTTGTGATAATAAAAAGAGACAAAATCATTCCAAGAGGTAAGTTTTTGTCTGGGTTTTTGATTTCTTCTGCAATTGCTGCTACTTTAGTTACCCCTGAATATGATAGGTAAACAAACGCAACGGCAAAAATAAAGTCTTTATGTCCTGCTAGTTCAACTGTTTCTTCTTTTAATTTAGCAAAAAATGGAGTTGCTTGATCCATAGATTGAATGCCTAAAACAAAAAGGGCGGCTAGCACAAGAAGAGCAACCAAAACGGCATAAGATTGAAAATTCCCTGCTTTTTTTGCCCCAACAATATTTAATAGAAAAACTAAAAACAAAAAGCCTAGGCCAACTGACTTGGTAATTGCCTCGCTGTCCATGTCTAAAACTACAAGCACATAGGCCCCAATTCCAACAAGAGCAAATGCGCATTTTAAAACAAGAGCTATCCAAAGGCCGAGCCCAGAAATTGTTCCAAACAAAGGTCCAAAGGCTCTTTCAATAAACACATAAGCTCCTCCAGAACTTGGCATTGCTGTGGCTAATTCAGATTTTGAATATGCTGCGGGCAGAATACAAATGGCCGCGACTAAATATGCCAACCAAAGAGACGCCCCAATCTTTGTTGCCGCAAGGCCAGGTAAAACAAAAATCCCTGTTCCAAGCATTCCCCCAAGGCCAATTGCGATCACCGCGGGTAAAGACAAACTTCTTTCTAACTTCTTCAAAATATTGTTTTATATTTATAAAAATAGTAAATAATCTTGTTAAATGAATCTATATCCTGTTAATGCTGGGAATTTTAAATTAGACGGGGGGGCAATGTTCGGTGCTGTTCCGAAAACAATTTGGAACAAAACCAACCCTGCTGACCAAAATAACTTGATTGATATTTCAGCCCGTTGTTTGTTAATTGAAGACGGCAAACGTCTTGTTTTGATTGACTCAGGGATGGGCAATAAACAAAGTGAAAAATTTTTTAGCTACTACTCTTTGTGGGGAGATGACACGTTGGAGCGCTCAATTAATAATGCTGGTTTTTCTTTAGAAGATGTTACGGATGTCTTTTTTACTCACCTTCATTTTGACCATTGTGGAGGGGCAATTAAAAGAAGTGGTGCGGGCTTTGAGCCTGTTTTTAAAAATGCAACTTATTGGACCAATAAGAAGCATTGGAATTGGGCAATGAGCCCAAACAAAAGAGAGGTTGCTTCCTTTTTAAAAGAGAACTTATTGCCTATTGAAGAAACAGGGTGTTTGCGCTTTCTTTCAGAAGCAGATGGCCCATTTTCATATGCTAATGAGCTTGGTTTTGAGGTTTTTTATGCAGACGGTCACACAGAAAAGCAAATGCTGCCCATCATTTCCTATAATGGTCAAAAGATTGCTTTTGCTGGCGACCTTATTCCCACGGCAGGGCACGTTCCTGTTCCATATGTGATGGGTTATGATGTTAGGCCTTTAACAACGCTCAAAGAAAAAGATTTTTTTTTAAATTACGCTGTTGAAAATAACGTGTTTTTATTTCTTGAGCATGACAGTGTTAATGAGGTTGTTTCTTTAAAAAAAACCGACAAAGGTGTGCGTATTAACGAAATTTTTAAATATGAAGATATTTTTTAGAGTTTTATTTTTAGCTTTTTTAGCTTTTTCTTGTTCTAATAAAAGTGATGGTAATTGGCAGCAGCATGTGTCTTACACAATGGTAATTGATGTTGATGCTGAGGACAGGAGTTATTCAGGAACACAAGAGCTTGTCTACACGAACAACTCTCCCGATACGATTTCAAGAGTTTTTTATCATTTGTATTTTAATGCCTTTAAGCCGGGGAGTGAAATGCAGCTAAGGGCTTCTGAGCTTAACGACGATAACAGAAAGATTTCCAAGAAAATACGTTCGTTAGAAAAAAAAGATTTTGGCGATGTTCGTGTTTTAGAGCTTTTACAAGACGGTGTTTTCCTTGATCTCAAGGACCAAGAAACTATTTTAGAGGCGACCCTAAAAACACCTCTTTTGCCTGGAGAGAAAACAACACTAAGCATGCGTTTTGAGGTTGATGTTCCAAAACAAGTCAGAAGGGCTGGAAAAGACAGCGAGGACGGTATCGATTTTTCTATGGCTCAGTGGTACCCAAAACTGTGTGAATATGACAGTGAGGGTTGGCATGCTAACGCTTATTTGGGTCGTGAATTTTTCGGGGTGTGGGGTGATTTTGATGTTACCATTAATATAGATAAAGATTATACTGTTGCTGGTTCGGGCTATTTACAAAACCCTGAAAATATTGGGCACGGTTATGCTGAGCTTAAAAAGCCTTACGAATCAGATAAAATTTCCTGGCATTTTTTGGCGCCTAATGTTCATGATTTCAGTTGGGCTGCGGACACTGAGTATGTTCACGACATTGTGGATGTCCCAGGAGGGCCAAAAATGCATTTTTTTTATAAGGAAGACGACAAGTATTCTGAAAACTGGAAAATTGTCCAGCCTTATTCTGTAATGTTTATGCAATATTTTATAGAAAACATCGGCCCGTACCCTTACAAGCAGTATTCTGTTATTCTTGCTGGAGACGGGGGAATGGAGTACGCAATGTGTACTTTTATCGGCGGAGTTCGTGATTTTAACAGTCTAGCTGGGGTGATCTCTCACGAAATTGCACACACTTGGTTTCAATTTTTATTGGCTACAAACGAATCTAAGCACGCTTGGATGGACGAAGGTTTTACAAGCTATATAAGTGATAATGCAGAGAATGTGATTCTAAAAAAAGACCTTCCGCTTTCAAACCGACGTGCTTACACAGACTATTTTAATTTTATTCGTACGGGAAACGAAGAGCCCTTAACAACTCATGCGGATCGTTTTTCCAGTAGCCGGGGCTATGGTATGTCTTCATATGCCAAAGGCTCTATCTTTTTGTCACAGCTAGGCTATGTTATAGGAGAAAAGACGCTTTCGAAGGTTTTAAAGAAATATTATTCCGACTATGTGTTTTCTCATCCAAACCCAGAAGACTTTATAAGGGTTGCTGAAAAAGTGAGTGGACAAGAATTGGACTGGTATTTAATGGACTGGGGGCAAACAACAAAAACAATAGATTATGCTGTAAATGATTTTGTTAAATCCGACTCTATGAATTGTGATTCTGTTACCGTACATATGAGCAGAAAAGGAGAAATGGCCGTCCCTAATGATGTTGAGGTTGAATTTGTTAGCGGTTTGGTTAAACAATACCACATTCCCCTACTAATGAGTCGCGGACACAAGCCGCTAGACAGTAGTGTGATTGTTTTAGAGCCTTGGAGTTGGGCTAAGAAAAACTATAGTTTTGACATTTGTGTTGACGGTGATGATGTTGTGGGGGTTACTGTTGACCCTCTAAATAAGAGCGCAGACACGGATCAGTCAAACAACTCTATTTAGGTTTTTTATTTATACCTTTAACGCCAATTAAATCCCGGGTTCTATGCAAAAGTTTAAGCGGCTAAAATCAAAAAAAGAAATAACTTTTGTTTTTGAATGCGGCGGCGCTGTTTCCTCTTTTCCGATAAAGCTTTTTTTTATTAAAAACTCCGATCAGAAAAAATCAAGCGTTGCTTTTACCGTTGGCAAAAAAAATATAGCCAAAGCCGTTGATAGAAATAAAATTAAGCGCTTAATGAGAGAGGTTTTTAGGCTTGACTTTTCAGAGGAAAGGGTTTTTTTTGGACACTCTTTGGTTTTTGTTTTTTTAGGAAAAGAGGTTGTTTCTTTTGATTTAATTAAAAAAGGATTTCTAGGAATTTTTGAAAAACTTATTTCTAATAAAAATTAATGTGTTGAGGCTAACTGGGGTTTTTTTGTTTTTGGTTTTTTTGGGTTTTTCTCAGCAAAAAACTCATACTATATACTTTGACACCGACCTTTCTAAGGTTACTAATATTGAAAAAAACAGGCTTTTGTCGTTTATTGCAACCCTAAGTGAAAAGCCCATTTTAAGCGTTGAAATTTTTGGTTTTTGTGATGACGTTGGGGCAAGCTCATATAATATGGCTTTGTCTAAAAAAAGAGCTGAGGAAATAAAAAAAATCCTTTTATTTAATTTAATTGACGAAAAGCTTATAACTAATGTTGACGGCAAAGGAGAGCTTCTTTATAAAACTGTAGCAACTTCAAGCCCTGAAAGAATAAGGGCTTTAAATAGAAAGGTGGAGCTTTCTGTTTCTTTGTCGCAAGAGGCTAAATTAGAAAACGAGCCTAAGCTTGTAAAAGGCAGCTCGTTAGTGATTGAGGATTTATTATTTTTAACAGGGTATTCTTATTTAACGCCTAGCTCTAAAAAAAGCCTAGATCTTGTTTTCGAGAAAATAAAAGACCTACCTTTTTCGTTTGTAATTCAAGGCCACGTTTGTTGTACCTCTGGACAAAAAGACGCTATAGATCGTGCCACTAAAAAAAGAAACCTATCTGTTGTTAGGGCTAAGTTTGTTTATGATTATTTCTTAGAAAAAGGTATTGATTCAAAAAGAATGACTTTCGAAGGTTTAGGGCATCAGTTTCCCCTTGGTGGAAAGCCCGAACAAGACAGAAGGGTAGAAATTTTAATAGAATCAGATTTTTAATATCATTTTAACGTGTGGAATGTTGTCTTCTAAATACTCTTCACCTATTTTTTTAAAACCAAGGTCTAAATAAAATTTTAATAAATATTTCTGCGCAGAAAGCTCTATTTTCTTTTCTAATGGGTCTTTTTTTATCTGGTCTATAGATTTTTTCATTATTTTTTTTCCTAAATCTTTTCCCCTGTGTTCTTTTTTTACCAAAACCCTGCCTATACTTGAGTTTTTATAAAAATCTCCTCTCTTAAAAATTCTTGTATATCCAATTACTTTTTTGTTTTCTTCTACAATAAGATGGAGGGCTTTTTGGTCTTTATTATCAAGATCTTGGTAGGCGCAGTTTTGCTCAACAACAAAAACTTCAGATCTTAACTTAAGTATTTCGTATAGCCTGTCTGCTCCCAGTTCTTGATATTTATATGTCTTTATTTTCAAAGCTACTTATTTATTTTTTCAACCCTTCTTAAGTGTCTTCCTCCTTCAAAAGGGGTTTCTATAAATGTTTCTATCATTTCAAGAGCCTCTTTTATTGTAACATACCTTGCTGGAACGCTTAATATGTTTGCGTCATTGTGTTCTCTTGCTAGTTTGCAAATTTCATTATTCCAACAAAGCGCAGACCGAACTCCTTTATGTTTGTTAGCGCTCATAGATGCGCCGTTACCACTACCGCAAATGATTATTCCAAAATCTGATTTATTACTAGTAACATCTTCTGCTACAGGGTGTATAAAGTCAGGATAATCTACACTTTCTTCATTGTTTGTTCCGTGATTTTTGATTTTGAAGTTTTTTTTCTCTAAGTATTCTATAATTTTTAATTTATATTCCGTACCTGCGTGATCATTACCTATTGATACTTTCATTTTGTTTGTTTTGTGTTAATATCTAAATATAATTATTAATAACTTACGATGTTTTTAATTTTGATTTTTTCTCATAACAAATGCTTTATAAAAAACAATTTTATTTGTTTTTATTTCTTTACATGCTATTAACCTTAGTTTGTTTTTTGTTAACTAAAACTTTATTTATTTTTTATTAAAAATTTGCATTTTTATTTTAATAAATAGTTTGTTAGTATATACCTTAAATTGCTCTATTTAAATATTTTACATGTTTATATCTTGTTTATATATTCTTAATTTTTTATTAATAAACATATTTCAAAATTTTAAAAAAAAAGTTTTAATAGGTATTAACAAGCTATAATAAACATCATCCATTATTAAAATTTAAAATAAAAAAAAGTATTATATATATAATTGTTTATAAGTCATAAATTAAATAAGTATAAGGTATCTTAGTTATATATTTGAATAATTTTGAGAAGAAGAGAAAATAAAATAAAAAATCGATTTGTAGGAATATTAGATGTTTCAGTTCGTGGAGTTGCAGCTGTTGTTTGTGATGGAGTAGAAGAAAAAATTCATTTAGAAAAGATAGGTCAATATTTACATAATGATTTTGTTGAAGTGTATGTTTTTTCCAGAAGAAAGAAAAATAAATATTATGGAGAAATCACTAAACTATTAAAAAGAGAAAAAAAAGAGTATGTAGGTAAAATTGAAATTAGTGAGAAATTTTCTTTTGTGATTGTAGATAATAAAAGAATTCACGTTGATATATTTGTACCTATCTCAATGATTAATAAAGCAAAAAACAATGATAAAGTTCTTGTTGAAATAACTGAGTGGAGAAAAAACAGTCAATCTCCAAATGGTATTATAAAAAAAGTATTAGGCGTTGAAGGAGAACATAACACAGAAATTCACTCTATTCTTGCTGAGTATGGGCTTCCGTATGATTTCGAAAAAGAAATTAAAGAATTTGCTGATAATATTGATACTACAATAAATAAAGATGAAGTTTCTAATCGTAGAGATTTTAGAAATGAATTAACTTTTACAATTGATCCTGTAGATGCTAAAGATTTTGATGATGCTATTTCTTTTAAAAGGATATCAAATAGTTCTTATGAAATAGGCATTCACATAGCAGATGTTTCTCATTATTTACAACCCAATACTATCCTTGATAATGAAGCTTTTAATAGAGCTACATCAGTTTATTTAGTAGATAGAGTTGTACCTATGTTACCTGAAGTTCTTTCAAATAAAGCTTGTTCTTTAAGACCTAACGAGGAAAAATATACTTTCTCTGCTGTATTTACTATAGATAAAAATAAAGTTATTAATGAATGGTTTGGAAAAACTATAATTAACAGTAATTATAGGTTTAGTTATGAAGAAGCACAAGAGATTATAGAAACTAAAAAAAATATCATAAGAAAAGAAGTTTCATTAAAAAACACAGAATACTCTGTTACAAATAATGTAAAAGAAGCGGTATTAAAATTAAATGAGATCGCTATTTATATGAGAAAAGAAAGAATGAAAAATGGAGCTATTTCTTTTGATAAAAAAGAGGTAAGGTTTAGCATAAATAAAGAAAAAGAACCAACAGGGGTTTATGTTAAGGAGTCAAAAGAATCTAACAAACTTGTTGAAGAGTTTATGTTACTTGCGAACCGAAAGGTTTCTGAATATATAGGGAAAAGAAATAAAAAAAATCTTTTTATATATAGAGTTCATGATCTTCCAGATGAAAGTAAAATAAAAGCACTTAAAGAGGTTGCAAAATCTCTTGGTTATAATTTAGATATAAGTTCTAGAAAAAGAATGTCAGAATCTTTAAATAAAATATTAAAAAAAGTTAAAGGTAAAAAAGAGCAAAGCCTTATAGAGTCTTTAGCAATTAGATCTATGAGTAAAGCAGAATATACCACAAAAAATATTGGTCATTATGGACTTTCCTTTGAATACTACAGTCACTTTACTTCTCCAATTAGAAGATATCCAGACGTTATTGTTCATCGCCTCTTAGAAAAATATTTAAATAAAGAAAACCCATCAGGACATGAAATTTATAATTCTGCCTGTGATCATTGTACACAAAGAGAAATATTAGCAACCAAAGCAGAAAGGGATTCGATAAAGTTTATGCAAATAAAATACATGCAGGACAAAACAAATAAAAAATTTAATGGAGTAATCTCAGGAATAACAGACTGGGGAATATTTGTTGAAATCGTAGAAAACAAATGCGAAGGAATGATACCGGTTAGAGACTTAAAAGGAGATTATTATATATATAATAAAGATGATCATAGTTTAATTGGAAAAAAATCAAAAAGGAAATATCAATTAGGCGACGCTGTTCAAGTACAAGTTAAGCATGCAGATTTGATTAAAAAACAATTAGACTTTATCTTAGCAGAATAAATAAAATCTTTACCATGAAAAAAACTCTTTTCTTACTACTTATTTTATCAAGTTTTTTTTCTTATTCTCAGAACGAAATTAAAAGAGAATTAGGAGACTTCTACAAAATCCAGACATATGATTTGTTAAAAGTTAATTTAATTAAATCTGATAAAAACTATGTAATAATCAGTGGGCAACACCCCAACTACGTTGTTGTTAAAAACAAAAATGGAGAACTAAAAATCCGCATGGGTATTGAAAAAAGATTAAGCGGATCAGAGACAAAGGTAGATCTATACTATAAAACTATTTATAGAATTGAAGCTAAAGAAGGCTCTGTTGTTTTCTCAAAAGACACCGTTTCAGAACCGTCGTTGTTTTTAAAATCAGAAAGCGGCTCAACGGTTTCTTTAAAAATAAAATCTTCAGATTTAAGTGCTAGAGCACTTACTGGAGGTAAAATATCTGTTACTGGCAGCGCCAATCACAACGAAATTGACGCATATACAGGAGGACAAGTAAATGCAGAAAAACTTAAAACAGAAACAGCTAAAGTTTTTATAAAAGCTGGAGGGATAGTCGACGTCTATGCAACATCACTTTTAGAGCTAGATTTAAAAGCAGGAGGAGAGGTTAATGTTCATCACAAAACCAACAAGATAATTGAAAAAATTACACTTGGTGGAATCGTTAATTATCTTTATAATAAATAAATGATTACAGATCTTTTTACCGCAATATCAATAGGTTTCTTTTTAAGTTTTGTTTTAGGCCCTGTTTTTTTCGTGTTAATCGAAACAAGTATTACAAAAGGTTTTCGAGCTGCAATTTCGTTAAATCTTGGGGTTGTTTTGGCAGATGTTTTTTTTATTGTGTTCTGTTACTACACGAGCAAGCAACTGGTTGACAACATCAACAACCAGCCAGGCCTCTTTGTTCTTGGAGGGTCCATCTTACTTGTTTACGGCGCCTATATCTTTACTCAAAGAAAAAAAGAAGATAAAAAAATCCACGTTGAAGAATCGTCAACAAACTACATTGGTCTTTTTATAAAAGGTTTTGCTTTAAATATTATTAATATAGCTGTTTTACTTTTTTGGGCTGGAGTAATTTTAGTAGTAGTTCCAAATTTAAACAAAACTAATTCTCTTGGTGTTTTTACTTTTTTTACAACAATTTTAGTAAGCTATTTTTTAACTGACGTGCTTAAGATTTTTATAGCAAAAAAATTGACTTCAAAAATTAACACAGAAAACACCGCCATAATAAAAACAATATTAAGTTTAATACTTGTTATCTCTGGTGCCGTAATTATCGCAAAAGGAGCTCTTTAACCCCCTTTTTTTATTTGCTGTTTATACACCTCTACATATTTTTTCGACCTTTCTAAATCCTCGTTATTTACATACAACTCATCCATATCTAAGGTTAAATCGTAACCGGGAATTGTTCCAGACTTTACTATAGGCCTAAAGCCGTTTTCTTTTAATAACAAGCTTAAGCCGCTTATTATTATTTTGCTTTCACACAAAACTAGTGTATGGTTTTTCATTTTTTAAAACAAGTTTCTAAAAGAAATAAAGAGTTGAGGAGTGTTTTCTACATAAGTTTTATACTCTGGTAAATTTCCCCATTTTTTCTGTCCACTATTTTCCAACATCCTTACTCCCGAAACATAAACTAGCAATATATAAACAAACAAAGGGGATATTAGCGTTATATACTCGATTCCTCTCAACGATTCCATTGACATCAGCGCTACTCCTAGCCATAAAATTATCTCACCTAAATAATTTGGGTGCCTAGACTTTGCCCATAGCCCTGTACTTATAAACTTGTCTTTGTTCTCAGGGTTTTTTCTAAACCTTGTTTTTTGCATATCTGCAGATACCTCTAACCCAAAACCAATTATAAATACAATTAACCCCAAATAAAAACCCACACCCTCTTTTATACCCCCTTCTGACGAAAGAGCAGTTGTAACACAAAGCAAGCACATTGTAACCCACATTCCTTGTAAGGTCCAAGTCATAAAAAATCGAGTGAAGCTTGTTTTGATGGACCTAAACCTTTTGTCTTCTCCGTCTTTTTTAATTCTTAAAAACAAGAAACTTCCAAGCCTCACAGCCCAGACGCTAACACAGGCACAAACAATTAGGCTTGCAAAGCCCAAAGAGCCTGCATTAAATATCGAAAACAGAATTAAAGTTAAATACGTTAGGCTTCCTGTCAAATCGTAAAACTTTTCTGTTTGCAAAATGTATGCGGGCGTGAAACAAATCCACTGTATTAGAAAAGCCAATAAAACAGCTTTTATGACCGATTCAGAGCCGGTTAAATAAGCTATTTGAACTGGAATGTAAAAAGCTATTAATGAGCCTAAAAGGTTAAAAATGTTATTTTTCATAAGTTTATTCTGAGATGATGCCCATTCTTTTTTTGCGCTCTTTTTCGGATAGGTTATATACCCAAAGAATTATTAGCCCAAACACTACGCTAGAAATAACGAGCGAAATGTTTGCAAGACCCGTCACGCTAAAGGACAACCTTATTAGTACTGTTGAAATAATAAACCCGGTGTTTCTTACAATTTGACTGTACCTTTCGGTGTATTGAAAAGAAAGCAACAGAATTAACACGTCTGCTAAGATTAACACAGAGAAAAATTCGTTGTAAAAAACAGAGTTTATGTCAGTCGAAGGATCATTTAAAATCAGCCCTTGTCCCCAGCTAAATACGCTTGTAAACGACAAAATAATTAACACAAAAAGTAAGAGTATACTAACCCCTTTTTTAGACGTTACAAACCTGTTTATAATTTCTGTCAAAGGCTTTTTTTCTAGCCTGTGCCTTGCCTTATTGAACAAAAAGATTAAATAATATAGAATCAACACTCCTACAATATTGTAAATCAACTCAAGGTTTTCTTTTGTGGAAAACCAATCTGCGTTTAAATCTACTTTAGGAATATCAGCAAAAATTCTACGAATAAGAATTAGTGATATTATCTCAAATTGTTTAGAAACAGCCGTCGTAAAAGAACGAGGCAGGTTCAAAACAAGGAGGTAAATTTCGTAAATTAATATTATCGTAAAAGGGGTGTAAATCGCAGATATCGGGTTGTCTAACAAAGGTGTTTCAAATGGAAAAACAAACAGCTCTAATTTTTTCGCATATATTAATGCTAAGTGCAATAGAAACCCAATGATAGAAAGATAAAGGGTAACTTTTTCAAACCGTTTTTTGTTTAGTTCCGAAAAAACTTTTGCGTATAGCTGATTTATAACTGGCTCCCAAGCTCTTTTATTTGATGTCATTTTGTAGATGTTAGTATCACTAAGGTATAAAAAACAAGCCTAAAAACAACTACACTCAACTCTCCTCTTTGTTTTTTTAACAACAAGAATAAAGCTTTTAACCCCCCCAAGCACAACAAACATGACCCTAGACCAAAGCGTCTATTTCTTTAGCTATAAGGTCGGCTTCATAAGCTTTTTTGTCGCTTTCTTTTCTGTTTGTTTTAGAAAGCTCGTAGGATTCTTTTAGAAGTCGTTCGTATCTTTTTTGAAGCTTTTCTTTTTCTGATTTTTTCTTAAATAGTCCAAACATTTCATTTGTTTTAATTATTAAAAGGCTTTTAGAGCAACCAATAAGCCCTCGAAAGAAAAGCGAGGGCTTGGTTGAGGCGCCTGGCGGATTCGAACCGCCGTACAAGGTTTTGCAGACCTCTGCCTAGCCGCTCGGCCAAGGCGCCATTAATTTGTGAATGCAAATTTAGTGTAATTTTTTTTTAATTGCCCTTTCTTATTTCGACTTTCTCGTTAGGCTTACACTTACCGATTTTGCATCTGAATTTGTCGGAGGGTTTAGTTTTGCCAAACAAACCTTTAGCTTTTTGATGTTCGCACAGGCTTTAAAGCTTTCTGTAATAATTCTCTCAACAACATTTTCAAGTAAATTTGCCCTTTTTTTCATTTCATTTTTCGCTATGTCAGACAGCAGCACATAATCCACCGCGTCATCAAGAGAGTCGCTAGCCGCCGCCTTTTTAATATTTGTCCAGGCCTTAATATTAATTAAGTATTCACTGCCAATTACAGCTTCTTCTTTTAAACAGCCATGATAGCCATAAACAAGTAAATCTGTTACTTTTACTATTCCCATCTTTTATTTGCGTATTTTCTTAATTAGTAAAGTCATTTTGATAACTTTGTAAACTTATTAAAAACATTTGATCTTGGAAACTAAACCGCAAAATTTTATAGAACAGATTGTTGATTCAGAACTTTCTAGGGGCCTTTCGTCAGAAGCCCTTAGGTTTCGCTTTCCGCCTGAACCCAACGGCTTCCTTCATATAGGGCATACAAAAGCCTTGGGTATTAATTTTGGTTTAGCAGAAAAATATAATGCGCCAGTTAACCTTAGGTTTGACGACACCAACCCAACCAAAGAAGACCAACGATACGTTGACGCCATAAAAAAAGATATTTCATGGATGGGCTATTCTTGGCATAAAGAAACGTATTCGTCAGATTGCTTCAACCAACTTTATTTGTGGGCTTTAGAGCTTATTAAGCTGGGTCATGCGTATATTGATTCGCAAGACAGCGACATGATTGCTAAACAAAAAGGAACCCCCACTTCCTCTGGCACAAATAGCCCAAATAGAAACAGGCCAATAGAAGAGTCTTTAGCTCTTTTTGAGAGTATGAAAAACGGAGACTCGAAAGAAGGCGAACTTGTCCTAAGAGCTAAAATTGACATGTCACACCCCAACATGCTTATGAGAGACCCTATTATATATAGGGTAATTGATAAGCCTCATCAAAGAACACAAAATAAATGGCGAATTTATCCAATGTATGATTGGGCTCACGGACAGTGTGATTATATTGAACAAATTTCACATTCTCTTTGTTCTTTAGAGTTTAGGCCTCACAGAGATCTGTATGAGTGGTTTTTAACAACAATTAAATCTCAATGTAATGCTCTTGAGCACAAAACTGTTCCTAAACAAAGAGAGTTTGCTCGCCTTAACCTTAGTTATACCATAATGAGCAAAAGAAAACTTTTTTCCTTGGTTGAACAAAATCACGTTTCAGGCTGGGACGACCCAAGAATGCCAACTATTTCAGGGCTAAGGAGAAGAGGCTACACACCAAACTCTATTAAGAATTTTATTTCAAAGGTTGGGGTTGCTAAAAGAGATAATGTTATAGATGTTTCTCTTTTGGAGTTTTGTGTAAGAGAAGACTTAAACATGTCCTCTACACGCGCGATGGCTGTTTTAAACCCTGTTCTTTTAAAAATTGTTAATTACCCTGAAAACAAAGAAGAGGAACTGTTTTTTGTTGACAACCCTGAGAGTAAAGAGCCAAATACCAGGCCTCTTACGTTTAATTCAGAACTTTATATCGAAAAAGAAGACTTCTCTGCTGACCCCCCTTTAGGATTTAAGCGCCTCTCTATCGGAAGCGAAGTTCGTCTTAAGAGCGGGTATATTGTCAAGGCTACACATGTAGAAACCGACAGCTCAGGAAACCTTACAACGATTTATTGTGAATACGATCCCAAATCTTTAAGCGGTAGTGGCTCGATTGAAAGCCAAAGAAAAGTCAACACAACCATACATTGGGTTTGCAAAAAAACCTCCGTCAACGCAGAAGTAAGAGAATACGAAAGACTTTTTACATCTCCATCTCCAGACTCGGACCCTAACATTCCTTTTGAAAGTTATATAAACAAGAGGTCGTTGCAAATCAGAAAAGCATTTGTTGAACCATTTCTTCAAAGAGCCAAACCATCCGACAAGTTTCAGTTCCAAAGATTAGGTTATTTTAACACAGACGACGACTCAAACGCCGGTCAACTGATTTTTAATAAAACTGTAAGCTTAAGAGAGCAAAAAATCAAGAAACTAGGCGCGAAATCAGCAAATGAGCCGCCAGAACTAAAACCCATAGACGCTATTAAAAAGGTTGGAAAAAAGTACGCAAAACTTTCTAGCGACAAGCAAAGGATTGCTAAAAAACAGGTCTTAAGCTTAAGTCAAAAGATAACCCTTAACGACCTAATCCCGCTTTTTTCTACATCTGTTAAAAAAAGAGGAACCAGAGCTGTTGTCTTAATTTCTCTTTCAGCACTTAAGTCAAGAGGGGTTTCGCTTTCAGATGAAGCAAAAGGTTTTGTCTCAAAAGCATTAGATGATAAAGAGCAATGGATTAAAGACCTGTCTAACAATCTTTTGTAGCTTCGTTCTAACTATCAAACAAGTGCTCACTCAGTTTATTCTTTCTTTTTGTTTGCTGCATTTTTCATTGCCTCGCCTATTTGATTGCTAGCGGTGAAACTGGCCACCATGTTATTTAGCATTTCGCTTCCCGCTTGCGGCGAATTAGGCAACAAGATTAAGTTAGAGTTTGTCTCTTGTCCAATCGACTGCAGAGTGTCATAATGTTGTGTAACAACAATTAATGCTGAAGCCTCCTGAGAGTTAATATCTACTTTGTTTAAAACTGAGACAGACTCCTCTAAACCTCTAGCAATTTCTCTTCTTTGGTCAGCAATACCCTGACCTTGCAGTCTTTTGCTTTCTGCCTCTGCTTTTGCCTTTTCTACAATAAGAATCCTTGCCGCATCACCCTCAAATTGAGCCGCAACTTTTTCTCTTTCAGAGGCGTTTATTCTGTTCATCGCCTCTTTAACCTGTGCGTCTGGATCAATATCCGTAACCAGTGTTTTTATTATGTCATATCCATACTCCATCATTGCCACATTTAGTTCAGATTTAACCGCTATTGCAATATCGTCTTTTTTCAAAAAGACATCATCAAGAATCATTTTAGGAACCTCCGCCCTAACAACATCAAAGACGTAGCTTGTTATTTGCTCGTGAGGGAAATCTAGTTTATAAAAAGCATCATAAACTTTTTCTTTAATCACCTTATACTGTACAGAAACCTTAAGTTTTACAAAAACATCATCTTTCGTTTTGGTTTCTATTATAACATCTAGCTGTTGTATTTTTAAACTTAGTTTTCCCGCTATTCTGTCAATCACCGGGATTTTTAATTGTAGCCCAGATTGACGTATGCTGTGAAATTTTCCGAACCTTTCTATTACACCGGCTGTTTGCTGGTTGATAATAAAAAAGATTCCGAATAACAATAGTAATGCTGGAAATACCCATAAGTAAATAAATAAACTGCCCATATTTTTTTGTTTTAAATGTTAGTTATAAATATATAAAAACCGTTCCGTTTTATTTTAATTATAAGTTAAAACTATTTAAATATTCTTTATTAGATATTGCTTTTAGGTTTTTTTCCAAAGCTTAGCATGTTTGTTAGTTTTTAACTCAAAAGTTATAGCGGAAAAAACAAGAGGACCAAAACATCGCAAGCGATCCTCTATATTGGCGTCTGCTTAGCCTTGATTATGCCTGCAGATTAATTTAAGAATAGCGAGCTGCACAAGTCTTATTCAGCCGAGGCTTCAATTTTATTGATTAACGACCTTATCCTTGAAATAGACTCATGTTTTCCTAGAACCTCAAAGATTATATACAGGTCCACCCCTTTCAATTCACCAACCAAAGCAAGTCTTGTGGGCTGCATTACACTCCCAAAGCTTTTTCCGCTTTCGTTTATCCAGCTCTTTACAGATGAGGAAATTTCAGCTTCTTTAAAAGAGCTAACTGAATCTAGTTTTTTTGATAATTCATTTAATATGTCAATTGTCGACGAAGTAGAAATTTTCTTCAGAGCCTTTTCATTGTAGTGGCTAGGAGCCTTAAAAAGGTAGTCGCAAAGAGACCAAAGCTCGTTGAGTGTTCTGGCCCTTTCTTTAGTTAGACCTACCGCCCTTGTTACATCTTCTTTATTTGTTTCTTTTAGCTCATAGCGAGCGTCGACAAGGTAGTCAGCAATTTTTTCGTCTTTTTCTGACTGTAAGTACTTGTGGTTAAACCATTTAAGTTTTTCAACATCAAATTTAGCCCCTGAACTATTAACTTTACTTATATCAAAACTTTTTACAAGATCGTCCATTGAGAAAACCTCTTTTTCTGTTCCTGGATTCCACCCTAACAACGCTAAAAAATTAGTCAGCGCTTCAGGCAAATACCCTTCTTCTTTAAAGCCCAATAAATCACCTTTTTCTCCGCTCCACTGAAGAGGAAACACAGGAACCCCAAGCTTGTCGCCATCGCGTTTGCTAAGCTTGCCCTTGCCTTTCGGATTTAAAATTAGAGGTAGATGCGCAAACTTTGGCTTCTCCCAACCAAAAGCGTCATACAGCATGCAGTGTAACGGAAGTGAAGGCAGCCACTCTTCTCCCCTAATAACATGAGAAATGTTCATCAGGTGGTCATCTACAACATTAGCAAAGTGGTAGGTAGGCATGCTGTCTGATTTATATAATATCTTGTCATCTAATAATCTAGACTCAACGCTCAACTCTCCTCTAATTATATCTCTGCAAACAATTGTTTTGTTCTCAAAAGATTTGAAACGAACAACATATTTCTCATTTGCGATTAATTTTTTCTCCACCTCCTCTTTGCTTAAAGAAAGAGAGTTTTTTAGTTTAAGTCTGTTGTGCCAGTTGTAGATAAACGTTTTCCCTTTAGCCTCATGAGACTTTCTGTGGCCGTCTAAACTTTCTGCATCATCAAACGCGTAATATGCCAGCCCTTTGTCTATTAGAGATTGGATGTGTTTTTTATATAGCTCTTTTCTTTCGCTTTGCCTGTATGGCCCCTCGTCTTGTTTAATTCCAACCCAATCAAGCGCCTCTTCAATGTAGTTTTCAGCCCCTTTAACATGTCTTTTTTTGTCGGTGTCTTCTATGCGCAACACAAACTTCCCTTTGTTTTGTTTTGCAAACAAGTAGTTAAACAAAGCCGTCCTTAGTCCGCCTATGTGTAATGGACCTGTTGGGCTTGGTGCAAAACGAACTCTAATACTACTATTCATTGTTGTATTTTTTACAAAGATAAAACAATAATTGTTCAATCTTTGTTGTAATTTTGAATCAAAATAAACTTTAATGATTAATTACTTTTCTTCCACAGACTACGTTGTTAATAACAAAGATGGGCTTACGTTATGGCTTGAGGCCGCGATCAAAAAAGAGGGCCGCACTTTAGGGGAGTTAGTTTTTAATTTTTGTTCCGACGAGACCCTTTTGAAAATTAACAAGGAGTTCTTAAATCACGACACGCTTACTGACGTTATCACTTTCGATTATTGTATTAATAGTGAGGTTTCAGGAGAGGTTTTTATTTCAACAGAAAGGGTTCGTGAAAACGCCAAAGAGTATCAACAAAGTTTTGATCAAGAAAAAAGAAGGGTCATGATACACGGAGTTCTTCATCTTTGTGGCTACAAAGACAAAACAGACAAAGACAGGGCTTTGATGTCTGAAATGGAAAGTTTTTATCTAGATTCTTTTTCTTAGTCCTTTTTCTTTTTTGATTGTATATTTGTTCCACGTGAAACGTTTAAAAGATGTTTAAAGAAACTTATGATGTAATTGTTGTTGGTGGTGGGCATGCCGGTAGCGAAGCTGCTGCCGCTGCCGCAAACATGGGATCCTCAACTCTGCTAGTTACCATGAGCCTTCAAAACATTGCTCAAATGTCGTGTAACCCCGCAATGGGCGGCATAGCCAAAGGTCAAATTGTAAGAGAAATTGATGCTCTAGGAGGTTATAGCGGCATCGTTAGTGACAGGTCAGCTATCCAATTTAAAATGCTTAACAAATCCAAAGGCCCTGCAATGTGGAGCCCAAGAGTTCAAAGCGACAGAATGCGATTTGCAGAAGAGTGGAGAAGCCTGTTAGAAAATACACCAAACTTAGATTTTTATCAAGAAATGGTTACAGGACTTGTTGTGATTAAAAACAAGGTTTGTGGAGTAAAAACAACCCTTGGGCTAACAATAAAAGCAAAGACAGTTATTCTTACAAACGGAACATTTTTAAACGGCTTAATACATATTGGTGACAAAAACTATGGAGGCGGAAGAGCCGGCGAAAAATCTTCTACCGGACTTACCGAACAGCTCGTTTCTTTAGGGTTTGATTCTGGCAGAATGAAAACAGGAACTCCGCCAAGGGTTGACGGAAGATCTTTAGATTTTTCTCAAATGATTGAACAGCCAGGCGACGACCATCCCGAAAAGTTTTCTTATTTAGACCTCACCTCTACTTTAACAAAACAAAGGTCATGTCATATGACACACACTAGCACATTGGTTCATGATATTTTAAGGGATGGCTTTGACAGGTCCCCAATGTTTAATGGAAGTATTAAAAGTGTTGGCCCTAGGTATTGTCCTTCTATAGAAGACAAAATTAACCGCTTTTCAGAAAAAGAAAGACATCAGCTTTTTGTTGAGCCTGAAGGCTGGAACACAGTTGAAGTTTATGTTAACGGCTTTTCAACGTCTTTGCCAGAAGATATTCAATTTAACGCTTTACGATCAGTCAAGGGTTTTGAAAAAGTTAAGTTTTTCAGGCCAGGATATGCCATAGAATACGATTATTTTGCTCCAACCCAACTTGGGTATTCGCTAGAAACTAAACTTATAGAAAACCTTTTCTTTGCTGGTCAAATTAACGGAACTACAGGGTATGAGGAAGCTGCCTCACAAGGGTTAATGGCCGGTATCAACGCAAGTCTGAAGGTTCAAAATAAGCCCGCGTTCATATTAAAACGAAACCAAGCCTATATAGGTGTTTTAATCGACGATCTAATTACAAAAGGCACTGATGAGCCTTATCGAATGTTTACATCTAGAGCTGAGTACAGAACACTGCTTAGGCAAGACAACGCAGACTCTCGATTAACCGAAATGAGCAACAAGATCGGTCTAGCTTCTGACGAAAGGGTCTCTAAAATGCTAGAAAAATATAGCAAAGCTCACAGCTTAATGTCATTCTTAAAAAAAACAAGCGTTTCTGTTTCTGAAATTAATCCAATTCTTGAACAAAACAAATCTGCACCTGTAAAGCAGTCAGGCAAAATAGATAAAATTCTATCAAGGCCAAACATTGATTTCGACGACCTAAGACCGATTAAAACCGTTGGTAAATATCTCTCAGACAATAAGCTAAACAAGGAAGTTGTTGATCAGGCGGAGATACAAATAAAATACTCTGGCTACATACTTAAAGAAAAAAATAATGCAGATAAATTAAATAGGCTTGAAAACGTTAAAATCCCTAAGGATTTTAATTTTCAAGAAATTAAATCAATGAGTATAGAGGCTCGTCAAAAATTAACCGCTATAAGACCTGTTAATATTTCTCAAGCATCAAGAATTAGCGGGGTTTCCCCTAACGACATTTCTGTATTATTAGTTTATATGGGCAGGTAGTGTTCCACGTGAAACAATTAAAAATGAACAATTACAAACACGTACTAACCACAAAAGATTTTCTTGTAACTGGCGATAAATTTGACGTCTCTAAAAATCTAAAGACTGGAATTTTAGAAACCCACCCTAAGCCTAGCCACCACGACTTATATAAATATTATGATTCTAAAGACTATATATCTCACAGTCAAAAACCATCAAGCTTTTTTTCTTTTTGTTACAGGCAAATAAGGGCTATCTCTACGAAAAGAAAATTAAAAATTTGCAGCAGTCAGCTAAAAACAAGAAGCTTAAAAAACAAAGCTCGCGTTTTAGACGTTGGCTGTGGCACAGGATACTTCTTGCTTAAGTGTCTGGAAAAAGGCTGGTTTGTTAAAGGAACCGAAAACAATAAAAACGCAAGAAACACATTGCCGCCAGAAGTTTCTAAACATGTTTATGAGGGGCTTGAGCCGTTAAAACAGCAGTCAGAAAAGTTTGATATAATTACAATGTGGCATTCTCTAGAGCATTTGTATGATTTAACTAGCGCCATTTCAGACTTGAAAAGGTTATTGCGCCCCAACGGTACAATTATTGTAGCTTGCCCAAACCATAAATCTTTTGACGCAGTTTTTTACAAAGAAAACTGGGCGGCCTATGATGTTCCAAGACACCTATGGCATTTTGACAAAAAATCCATGAGAGACTTGTTTTTGACTCAGAGGGTTTTTCTTAAAAAAACAATTCCAATGAATTGGGATTCTTTTTTTGTTTCAATTCTTTCTGAAAAAATATTACGCAACACCTTTCCTTTTTTTAGAGGCCTATTCATTGGCTTAATTTCAAACCTAAGAGCTAAATATTCTGGAGAATATTCTTCTCTAATATACGTTTTGAAAAAAAACTTAAAATAAAACAGCCTATCGGCTTTATTTGTTGTCGAACAGCTATTGCTATTTGTTTTTGATAAAAACGCCTTAAAACCCCATTGTTTTGAGTTGTTTTTTTTCTACTTAAAAAAGCTTATAGCGTTTTTTAAGATTTTAAACTCAAAAGACTCCCCATGAATTAACTCTCCATCAGCCTGAGCAAAACTCCCTCCATTAACTATCTTAACACTAATTTTTTTTGTCTTGTATGAGCTTACCTTTTGGTTTTTAAAAAGGTTGCCATTAAAAAGCCTTGGTATACTTCTAATGACATCAAGTTTAGTAAAGCCCTCAGCAAGAGTTACATCCAATAGTCCATCATTGTCTTTGGGGTTCTTTGCAAGCTTCATTCCGCCTCCAGTGTATTTGCAAACTCCCACCCCAAGCATAAATGCGGACACTGTTTTTTTGTTTGAGTTAATGTCAAGTTGCAATTTGATGTTTTTAAACGAAATAAAATTTGTAATCGCAGCAATAAGATATGATAATGCGCCGAGGAATTTGAATTTTTCAATTTTTGAAATTACATACCCATCAAATCCAACCCCTGCATAATTTATAAAATAAATAGTTTTATCTGTGTCGCCCATCACTTTCATTTTGCCAACATCTTGCTGTGTAATGTTATTTTTGCCGATTGTGTCTATGGCCTTTTTATAGTTTGTTGGTATATTGTGATGCCTAGCCCAGTCATTTCCTGTTCCAACAGGAATTAAACCAACAACAACCTCTTCAGGTTTAACATCCGTTTGATTCAAAATTCCGTTTATCAAATTATGAATTGTTCCGTCCCCTCCAACACAAACAACGCGCCTGTAGCCTTCACGTATCGCCTTTTTTGCCAAAGACTCTGCGTTTATACTCGGCGATGTTTTATTCAAATCCCCCCAAAGATTTTTCAACTTAAGGTATTGAATAATTTGGCTCAGTTTTTTTTTTGAAATACCCCCACCTGAAGATGGATTTACGATAATAAACCAACCTTTGCTATCCATCAATAACACTTGCTTTTTGATGAATTAATCTTGTAAGTTTTAATGACAGGTCAGTAACAATTATTTTAGCGTTTCCATTTCTATTTAGCTCATAGATTGCTTTGTTTATTTCTTCATAAAGCTCTATTATATTGTTGTCGTGAATATATGGCACAAACTTTTCAAAGTTAAAACTTTTATCTTTAAATAAGTCTCCATAACTACCTGATTTATAGTTTTTTAACAGGGTCTTTCTAAAAATATCTAGAGAGAAGAGGAAAAACTGTTTTTGAACATCTTTAGGTAGTTTGCTGACTTTTTCGCTCCAATTCACTAACTCAGCCACTGCACTTTTACTTGTCTTAACCTTAAAGGCCAGCCTAACCCACCTTATAAAAACAGATTCGAAGTTTACAACACCTGAATCTGAGCTTAACAATTTCAAAGCCGAACAATAGCTACCCCCACTCATGTTTGCCGTGTTGTAAGCGTTTTCGTTGTCCGCAAGACCTTTTTTTATAAGAGACTCAGCAATTTCTTTTGTGTCAATTGGAGGAATATTTATTTCTTGACATCTTGATTTTATTGTTGGAAGTATAGCAGATTTGTTTTCAGTCAAAAGCAGAAAAACAGTTTCACGACTTGGCTCTTCAATTAACTTTAGTAGTTTGTTTGCACATTCTGTATTCATGTTTTCGGCCATCCATATAACCATCACCTTGTAGCCACCTTCATAGGATTTAAGTGACATTATTTTGTTAATTTCTTCAGCTTCATTAACACTGATATTTCCTTTTTTATTTGTTATCTCAATTTTTTCTAGCCACTGTGAAAGTGTTATGTAAGGGTTTTCTTTTATAGCATCTCGCCACTCTTTCACAAAATGCTTAGAGGTTGCCTTGGACTTTACCTTTGAGCTTGTATTTACAGGGAAAACAAAGTGTAAATCAGGGTGAGTTAAGCTATTGATTTTTTGTTGAGCGCCAATCATTTTCAGTTCATTCTCTTTGTATTTCGAGCAGAGAATTAGTTCTGCAAACTTTATAGCAATAGAGAGCTTTCCAGCGCCAGAAGGTCCAAACAACAGATACGAGTGCGCTAGCCTACCTGAGCTTGTTTTTCTCTCTAATTCTTTGATTAATCTTTTTTGACCAACTAAATTAATTTGTGACATAAGACAAAGATAATAGAAATGAGCCCTATTAAGTACCATGAATAAATTATATTTGCTTTCTAAATTAATAGAATGAAGACTGTTTTAGACTTTAATTTCCTTAACAAAACAGCTCTAATTAGAGTTGACTTTAACGTCCCTTTAGATGCCAATCAAAATGTATTAGACAACACAAGAATTCTCTCTGCCAAACCCACAATTTTAAAAATTATAAATGACGGCGGCTCATGTGTTTTAATGTCACACCTTGGAAGACCAAAGGGCTGGGACCTAAAATATTCTTTAAAGCATATATTTAGAGAAGTCGAAAACACCTTAGGAAGAAAAGTCATATTTATTCCAGACTGCACAGGAGAAGAAACATTAAAAGTTCTCAGATCTTTAAAGCCAGGTGAAATTGTGTTAATGGAAAATCTTAGATTCTATGATGAAGAAATTAATGGTTGTGAAAAGTTTGCAAAACGTCTTTCTCTGTGTGGAGACATATATGTTAATGACGCTTTCGGCGCAGCGCACAGAAAACACGCATCTACGTCAGTAATTGCAGATTTTTTTCCAAATAAAAAATGTTCAGGGCTTTTGCTGAACAAAGAAATAACAGCTATAGAAAAGGTCTTAAACACTGGAGAAAGACCAATTGTTGCTATTTTAGGCGGAGCAAAAGTGTCTTCCAAGATTACAATTATTAATAACATTTTTAAAAAAGTTGACGCGATTATTTTAGGCGGAGGAATGGCGTACACTTTTATTAAAGCACAAGGAGGTGAAATTGGAGACTCTATTTGTGAAGATGATAAAATTGATCTGGCACTCGAATTAATAGAAAGAGCAAAAGAAAATAATGTAGACCTTTATCTACCTACGGATGTTGTTGCCGCGGACAGCTTTAGCAATGAAGCAAACAAAAAAGAGCTACAAATATTTAATATTTCTAAAGGCTGGCAAGGCTTAGACATTGGCCCGGCATCAATAAAAGCTTTTTCAAAAGTAATTATTAACGCTAAAACAATTTTGTGGAATGGTCCAATGGGCGTTTTTGAAATGCCTAATTTTTCTAACGGAACAAAAGCTATTGGAGACGCAATTAAAATCTCTACACAAAATGGCGCATATTCTCTAGTTGGAGGAGGAGATTCTGTATCTGCAGTTAAAGAATTTGGCCTCGACAAAGATGTTAGTTATGTAAGCACTGGAGGAGGAGCTATGCTTGAAAGTTTAGAAGGCAAAACACTCCCTGGAATCGCGGCTCTTTAACAAAACAAAACTTTAATGTTAACAAAAATATTCTTAATTTTTTTATTTAACTACGCAAATATTCAGGTGTCAACCACCTTTTTTAACCCCTCAAGTATAAAAACAAACTTGGTTAAAATAGACAAGGACTCTATAAGATCACGTATTGAACACATTAATTCTCAAACACCCTTTCAAATTGATTACACCCCTTTATTAGAAGAGACCATTATAAATTATTTAAATAATAGACAAGCAACATATTTAGAGCTTTACAGCAAGGCAGATTATTTTTTTCCAATTTTTGAAAACGCGCTGCAAAAGTATAATGTGCCACTAGAACTTAAATACCTTCCAGTAATAGAATCTGCTTTAAACACACGAGCAAAATCAAGAGTTGGGGCTACAGGACTTTGGCAGATTATGTTTAATACAGCGAAAGATTTAGATCTTAAAGTTAACAGCTATGTTGATGAAAGAATGGACCCTTTTAAATCCTCTGATGCTGCAGCTAAATACTTGTCGGAACTATTTGAACGATTTAATGATTGGAACCTAGCTATCGCCGCATATAATTATGGGCCAGGCAATATCAGAAGAGCTATAAAAGCTTCTGGATATTCAAATTTTTGGAATTTAAGGGGTTATTTGCCCAAAGAAACAGCTAATTACGTCCCTTCCTTTATAGCAACATTGTATTTGTTTGAATATGCACACAAACATGAAATTAAAAAGAAGAAAAACGAAACGATTCCAGCTCTTACAGACTCAATACCAATAAAAAAAATGGTGTCTTTTACTCACATTTCTGAGAAAATAGACATCTCTATAGATACATTGAATTTTTTAAACCCCTCTTACATTCATAGTATTATTCCAAGCGTAAAAAATAAGCAATATTATTTAACACTACCAGAGACATATACAGACATCTTCACAGAAAAAGAAGTCGAAATATATAACACGGCCGATTTAGATTACAACTCTAGAGAAAAACCATTGCCACAGTTGTACGAATTAAATTCTAGAATTGTGTATCGAGTTGTTAACGGAGATTTTTTAGGAAAAATTGCCAGGAATTATGGAGTAAGAGTTAGTGATTTAAAAAAATGGAACAAACTTAAAGACGATAAATTAAGAATCGGAAAGAGGTTAATCATTTTTCCAAAAAAGTTTCCAAAAAAACAATAACTTAGATGTATGAAAAAGCTTTTCATAATTTTCATAATTTTATTTTCCTGTGAAGAAAACTCTGAAAGCATACTTTCAGCCTCTTCAGGAAATTTAAATGAAATATCAACTGTATTAAGTGATGAATTATGGGATGGAGTTGTCGGCAAGACGCTTAAAGAGAGTTTTTCAAAACCAATTTATGGCCTACCCCAAAGAGAGCCCCTTTTTAAACTCAGACACATTCCTTCTCATGTGTTTTCAGGCTTTGTTACAAAAAACAGAACAATTATAAAAGTTAAAAAAGCTCCGAAGACAGGGACAGTCATTAGTTATAACAAATACGCAAAGCCACAACTTGTTGTGGAGTTTACTGGGCCAACCCTTAAAGAAATAATCAAACAAATATCTAAAGACAGAGACTCAATAATAGGTTTAATAACTCAAAATGAGATTAAGGAAAAACAAAGAAGAATAAAAAAATCTCTTTCAAAAGACTTAGAAATAAAAAACAACTTTAATGTAAGGTTAAAATACCCTTCAGTATATAGAGTCGCAAAAACTACAAAGGATTTTATTTGGCTTAGAAAAGATATAAAATCAGGAACCCTTAATCTTATGATTTATAAAGCCTCAATGAAAGACAACCACACAACAGAATCGTATGTAAAAATTAGGGATTCTATATCAAAGTTACACATTCCAGGCCCAGTTGAGAACACAAATATGAGTGTAGACAACGGCTATTTGATTAGCTCATTAAAAGGAGTTTTATCAAATGGAATAAATTATCAGGAGTTTCGTGGAATGTGGGAAGTCAAAAACCAATTTATGGCAGGTCCGTTCATCGGCTACAAATTTAATGACATAAAAAACAACAGGCAGATTCATGTAGACGGTTTTGTTTATGCACCATCTGTAAATAAAAGAAGCTATATTTTTGAACTGGAGTCAATTATAAAAAGCATTATAATTGATTAAAAAAACTATTTTGTTTTTTCTTCTTCAGAATCATCTTCTTTGCTAGCTTTTTTAAATTCTTTTATTCCTCCACCAATTCCTTTCATTAATTCGGGAATTTTTTTTCCTCCGAAAAGAAAAACTATAGCTAATGCAATTATCGCAATGGAACCCCATCCTGGAATCGCAAGTGGTAAAACGTAACTAATCATTATTTTTTTTTACAAAGTTAATAAATCTGACTAATTATTGTACATTTTACACATCTAAGATTATTTAATTAGTTTTGTAATTATGAAAAGCAAACAAGGGGACAAAAAAAGCTTTATATCAAAACTCCTAACTAAGTACAGACTGGTTCTTCTAAATGACAGTACCTATGAGGAAAAAACTTCATTTAAAATAAGCAGGTTAAACGTGTTTTCCGCTCTGTTTGCTTTAATGTTTATTGTTGTTTTGATAACATCAGCGATTCTTTTTTTTACTCCAATTAGAGAATATATTCCAGGGTATTCATCGATAAGCTTACAAAAACAAGCAAACCTACTTAGTTATAAAACAGACTCTTTAAGGCAAATAGTTTTTTTGAATGATCAGTACATAAACTCTTTGAAAAAAGTTTTAACTGGTGATTTAGAAACAATTGAATACAAGCAAGATTCAGTTGTGTATAAAGATGCTATGAATATTCAAATAATAGAAAAATCCAAAGAAGATTCAATCTTACGTCAATTAGTTGACAGCGAAGACAAGTATAATTTAGCAAACATTAACAAAGATAGAGACTTTTATCTTTTAACCTCTCCCATAAACGGAGCTGTTTCCCAAAACTATTCGATTGCTGATGACCACTTAGCAATTGACATAAGTGTCGACATTGGAACCCCAGTAAAGGCAGTTTCAAATGGACGAGTGATTCTTTCAGAGTGGACAACTCAAACAGGCTATGTATTAATAATTGATCACGGAAACGATTTAATTTCTGTATATAAACACAATTCAAAGCTTTTAAAGTCTCAGGGAGAAATAGTTAAACAAGGGGAAATTATAGCATTGTCTGGAAATAGTGGTGTACTAACCAGCGGACCGCATCTTCACTTTGAGCTTTGGAGTGAAGGGTTTTCAATTGACCCAAATACACTTATTAATTTTGAATAAACTAGGAAGTTTTTTAAAGCAAGGAATTGCTAAAATAATTGCCCGTAAGACAAAAAGAGCAATAGATAAATGGTCTTTAAAGCCTGTTGAAACCCAACACAGAGTTTTTAAAAGTCTTTTAAAATCTGCACAAAACACCAAGTTTGGTCAGGATCATAACTTTAGCGCCATAAATTCTCATAAAGATTTTGTAAAGAACATCCCAATTAGAGGTTACGAAGAGTTTAGCTCATATATAGAACTAATAAAAAAAGGAGAAAAGAATATTTTATGGAAAGGCCTTCCAGTTTATTTTGCGATTACATCAGGGACAACATCTGGCATAAAATATATTCCAATAACAAAAGAAAGTCTACCTGAGCATTTTAACGCATCTAAAAATGCAATGCTCCTATATATTGATGAAACCGGAAAGACTGATTTTCTGTCCGGAAAATTAATTTTTTTACAAGGAAGCCCTACTCTTGACACAAATGGAGTGATCAAAACAGGAAGGCTATCCGGAATATCTGCCCATCATGTCCCTAAATACCTACAGTCAAACAGACTTCCTTCTTGGGAAACAAACTGTATTGAAGACTGGGAAACAAAAGTTGACAAAATTATTGAAGAAACGATTAATGAAGACATGAGAATTATTGGAGGAATCCCGTCTTGGGTTCAAATGTACTTTGAAAAAATTCAAAAACAAGAAGAAAAAAAAATAGGGGAAGTTTTTAAAAATTTTAATTTATTTATATACGGAGGAGTTAATTATGAGCCTTATAAGAAAAAATTTATTGATTTAATCGGAAGAAAAGTTGACAGTATTGAATTTTACCCTGCTAGTGAAGGGTTTTTTGCTTTTCAAAATAATCAAAGTAAGAAAGATTTACTATTGCTTCTTAATTCAGGGATTTTCTATGAATTTATTTCAGTCGAGAATTTTAACCTAAACATATTAAAAAGAATAACAGTTAAGGATGTTAAATTAAACACTAATTATGTTTTAATTATTTCTACCAACGCAGGACTTTGGGCCTATAACACAGGAGATACAGTAATGTTTACAGAACTCAAGCCTCACAAAATTTTAGTTACTGGCAGGGTTAAGCATTTTATTTCTGCTTTTGGAGAGCATGTTATAGTTAAAGATGTCGAAAACGCTATTAATAAGACATGCCTTAAACAGAACATTTTAATAACAGAGTTTACAGTAGCCCCTGAAGTCAACCCAACTAACGAACTTCCTTATCACGAATGGTTTATAGAATTTTCATCAGACAAGGTTGATGTCAAAACGTTTTCATCAACACTGGATCACGCAATGCAAGAAGAAAACAAGTACTATTTAGATCTTGTTCAAGGTAAAATACTACAGCCGCTTAAGATTAGAGTAATTAATAAAAGAGGATTTAACAACTACATGAGCTCTCAAAATAAGTTAGGGGGACAGTTTAAAATTCCAAAATTATCAAATGACCGAAAAATTGCTGACGAACTTTTAAGCTACATTAAAATATAAGTCTTAATATTATAAAATAAACCAACGTATTATGCGTTAATTATTTACATCACCTAATAACTATAAAAACCAATAGGTTAATAAAAAAATAAGCCATGAGCACCAGCGAAAAACAAGGAGAAATAGACATAATTGTATTATTTAATAAAATTCAAGCTACATTTATTCAAATAATTGTTTTCTTTTTTAGGTGGGTTAAATATTTCATCAAACAGTGGAAAGCTTTTTTATTTTTAATATTTTTTGGAGCTATTTTAGGATTTTTTAGTGAAAGTCAAAACAATTCGGACAAAGAAGCATCAGTGCTTATAAAGGTTAACTTTGATGCGGTTAATTACGTCTACGACGCAGTTTCATTAATAAACCAAAAAATTGAGGCTAATGACATTAATTTTTTTAATGAAATAGGATTTTCATCTGAAGAATTAAATGTTTTTGAACTAACAATTTCTCCAATTGTTAATTTACAAGAAATCATAAACGACGAAACTTTTAAGGCAAATGAAATAAAAACATTATTTGAGAATTTAACTTTTGAGGACAACCTTTCAATGACAAATAGTTTTATTTCAAATTATAAATATCACACATTGACATGCTCCTTCAGCCCAACAGCAGATAGCCAAACGATAGACTTAATTATTGATTATTTAAACACAAACCCTTTGTTTACTGAACTTAAGTTAAGAAAAATGAATAGCTTTTCAGATAGAATAGAAAGTAATGAAAAAGCGATTAACCAAATTGACGCCATTATTCTCAAATACACTAATGACATTTCTAACTCTTCTACCGCAGACTCTCAGTTTTACGTTGACAATAAGGACATAAGGCCAAATGATCTAATAAAAACAAAAATTGAATTATCAAAAGAGATAGAGATATTGAAAGAAGAAAAGATTTATTCAAACAATACTGTTGTTGTTGTTAATAATTCAAACTTAATGATTGAAACCAATTCAATCAAGAATAATAAAATAATTTACTACCCACTTCTTCTTTGCTTTATTTTTATAATAATTCAGTTTTTAAAGAAGACATATTCCTGGCTAGAAAAGCTAGAAAGTAAGTAACCATAGAAGCTTAATGTTTAAAAATTTTTTTATAAAAAACAGTTTAAATGTTTTGCTGTTAAGAGCATCAGGAATCTTATTGATGTTTTTGCTTTCGTTATTTTTAACAAATTCTTTTTCAGCTGAAATAGTTGGCCAATACGATTTTGTAAGATCTTTTCTTATGATTTTAAGTGGAGCATCTTTACTTGGAACAAATCAAGCCATAATATATTATTCAGGGATTTTAACATCTAACAAATCATTTGGCTCAATTAGATCGATCTATTTTAAAATGAATTTTTTAATTCTAATAGCTTGCGCCATTTTATATACACCATTGCTTGTAATTGATAAAGAAACAATTAATCAAATCTTCAATAAACAAGGAGCGTATGAATTAGTAACCCTATCTTTAAAAGGTTTAGTTTTCTACTCAATTACAATGCTTAATATAGACACAATTAGAGCATTAAAACACACACTAATATCTGAGTGGTTTAGAAATGTTTTTAGATACATGCCTTTCTTTATATTTTCGATTATTCTCTACATAATTGATAGCCCAGAAGAATTAGTAGTGTGGTTTATTTATAGCTTTATTGTAATATTTATTATTAGCTCAGCCGTAGTTTACTTTTTTTTATTTAAAAAAGATTTCGTCACATCTGCACACCAAAATTTTTCATCAAGCAGTATTTTAAAAACCTCATATCCTATGGCTCTTAGCGCAATATCATTTTTTTTGATGCAAAGTACAGACGTGCTTTTCATTAGCGCTTATGATACTTTTGATTCAGTCGCATATTATTCAATTGCTGTTAAATTGGCATCTGTAACTGCACTAGCATTAATTTCTGTTAATATTGTCATAGCGCCAAAAATTGCAAGTATTTATAATGATAAAAACTTTTACGAGCTTAAATTAATTTTAAAAAAAGCAACTAGAATAAATGTTGTAATTAGCCTGCCTATTATAATAGTATTGCTGTGTTTTTCAGAATATATTTTGTCTACCTTCGGCAGTAATTATGTTCTTGCAAAGAGCGCTTTGTGGGTGTTGCTTTTTGCACAATTTTTTAATTCTGTTACAGGACCATCGGCTCTTTACTTAAATATGACAGGAAGACAGAAAAAACTAAATGTTATTTTATTAATTTCTTTGTTGATCAATATAGTTTTGAATATTATTTTAGTTCCAGCTTACGGAATGCTAGGAGCGGCAATATCGACAACCGCCAGCTTTATAATCTCAAAAATTTTTGCATCAGCCCTTGTTCTTTATTTAGACAATGTTAAAACCTTTATTTCTTAAAGCATGAATAAACCAAACTTTATAATTTCAGGGTTTCCAAAATGTGGTTCCACAGCCCTACATTATTATGTAGATGCACACCCAGAAATATTTATGCCTAAACAAAAGGAGCTTCATTATTTCACACAATCAAATATTTCAAAACTTAATAAAGGTCCTGGTGATTTAGAAGCTAAAAAAAGCCAAATCAAATGCTCAGATTCATATTTCAAAATGTTCAAAAGTGTTAGCAGTGAAAAAATTATTGGAGAGACATCACCTTCATATATCAATTACCCAGACTCTTTTAAAAAAATCAACAAAGAGCTAGAGAGCCCTAAAATAATTATATTACTTCGTGACCCAATTAAAAGAGCCTATTCAAATTATTTACACCTTTTAAGAGAGCACAGAGAAACAGAAACCTTTAGTAAATCTCTTGATTTAGAGAACTTTAGAAAAAGTCAGCAATATTCAGATTTTTGGCTTTATACGTTTAATTCCTTTTACTACGAAAAAATTATCGAAGCTAAAAAAGTGTTTTCAGAGGTTTTAATCTTAACACAAGAGGAGCTTAATATAGACACAAAAAAAACTTTAACCAAGGTGTATAAATTTCTTGGGGTAGACTCAGAATTTACCCCTAGTAATTTAGCCAAAAGATATAACAAAGGGGGGCTCTATAAGAGTAATTTCATCACAAATTTTATTTTTAAACAGGGGAAAATTAAATCTTTTTTAAAAAAAGTTATTCCTATTTCATCATGGGTGAAATCAATTAAAAACAGCATTATAAGTAACTACCATTATAAGGCCGACCCAATAGATGTTGATGTCGAGAATGAACTTGTGAAGATTTTCAAGAAAGAAGTTGATGATCTTACCAAAATAGGTGTTGACACTAGTACTTGGAACAAAAAATTTTTCGATAAATGAAGTTAAACCTAAACATAGTATACGTTTCATTTTATTTGATTTTAACAGGAATATTTTTTCTTCCTTTTAACTCATGGAATGGCATTTCCGTTTTAGGAGAATATTACAGAGATTCGTGTGTATTGTTTTTTTTATTAGCTTTTTTCATTTTACTATTTAAGAAAAAAATCAAACTTCCTCTTCATAGTCCAATATTTTATTCATTAATCGTTTTTTTGGTTTGGGCAGCAGTAACAACGGCACTTAACTTTGAAACAGTCATAGTGAATTATTTTAAACAAACCTCAGGTGTTATTAGATTTTTAAGACAGTATTTTTCTTTAATTTTGGCAGCATTTATACTGCCCGTAACATTTTACAATAGTTTTTTAAAAATAGACTCCAAAAGGGTAATTTATTTAATTAGAAAAGCGATTTATTACTCATTTGTGATCGTTATAGTTTATGCTATAATCGAAGTTTTAGTTGTTAAATTTAATTTGATAAATTTAAAAAAACCGGTACTGAACATTTTCGATTATTTTCCTTTTGTTGAGGCAAAAACAGACTTAAGACTAAAGAGAATTTCTTCAGTAACCTTTGAGCCTCCTGCACTTGGAACGTATTTAATTACAATTTTCGCATGGATGTGCAGTTACATAATTACCTCAAAAAGCTATTTTAGATTTCTCCCAGCCCTATTGGTAATAGTTTTAGCTTTTATTTCGGGCTCCAGAGCAGCATTTTTTATTATAGTAGTTCAGGCGTTTATATTTGTTTTCGCCATTTCTCAATCTTTTCAATACAATAAAATATTTTCTAAAATTGTTTTGACTTCAGCGATAGCTATTACAATTGGATTTTTAGCTTTTGCGCCAAAAATACTAAACTATGTAGATAATGAAATTCAATCCTTTAAGCTAAATGACAACGACCATTCGCTTTCTAATAAATCAAGATTTGGAATTCAATACGCAATGTATAAAGTTTTTTTAGACAATCCAGTTACTGGAACCGGTTATGGACAACAAGCATTTGACGCAAGATCAAAGTATCCGTCTTGGGCTAAAAGAAATAATTGGGAATTTAGATTAAAATACCTTAACCAAAACAATAAAAGATTTCCCCCAGGTTACAATCTTTATTTACGATTAGCTGCTGAAACTGGAGCTTTAGGATTATTAAGCTTTTTGTTGTTTATGTGCTTTATATCGATTTGGTGTTATAATAATTTATTTAAGCAAAAAAATTTATTAGCCATAATTGTATTTGTTTCCATGGCTGGATTTATGCTAAATTGGCTAAAGATGGATACTTTTAGAATATATGGATTTTGGATCTGCTTAGCCTTAATTTTTGTTAATTCAACTAAAAAAATAAGTGATGTCTAATATAATTATTCTTATTCCTTATTATAACAACTTAATTGGTCTTCAAAAAACCATAGCATCAATTAAAGAAGATATAGGTATAGATATATTGGTAATAGATGATGGAAGCACCAAAAAATTAGAAAAAAGTGATATAGAATTTAGAGGACATGTTTTTTTTAAATTTCTTAAAACTAATTCTGGAATAGGTGAAGCATTAAATGTTGGACTTGATTTTGCAGTAGAAAAAAAATATGAATATATAGGTAGATTAGATTGTGGGGATTTGTGCCATGTAAATAAATTTACAAAACAATTGGAGTATTTACATAAAAACAGTGACATTAAGTTACTAGGAGCCTGGGCTAGAATTGTTGATGAGAAAGGAGTCTTTAAATATAATTTAAAACACCCAACAGAATATAAAAGAATTCAAAGAGATATGTATAAGAACAGTATGTTTATTCATCCAACGGTTATTATAAAAACTGAAATTATTCCCTTTATAGGAAAATACCCTTACAAATATAGACGTGCAGCTCAAGATTACGCTTTTTTCTTTAGTATTATAAGACAATTTAAGAGTGAAAATTATCCAGAAATATTACTAGATTATGTAATGTCTAAGGATTCAATTTCTCATAAGAACAGAAAACTACAAGTGTATCACCGAATTAATATTTTGATAGATAATTTTTATTTTGGATTTACCCCTATTTATTCTCTACTAAGAAATTTAATTTTATTAATAACGCCTGTTAAAATTCTTACATTTATTAAAACAAAAACTTACAAGTGAGATTCTCTTTAGATAAAATATACTCGAGCTTATTTTTTATTATTTGTTTCTCTCTAGCATTTATTGGAGACAAGTTTTATG
>Ga0206129_10001075_pt1 | contig 38409 bp, 19 predicted proteins | sample Helgoland_Spring_8_FD_148616 | JGI IMG/M metagenome (GOLD analysis project Ga0206129, IMG submission 148616) | Pelagic subsurface seawater microbial communities from Kabeltonne, Helgoland, North Sea - Helgoland_Spring_Bloom_20160502_2 | ecosystem: Environmental > Aquatic > Marine > Epipelagic ...
TTGGCGACCTCTGGCTGCAACGCGCTTGCTTCCGCTATTTCGAGGAAGGCGATGTGTCTCATTTCGACGCCTTCCTAGAAGAAATACGCCCTGGCGAAGGGGCTCCTTTCGCGCAGGATAAGTCGACCCTGCTCGAAGACCTTGGGGCGCTGTTGGACGTCAATGAACACGGCATGGTCGCCCCAGGTGAAGCGATGTTGAACCGGTTGGCAGAAGAGTCGTGGTTGCCCCGACACGTCTACGATTGGGGTGCTGCCGATGCGCGTCACGTGGATTTTTCGCGAGAGGAAGTCGTGGGGGCATTGCTCGGTTGGGGTTTCGAGTCGTCTCCCGAGCATTTGCGGACGAATTTGTTTGACTTCAAGCTCCCCGCGACGGCCTGACGGACAAGACGGGCCACTGGAGAATGGGTTCCTTGTAATGTGTAACCTAAACAGGAGTGTGTGCGTAAGTGCTGGTACAATCCTCCGCCCGATGTTGCTCTCTACGATTCTTGACGCTTACCTCATTTTTGGCCTCATTTCCTCCGCCCATTGGGGGCTATTGGCTTTGTTTAAGGCCTTGGGGGTGCGGCCTTCTGGGATTCCGCATTGAGGTGTGGTGCCATCAGTGCCCACCCCTTTCTACGGAGTGGGCGCTGACGGGCAGGGCGTTGGTGAATGGTCACCTTTTGAGTAGGGGTGATCATCCTGCAGCACCTGTAAGGGGTGCCAGCATCTCTGCGAAGTGAACGTTTTCAAACCGTGCGTCATAGACCACCTTGCCCCGGTGGTCTCTGACGATGAGGTGCACGAAGCGCCCGAATTCATGGAGGGTCTCCCTGTGAAATGAAGCCCGAAGAACATCGGGCCTGTAAACGAATCCTGGGTCCAGCTTCCGATGGGTTCTGTATTTGCGCTTCAGTTTTAACGGGTTGACGAAGTCCAATCCGTTCTCTGTTGACAGAACCTCAGCGATCTGTGCCACCGACTGTTTGGCGTTCACTCCCGTCACCGAAGTGAGGACAATGGCTGAGTAGCTTTCCAAATGGGGGGTGAGGCGGTCTATTTTGACCTCGGCCCTGCGGTGTTCCCATTCCCGCTGCTTGGCCTCGCTTAAGGTGGCCTGACGGCTGGCTTGAACCCGCCGTTGTTCCTCCCGGATCAAAGCCCGCTGCGCTTGAAGGACCTTGGTGGCCGCTTGTGCTCGCCGGGCGCTGGCATCGAGCATGCGCGCTTCAGCGTCCATTTTTCGACGTTCCTCTCGAGAGGGCTCGCAGACGTGCTGTTCGCAATCGTTGAGGCAAGACAATGCGACGTCTGTTGCTTGCGGTCTGTTGACGTTGGATTGGGCAGCAGCTGGGTGGGCCATGATCGCAGCAGCGAGGAGCGCAAGGGGGAAGTGGAGTCGGATCATGGTATTGTCTTTTAGGGGTGCGTCTACTTAGAAACAAGCATCATGCCAAACCTTTATCGGGTCTACCTTCGCAGGAGATGGCCGTGCCCAATCGCTCTGTAGGTGTCCAAGAATTCTTAGTGGGTTCCCGCGAAAAAGGGGCGCTGCTATTGGATGTTCGTTCGCCCAGTGAATTTGAGGAGGCTCACATTCCAGGGGCATTGTCCTTTCCGCTTTTTGATGATGCCGAGCGGGCCCAAGTGGGCACCCTCTACAAGCAAGAAGGTCGGGAAATGGCCGTTGAGCGCGGTCTCGAATTCATCGGTCCCCGCATGGCGGACATGGTGCGTAAGGCCAAGGAGTTGTTTTCAGAAGAACCCGACCGACGTCCAATTCACATGTACTGTTGGAGAGGGGGGATGCGCAGCGGATCGCTGAGTTGGTTGTTGCGCACCGCAGGTTTACCCGTGGTCCTGCTCCATGGTGGGTACAAGGCGTACAAGCAAACCCTTCCAGGGTTCATGGGGCAGGAATGGCCTTTGGTGCGCGTTGGAGGCTACACCGGTTCGGCCAAGACCGCGGTCCTTCATGCATTGGCTGATGCTGGTGAGCAGGTCGTGGACCTCGAGGGCTTGGCCCGGCATTTCGGGTCGGCATTTGGCAATTTGCACCGCCACGCTCAACCCACATCCGAGCATTTTCGCAACCTGCTGGCAGAAGCCTTGTCTGGTCTTGACCCTCACCGCCGCATTTGGGTAGAAAATGAAAGCAGGCGCATTGGAAATGTGCACGTTCCCGAGCCTTTCTACAAGCGGATGATCGCTTGTCCGGCACTTGAGATGCTCCGCAGTATGGAGGACCGTGTCACCCACCTTGTGGGGATGTATGGCGATTTCGATACGGTTTTGCTGAGGCATGCTTTTGAAGCCATTCAAACGGAGTTGGGGGGTCCGGAAACCCGAGAGGCTTTGGCTGCTTTGGAGGTGAAAGATCTCGCCACAGCAGCAAGAATTGCCTTGGAGTATTATGACCGCACCTACGAGCATGGCTTGCAAAAACGGGCCAAGGACAACCGGCATCCGGTCGACGCCCAAGGGGTGTCGCTGGAGCAGTGCGCTGAGCGGCTGATGGCGGCTGCAGATGGCATGGGTCTCTGAGCCACCTTTGTTGCATGGAGCAAGAACAAGTAAAGCTGACCCAATACAGCCATGGCGCGGGCTGTGGCTGTAAGATTGCCCCGGGGGTGCTCGACCAGATCCTCGGTCAATTGGGGGTCCAAGCCGATGATCCCAAGCTAATTGTGGGCCATGGAGCCCGCGATGATGCGGCGGTTTACGACCTGGGAGATGGTACAGCGGCCGTGTCGACAACGGATTTCTTCATGCCCATTGTAGATGATCCGTATGCCTTTGGACGCATCGCAGCGGCCAATGCCATCAGCGACATCTATGCCATGGGGGGCAAGCCATTGATGGCCATCGCCATCTTGGGGTGGCCAGTGGACAAGCTTGCTCCTGAAGTGGCAGGACAGGTGCTCGAGGGTGGGCGCTCCATTTGCGCCGAAGCGGGCATACCGCTCGCAGGCGGGCACAGCATAGATTCTCCTGAACCCATTTTTGGACTCGCGGTGACAGGCCGGGTCACCTTGTCCAAGCTCAAAAAAAATGGCGGTGCAGCCATAGGCGATGTGCTGTATTTGACAAAGCCGTTGGGTGTGGGCATCGTGACCACTGCCCAAAAGAAGGGGGTGGTTGAGTCTTCCCACTTGGCTGCTGCCCAAGCCAACATGACCCGCCTCAACAAGGTTGGTGCAGCGCTGGGCGACATCCAAGGGGTGCATGCCATGACAGATGTGACCGGCTTCGGTCTCGGAGGTCACGCCCTTGAAATGGCCCGGGCCACAAATGTTGACCTTGCTTTCGAAGGCAATGCACTGCCTTTGCTTGACCGAGAGGGACTGGCCAAATACCACGCGGCAGGGTGCATACCAGGTGGCACACGGCGCAATTTCGCAAGCTATGGCCAGCACTTACAGTGGGGCGAAGCCGGTGAATTTATTCGGGATGTCGTGTGCGATCCCCAAACCAGTGGCGGCTTATTGGTGTCTGTTCATCCATCCGCACAGGATGAAGTCGAAAGGGTGTTGCAGGATGAAGGCTGTTACAGCCGGCCTATTGGCGAGGTTGTTGAAGGCCAGGGCCAGGTGCGGTTGAGCACCTGACGTCCAACCGAAATGCCTCCGTTCACCGCATGCGGGCGGTCACCCATCCTTCGAGTACCGCGATGTGCGGCAATGTTCCGGCCAGTAGAAAGCTCAGGCCAGCACGCTCGCTGAGGGTACCCGTGCTGACCGACCAGAAAACGACACCCGCCATGGTGGCAAAGACCAGGGTCAGCGGTAAGCTGCGCAGGTACAACTTGGAAAAAGCAGGTGTCAGAGATTGACGCTGCTTGAACTCCTCAAAAAAGGCTTCCCTCGAATGTCCAAGGGCGAAATAGAGGGCAAAAGCGAGGAGCAAGTCGTCGACAGACCAGGCCAATACCACACCCGAACAAGCCAAGAGGCCATTGCGCCATGTTTGGTGCAGTGTAACGGCCAGAATCACAGCTGATGCGGACGCCAGTTGCAACGGCAGATAGCGGTCAGCGAAAGACGGGGATAGGTCCCATCCATATTCTTCGAGCACAAGCAAGGCGTCGGGTCGTGTCATCAAAGGGGCCAAGAGGGCCAGTCCAAGTGCCACGCCTGTGATGCTGTTGGCACGAGACTGTCCACGCATGGCATCAACGCGGATGTGGGACATTCCAAAATGGTAGGCGCTAACCACTATGAATAGCCCGAGCATGGACGCGGGGGCCCATTCAAAAGCGAGCCAGAAGAGGCCGATGCTGGCCACGTAGGGCAGAACAAAAGATTGACGCAATGGCCCCTCGGGGTCGCCATGCATGTGGGCGTGGAGAATGTGGTCCAAAGCGCCGTGTTGGATGCCAATGGCTGCAATCAGCAATACTGCAAGCGGCGTCTGTCCTTCGGGAAGCCACTGGGCCAAAGCTGCAGCCAAGCAAACGCCCCCAGCCAAAAGGCCTAAAGTCCAAGCCCTCACCCGTTGGGCATTCTGGAAAGTGGTGGATGGAATGAGCCCAATCATGCGACAAAGGAAAGGCCCACCCCCGAAAGGGGATGGGCCAGTTTCCTTGTTTAGGTTTCGGAGAGATCAGCCCTTGGCGCTATCCTTAACAGCCAAAGCGTAAATCACCAGACCGAAGCCGATCTTGTTGATGGCGTCACCAATGTTGTAGATGACGTCCATGGAGCCTGAGAAACCGAAGACTTCACCTGCGCCACCGTACCATCCGGCAGTACCCATCATGTAACCAATGGGGTAAATCGCCCATCCAGCCAGTACGAACCATCCGAGCCATTTGTTGGCTTCAGCAACAGCACCACCCGCACTTGTAGCCAACTGCTTTACCTCACCAAACCAGACGAGATAAACAATGTAGAAGTACGCGATGCCGGAGAAGAGGCCCCACAACCAAGCGTTGCTTTGGTCCAGAGCTTCACCCCAGTAACCGGTGACCAACATGATGACAGAAGCAAAAATCAGCTTCCACATGAGTCCCATGGTACCACCTGCTTTCTTGGTGATGAGATAGAACTCCACGCACATCAACGGTACCGTCAGTGTCCAGTCCACATAGCGGAATGCTATTGGGCTGTCACCTGTGGCCAGGTAGTAGTCGCGCATGTAGTAGTAATGCACGAAAGCAATAAATGTGATGATGCCACTGACGAGCAGTGACGTCCTCCATTTTTTGTCAACGCTGCCCATCTCAAGGAAGAAGAAGACAGATGCGGCCATCATGGCCATACAGCCCACGAAGAATGTGAAACTTGTGAGGTTATCGAAGTGCTCACTCATGAAGAGCGAAGCGTCCGCTAGAATTAATGAAAGGTTCATTTGTTATGATTGGTTTTGAACGTGTTTAACGTACACATGAAAACCAAGACAAAGGATCCTTGTTCAATGAAATTGCAAAAAAAGTGAACGTGATAACCTGTTGAGATTCCGGATGTGACATCAAATCAGTGCTTTCAGGTGTGAAAATATTTTGTGCATAGGGAGTCCCATAACGGTGTAAAAGCTGCCGTTTAGGGAGTGAATGCCACAGGCACCGATCAAATCTTGAGCGCCGTAAGCGCCCGCTTTGTCGAACGGTTGATGGTTCGAGACGTAATGCTGGATGAAGTCTTCAGAAAGGTGTAGAAATGACACGGAAACAGTATCGTGCTCCGTTTTGAGCACTTCGGGACTCCGCCCGTCAACCAGGGTAAAAGCTGTGGTGACCTCGTGCGTTTTGCCGGAAAGCCGCCGGATCATTTCCGCGGCTTCTTGCGCAGAACCGGGTTTTTCTAGCGTATCGCCTTCCAATTGAACCACCGTGTCACTGGTCAGCAGGATTTCTTCTGAATTCAAGCTGGAGATGGCCGCCCGGGCTTTGAGTTCGCTCAAAAATCGGGGAATGTCTGGCCCGGACAATCCGTCTGGATACACTTCTTCTGCTCCAATGGGCCTGATTTCAAAGGGAATGCCGAGCATTCCAATGAGCTCTTTTCTTCGAGGAGATGCACTGGCCAAGACCAATTTGCGCTGTTGCAGTCCGGGCAAAAGCGGGAGGGCGGAGGGGGTGTCGGGGGTAAAGAGCATGAGAAGCGTTTAACAACGGTGCAAAACAACAGCCTTCCGATGGATACGTTCATGAGGAAGGCAGAAAACACAGGCGTAATTTCGCCCCCATACCGCGCCCGCAATGGACAGCATTCTGATTCTCGATTTTGGCTCTCAATACACGCAGCTCATCGCCCGTAGGGTAAGGGAGCTCAATACTTACGCGGAGATTAAGCCGTGGAATGGGGACTGGAGGTCTCTGTTGGAAACAGCACCGGGAGACGATGCGCTTGGCCGGGTGTGGAAGGGTGTGATTTTGTCGGGCAGCCCCCACAGTGTGCGGGAGGACCATGCCCCCGCACCTGACTTGGATGGAGTGCGCGGGAAATGGCCGGTGCTGGGCGTATGCTTCGGGGCCCAGTGGCTGGCTCAAAATGGAGGGGGGCTTGTAGAAGCCAGCGACAGCCGAGAATATGGCCGTGCCCATTTGAACCACATTGATGGCTCGGATCGCCTTTTTGAGGGGATGACCGAAGGGAAGCAAGTTTGGATGAGTCATGGCGACACGATTCAGTCCATTGGCGAAAATGCCCAGGTGACGTGTTCAACACAAGACGTGAAGTACGCCGGGTTTGCATTTAAAGAGGAGCCGACTTGGGGCATTCAATTCCACCCCGAGGTCTACCACAGCGAGGAAGGGCTCATGCTGTTGCGCAACTACGTTCATGGGATTTGCGGCTGCGCAGCGGATTGGACGCCCGCGCACTTTGTCGATTCAACGGTGGAGGAGCTCAAGGAGCAGCTGGGCGAAGACCGTGTGGTACTTGGTTTGAGTGGTGGAGTCGATTCCAGTGTCGCCGCCATGCTGCTGCACAGAGCCATTGGTGACCGCCTGTTTTGCATTTTCGTGGACAACGGGTTGTTGCGGAAGCACGAATTTGAGGAGGTCCTCCAGGGATATGAAGGTCTGGGGCTTAAAGTGAAAGGTGTTCGGGCAGCCGACCGCTTTTACTCTGCCCTTTCTGGAGTCTCCGACCCCGAAGGCAAACGCAAGGCGATTGGGGCCACATTCATTGATGTTTTTGACCACGAAAGCGGCCTCTTGGATGGCGTAAAGTGGTTGGGTCAGGGCACCATTTACCCCGACGTCATCGAAAGCGTTTCAGCCACTGGCGGCCCCAGTGCCACCATTAAGTCTCACCACAATGTGGGGGGGCTGCCCGATTTTATGAAGCTTCAGGTGGTCGAGCCGCTGCGCATGCTGTTCAAGGATGAGGTCCGAAGGGTGGGGCGAGAAATGGGCATGTCCCAGGAGCTGTTGGGCCGCCATCCCTTTCCGGGTCCAGGCCTCGGTATCCGCATCCTTGGAGAAGTGACCCCGGACAAGGTGAGGTTGCTTCAGGATGCCGATCGCATTTGGACCGACAAGCTTCGTGAGCACGGTCACTATGACCGAGTGTGGCAGGCGGGTACCATTTTGTTGCCCGTTCAGAGCGTAGGGGTCATGGGCGATGAGCGCACTTATGAGCAGGCCGTTGCTTTGCGGGCTGTAACTTCTACAGACGGGATGACGGCCGATTGGGTCGATTTTCCGCACGCTTTTCTGGCCGAGGTTTCCAACGCCATTATCAATAAAGTCAGGGGAATTAATCGGGTAGTCTATGACATCTCGTCCAAGCCCCCTGCAACCATCGAATGGGAATGATGCGCTGTCCCCTCCTTCCACGCTGTGGCTTTTTTCTGTGTGCCTTCTTCCTTCTTACAGAGGTTGCGGCACAGCAGCAAGTCACACATTCCGTCCTCCGGAAGGAGACCGCGTACGGCATCGCCAAGTCCTATGGTGTAGACTTAAATGCGCTCTACGATCTGAATCCTTGGGCAGAGGGCGGCATTCGCAAAGGGGATGTCCTCCGCATTCCAATGCAGCCGAACGCGTCCCAAGAAGTCGACCCGCCTTCAGCAGAAGAAGATGTGCGCCAGCCTGCAGTCCTCCCAAAGGAAGAAGGGGCCGGTTTGGAGCGGGATTGGGTGCCGACTGAAGAGGGGGCCATGACATGGTCAGATCGTGTTCAGGACGTCCCGCGGGGCCGGCCTGTTCCACCAACGTGGTCGTTGGACACTGTCCGTTTGGCTGTATTTCTGCCGTTTTTCACGGGTCGGGACAGCCTGTCCCGTCAAGAAGCCCGGCTGCGTGAGATTGCAGAAGACTGCGCGGCAGGCATTCGATTGGCCTTAGGTGACGATCAGCGTCTCGGCGCTCATCTGATCGTTCGGTTTCTGGACACCGGGTTGGACACTGCTGGATCCCTGTTGTGCGCACCAGAAGACTTAGTGGGCATGGGTGGGCCGGTGCACATTGCCATGGGACCACTCAAGCGCTCCCAATTTTTTGAAGTGCGGGAGTGGCCCGGGATGGAAAGGGCCGTCCATGTGGCACTGACAGATTTGGGTTCGCGATTGGCAGAAGGAAGGCAAGGGGTGTTGATGCCGTATTCCCAAGTGTCAGCGCGGATGGAAGCACTGGCTGCCCATGTGGCCATGCGACACAGCGGAGAACGCATTCTCCTTTTGGCCACAGGCGATATCCGCAATCTCGATGCCGAAGCGGCTTTTCGGGATGCTTGGTTGCGGCACGCGGCGCAAGACAGCCTGCTGGTGATGAATGAAGTTGAGGTGGCATCCCGTGGATTGGGAGCCTTGCGTGACTCTCTTTCAGATGTGCGGCGCAACGTTCTTGTGGTGCCTGGCGGCAAGGCAAACCGCTCCTTTGCGGGGGTGTTGCAGACAGAAATCCAGTTGGGCGACTCCTTGGATTTCGTGGTCTATGCCGATGGTGATTGGAAGAAGTTCGACTTCTTGGATCCCGAATTGCGGGAGCGGATTGGGTTTACCGTAGTCGATGGGGGTGGGGTCTTGCCGGACTCCATCATGGGCGCAGCAATGGACTCCTCACATTTTTGCTTGGCACGCGAGTTGGTGGCATTGCGGGGCGGTCCAGCAGGGAGTTATGGATGGATGTCCCACGATGTCCTGCGTGACGTCTTGGCTTGGACCGTGGCTCACGGTCCCGATTGGCCCGTGGATTTGGCGCAGGGAACGCGCCTCATTTGCAATTGGAACCGCGCCAAAAATGGCCGGTATGTCTTTGATTGGACAGCTACTGATGGTGAGGACGGAGGGCTCGTCAATGAAGCGGTCCGGCTGCTGAGACAAGAAGATTTCAAGTGGCTTGAGCTGAATCAGCAGGGTTCGGAAGCGTCAACCTCTCCATACTGATGATGGACCTTGAATTCCTGTCTCAGGTCCAGCAGGCCTACCGCGCGGTCCAAAACGATCAGGTGGCGGCGTTGATGTCGTTCGACGACGAGGCGTTGCTCACCCGCGACGAATGGGAGCGTGCCGATGGAGGAGGAGGTGACACCCGTATCCTCAAAGAAGGCAAGGTCATTGAGAAAGGAGGCCTCAACTTCTCTGCGGTTCAGGGCGCCGTGACCCCGGCACTCGCCCAGCAATTGGATACTTCTGCAACCCGTTTCGCCGCGACGGGTGTGTCGAGCGTCTTGCACCCTTGCAATCCCCATGTGCCGATCATTCACATGAATGTCCGCTACTTCACATTGGACGATGGGACATGGTGGTTTGGAGGGGGGATCGACCTCACGCCACATTATGTCCTTCCCGCCGAGGCCCGTTTGTTTCACCGCGACTTGAAGGCCATTTGCGACCGACATGCTGTCGCGGATTATGGGACGTTCAAGCCTTGGGCCGACCGCTATTTTAGCATACCTCACCGGGGCGAATCCCGCGGGGTGGGGGGCATCTTCTTCGATCACATCGGCCGAGATGGAGGGGTGGATAGAGAGGAGGCATTGGCCTTCTGTCTAGACCTCTCCAGCCATTATGCCGCGATCTACAAGGAGCGCGCTGCTCCATTTGTACAGAGCTTCGTCGACGCAGATGACATGCATTGGCAAGGCTTGCGGAGGGGCCGATATGTGGAGTTCAACCTCGTCCATGACCGCGGCACCCGGTTCGGACTCGTCAGCGGTGGACGCACCGAAAGCATCCTCATGAGTTTACCACCACGAGGGCATTGGGACTACGATCATGAGCCTGCGCCAGGTTCTCGGCAAGCAGAGACACTGGAGTGGCTCCGCAAAGGCGTGGAAGGCGTCGACTGGCTCAGTCAGTAATCAGGGGATCCCGATGTACTTGTGGGTCTGAAGGCTGATGCGCCAGCCTGGCTTCACGGCAATCCAGGACAAAATCCAGAAAGTCGCGTCGTCGCGCTTGTCCCACTCTGGCTGCAGAAACAAGGCGCAATCGGGGCGCACCCGTTCTGCGTGTTCCGCGGCCCAGTCCATATCACTGCGGTGGAAGACCACCACCTTGAGTTCGTCTGCCAAAGGGTAGACTTCTTCGCGGCAGGCTTTGAATTTCTTGGGGCTGAGGGTGACCCAATCCCAAGTTCCGGTAAGTGCATGGGCACCACTGGTTTCAATGTGGGTCTGGAGGCCAGCTTCGTGCAGGGCCTCTGTGAGGGGGGCGAGGTTGTGCATGGCGGGTTCACCGCCGGTCACCACGACCACTTTTCTGCCACTGTCGACTGCAGCGGATACAATGTCTTCTAAGCTGTGACGCGGGTGGGCATTGGCATCCCAACTCTCTTTCACGTCACACCAAACGCAACCAACGTCGCACCCACCCAGCCTCAAAAACCAACTGGGGGTGCCAGAGTGCGCTCCCTCGCCCTGCACGGTGGCAAAGGCCTCCATTACGGGGTAGGAGATGGTGCTCATGCAAGGCGTCCGAAAAGGTCAAATTCAGTGGCGGACTCGATCGTCACATCAGCAAAGTCACCGAGACGCACGTAGGTGTCATCTCCAGCCTCTACCCGGACTTCGCAATCCACGTCAGGGCTGTCGAATTGGGTGCGCCCTATGAAGACCCCCGCGTCGTTGCGGTCAAAGAGTACCCTGAAGGTCTTACCGACTTTCGCTGCATTGAGTTCGGCGCTGATGCCCGCTTGCAGGGCCATGACTTCCTCAACGCGACGGCGCTTGACCTCCTCGGGGACGTCGTCCTCCATGTTGTAGGCGTGGGTGTCTTCTTCGTGGCTGTACGTAAAGCAGCCCAGCCGGTCAAAGCGGCTTTCGGCCACCCATTCTAGCATCTCCTGGTGGTCTTCTTCGGTTTCTCCTGGAAATCCGCAAATCAGCGTCGTCCGAATGGCGATGCCGGGCACCTTAGACCGGATATCCGCCAAAAGCTTGGCGGTCTTTTCTCGGGTGATGCCACGTCGCATGTTCTTGAGGACCTGGTCTGCACCGTGTTGGAGCGGCATATCCAGGTAGTTGCACACATTGGGGCGGTTGGCCATCACGTCGAGCACATCCATTGGGAACCCGCTCGGGAAGGCGTAATGCAGTCGAATCCAGTCGATTCCCTCGACTTGGCTCAGTGCATCAACCAGTGGGGCCAATCGGCGCTCTTTGTACAAGTCTAGACCATAGTAGGTGAGGTCTTGCGCAATTAGGATCAGCTCCTTGACCCCTTGAGAGGCCAGGTTCTCTGCCTGCTTGACGAGTTCTTCGATGGGGGTGGAGCGGTGCTTTCCGCGCATCAATGGGATGGCGCAAAACGCACACGGGCGGTCACAGCCCTCGGCAATCTTGAGGTAAGCGTAGTGCTGTGGGGTGGAGAGCAAGCGCTCACCTACAAGTTCCTTGCGATAATCCGCATTCAAGGTCTTCAGCAGCTTGGGCAGCTCGCGTGTGCCAAAGTAAGCGTCCACATCAGGGATTTCCTGCTCTAACTCGTCACGGTAACGCTCACTGAGACAGCCTGTCACATAAACGCGCTCCACGCGACCGTCTTGCTTGGCGTCGGCAAACTGAAGGATCGTTTCGATGCTCTGCTGCTTGGCACTTTCAATAAAGCCACAAGTATTGATGATGACCACAGGTGCGGCGTCCACCGGCGTGTCGTGCGTGACATCAAAATCATTGGCCTCGAGTTGGCGCATCAAGACCTCCGAGTCAAAGGTGTTCTTGGCGCAGCCGAGGGTGACCACATGCGCGCGACGGCGAGAAGAAGTTCTGGCCCTCATGAGGTGGTGTTTTCTGAGCCAAAGGACTCGGGCAACAATGAATCGATAAATTCCATGGCGTTGAACACTTGAAGGTCTTCGGGTTGTTCGCCGACACCAATAAAGCGTACGGGAATTTTGAATTCTTCTGCGATCCCAATCACCACGCCACCGCGCGCAGTTCCATCGAGTTTGGTCAAGACGAGTCCGGAGACTTCGGTTGCAGCAGTGAATTGCTTGGCTTGTTCGAGGGCATTTTGGCCGGTCGAACCGTCTAGTACCAGCAGCACTTCGTGTGGGACCCCAGTGGCAATTTTTTGCATCACCCGCTTGATCTTGGACAATTCGTCCATCAAGTGCTTCTTGTTGTGGAGGCGTCCTGCAGTATCGATGAGCACCACGTCGTGCCCTTTGGCCACGGCACTTTGAATCGCGTCGAAAGCCACTGCTGCAGGGTCGGCATCTTGGCCTTGTGACACAAAATTTGCGCCCGTTCGATCGGCCCACACCTGAAGCTGATCGACAGCCGCTGCGCGGAAGGTGTCCGCTGCGCCCACCGTGACCTTGAGTCCCTGGGCAGCAAATTGATGGCAGAGTTTTCCAATGGTGGTCGTCTTGCCCACACCATTGACACCCACAATCAAGAAGACATAAGGGCCTTCCGTGGCAGGAATGGTAAGGTCTGTAGGTTGGTCGCCGCTGCTGTTTTCCAACATGTCAGCGATTTCCTCCCGGAGCATGGGGAGCAACAGCTCAATCGATTTTGATGAGGCGCGGGAGGTGCGGTCTTCGATGCGCTCTATAATGCGTGTCGTGGTGGCAACTCCGATGTCGCTGGTGATCAGCGCTTCCTCCAGTTCATCCAAAACATCGGCATCGATGTCTTTCTTGCCCATGACCGCGCGGGACAACTTCTCCAAGACGCCGCGTTTGGTGCGGGCCAAACCCTGGTCTAGGGTTTCCTTCTTTTCCGAGCTGAACAGCCTTTTGAAGAATGACATGAGTCTAAAGGTAGGGGGGTGAATACAACGAGGGCCGACTTCCCGATGATGGAAGGCGGCCCTCGGGGTGCCTTTTAGGGCTTAGGATGATCGCGGATTCAGTTCGCGAACCAAGCCTTAATGTTGTCGTTGTGCACGACTTCCTGACGGAAAGCGTACGCGCCCGTCTTGGGGCTCTTGTACATCTTGATGCACATGGTGTGCTGCTTTCCACCTCCTTTCTGCAGCGATGCAACGGTCTTCTTAGCCATAGTTTCTCAGATTGGGGGTTATTTAATCTCCTTATGCACCGTCATCTTCCTGAGGATGGGGTTGAATTTCTTCAACTCAATCCGCTCGGGAGTATTCTTCCGGTTTTTCGTCGTCACGTACCGCGACGTTCCGGCCATGCCGGATTCCTTGTGCTCGGTGCACTCTAGGATCACTTGAACTCTATTACCTTTCTTCGCCATGGTCAGGGAAAATGGAGGGCAAAGATAGGTATTTCTCCCTCCCATTCCTCTTGTGAATAAGCAAGTTCGATACTTCGCGTTGGATTATGTGTCCAAGCTATTTTCGAAATGATGTCACGACGAGCCTCAGCACCCCGTAAATCAAGGAAATCCAGCGCCAAAGCAGCGCCAAGGAACCGCCGTCTCGACCAAGAAGAATTGGCCGGCGCACAAAAAGTGCCCTCTAAACCCAGAAAAAAGAAGGCGTTGGGCAAGGCTTCAGGAAAGAATTCTGGTGCTTCTCGCAGGGAGCAAAGGGCCGAAGAACGGCGCATCAGAATGGAAGAGCGCAATGCGCGCCGCGCCGAGCGCAAAGAAGTCTGGCAGGAGCGAACGGCCTGGCTTCGTGATGCCAGGGTGAAGCAAGCAGCTGGCGTGATGTGTGTTGCTTTGGGGGGCTTTATGCTGTTGTCAGGTGTGAGCGCCATGCTAACCGGGGCCGACGATATCCGTTTTATCCAAAGCGGGACTGAAGCCGGAGAGGGAAGTTTTCGCAACCTTTTGGGGGCGTTGGGTGCCCGCTGGGCATACACTTTCATGCGCGGCGGATTTGGCATCGCGGCACCATTGTTTGGCGCCTGGTGCTTGGCGGCCGGGGTGAAGTTGATGGCCCCGGAGCGCATCCCTCACATTGGAAGAGCATTCCGCAATGTCTGTGTGGCTGCTGTTTTGCTTCCTTGGACAGTGGGCCTGCTCACCTTGAGCTTCGATGTTGAAACGGGACTGATTGCCGGCTGGGGCAACGATCATCTTGTGGGGGCCGTGGGACTTTGGATGACACAATGGAGCCGGTTTGCCTTGGGCGTGATCGGTTCAGTCTTGGTTATGGCGGCTTCCTACGCCATTTGGGCCATTGCCCACCCCTCGGTATCGGCAGGATTGCGGGAGTTCTTTGCGCGGGAAGAAGGATGGGAAGAAGAGGACGGGGAAGAATCAGACGAGGCCTTGATGGAAGAGGATAAAGGGGCCTCTGAAAACGGAGACGGCGTCGGGTTTGTGGGACAAGACCAAAGCAGTAATTCTGGGGAGGCGCAAGGAGATGCAGGAGACGAAGACGGATGGGACCCCTATTTGGACCCCAACCGCATCCCCATCTCACAAGATGAAGAGGACACCCCTCAGCAGAAGGTGCCGCATGCCCGACCATTGCCAGATCCGGAACCCACTGAGCCTGTGGTACATGCTCCAGAATCCGATCCAGTTGAAAAGGAGCAAGACCCCGCGCTGCAAGAGCCCACAACGGGCTCTGCTACTTTGGAAGTGGAGGTCGCCGCTGAAGAATTGGCACTGACAGAGGATGAGATTGACGCTAAAGTCCAAGCCTTTGGCGAATACGATCCAACTTTGGATTTGAGTCATTTTGAACTGCCCAACATCGATTTGCTCGCCTCTCACGGGTCCGGCAAAACTGAGGTAAGTCACGAGGAACTTGAGGCCAACAAAAAGCGCATTGAGGACACCCTGAGCAACTATGGCATCGAGATCGCCAGCATCAAGGCTTCCATTGGCCCTACGGTGACGTTGTATGAATTGGTGCCCGCGCCCGGCGTCCGGATTTCCAAGATCAAGAACCTAGAGGATGACATTGCATTGAGCCTCGCTGCTTTAGGGATCCGCATAATTGCGCCCATCCCTGGGCGTGGGACCATTGGCATAGAGGTGCCAAACTCCAATCCGGATATTGTGAGCATGCGGTCATTGATCGCCAGTGACAAGTTTCAGAACAGCGATGCGGCCTTGCCGATTGCCATCGGAAAGACCATTTCCAACGAGACTTATGTCTTTGACCTCGCCAAAATGCCCCACATGCTGATGGCCGGAGCTACGGGACAGGGCAAGTCTGTAGGCCTGAATGCCATGCTGGTTTCGCTGCTCTACAAGAAGCACCCCAGCCAGTTGAAGTTTGTCTTGGTCGATCCCAAGAAGGTAGAACTGACCCTGTTCAACCACATTGAACGCCATTACTTGGCCAAGCTGCCCGATACAGAGGAGGCCATCATCACCGATAACAGCCAGGTAGTGCGGACCATTAAGTCACTCTGTTTGGAAATGGACCAGCGCTATGAGCTGCTCAAAAATGCCCAATGCAGGAACTTAAAGGAGTACAATGCCAAGTTTGTGCGGCGCAAGCTGAATCCGGAAAACGGACACCGCTACTTGCCCTATATCGTGCTGGTCATTGACGAGTTCGCCGACTTGATCATGACGGCAGGCAAAGAGGTTGAAATGCCCATTGCGCGATTGGCGCAGTTGGCCAGAGCGATTGGCATTCACTTGATCATTGCCACCCAACGCCCCTCCGTGAACATCATCACGGGTACCATCAAGGCCAATTTCCCAGGCCGTGTCGCATTTAGGGTGACGTCAAAAGTGGACAGTCGAACCATCCTTGATGCCGGTGGTGCCGACCAGTTGATTGGCCGTGGTGACATGTTGCTGTCTACTGGAAACGACCTCATTCGACTGCAATGTGGTTTTGTCGATACGCCAGAAGTAGAGGCCATTACGGATTTCATCGGAAGCCAAAGGGGGTACCCGGACGCACTGATTTTGCCGGAGGTTCCCGACGAGCACAGCGAACAAATGGCAGACATTGCTGGAGAGGACAGAGATAGCCTCTTTGAGGAGGCGGCAAAAATCTTAGTGCTCCACCAACAAGGTTCCACGTCATTGCTGCAGCGCAAGCTCAAATTGGGCTACAACCGAGCGGGTAGATTGGTGGATCAGCTCGAGGCTGCAGGCATCATTGGACCCTTCGAAGGCTCCAAAGCGCGCAAAGTTTTGGTGCCAGATGAGATGAGTTTGGAACAGTTGTTGCGTGGAAGTGGTTCTGAAGAAGAAATCTCCGATTAATTTCGCCGTCCTACATGAAGCACTTCCTGTTTCCATCCTCAGCCCTTTGTGCTGCTCTGCTTGCCTTTTCATTCTCGGTTTCGGGTCAGTCAGATGACACCCGGGCGGAAGAGCTCTTGAGCAAGGTTTCATCGCAAATGAAGCAGTACGGGTCTGTTCACGCCAAGTACGCCTCCAAAATGGTGGACGTTCAAAGCGATTTTCAAATGGACCAAAACGGCGAAGTTTGGATTGAAGGAGACCGCTATCACCTGGAGCTGGGAGACTATGTTATTGTCTGCGATGGTAGCACCGTTTGGACTTACGAGCCGGAAATGGGAGAGTGTTACATCGACGATGCCGAAACGATTGCCGAGGACGGGGTAGACCCGGCGCGGATGTTCACCATCTGGGAGGAGGGGTTCAAAAAAGTGTGGAAGGGTGAGTTGGAGGTGGACGGTAGAAAACTGACGCAGGTGGATCTGTATCCGATGGGAGCAGAAGACCGCAGTTTTCACACGATTCAGTGCTTCATTGATGCCCAGCTTTTGCAGGTGGTCAACCTCGTCGTCAAGGGACGAGAAGGCACGGATGTCCACTACATCGTAGAGGATTTCGAAGGAGATGCAACTGTGCCAGAGGGCGCGTTCTCATTCGACAAGGGCCGTTACCCTGGAACGACCATGATCGACAACAGGCTCTGATTCAGCAGACCTCGATTTCTACTTGAGCGCTGCCAGGACGTTGTTGGCAGCATAGAATCCAACCGTTTTCAGGCATTCGTTTCGTGTTCTTCGAAGGAGCTTGAAAAGTCTGTCCAGAGATCAATTTGGCTTTGCATCGGTGGCATATACCGCTCTTGCAATTGGCCGTCATGGCGATGCCAGCCTCATCTGCAGCCTCCAAAAGCGTCTTGCGCCGGGACACGTTGGGTAAGGTGTGGGAGATGCCATTTACAGTGACGGTAAGCTCAGACTCTAACGCACTTGAGCTGTGATCTTGGGGGTGGACGAAAGGCTGCTCTGCAAACGAGTAGCGCTTCACGTCAAAGGGCGTTGATTGCTGAGTGGCCACTTCTTGGATCAAGTCCATAAACCCAGCTGGGCCAGATTGAAAGGCGACCTCTGGAAGGTCTTTGGAACGGTATTGGTCCAAGAGACGGTTGAGCTTGGCATGGTCCAAACGGCCTGTAGAAAGGTCTTCACCGGTAGCGCCGTCACCCAAAACATGGAAGACCTCGAAGCGCTTTGAACCGGCCATTCGGTCCAAATCTTGCTGCATCATGATGCTCCTTGCTGAAGAGTTGGCGTAAATCAGTGTAACGCGGTGATCAGGCCTTGCCTTCAGAGCGTGCTGCGCCACAGAAAACATGGGGGTGATTCCACTGCCAGCAGCAAATAGAAAAAGGTGGTGGGCTTTGTAGTCCAGTCGGTGATCGTACAGATGGCCCATTGGAGGTGCCACCTGAAGCACATCTCCCGGTTGCAATTGTTCGTTGAAGAGTTGCGAGCTCCCTCCTTCAGCCACTTGCTTGACCGCCACCTGCGGGAGGTCACCGAGCTGGTTGACCAAATTGTAGCTTCTCAGACAAGGGGTGTTGTTGATGTCCAAACAGAAAGTCACCCGCTGGCCTGGGGTGTGTCGAAACCGGGGCAGGGCCGCGCCCGGGTCCAATGTGACCACAACACTTTGAGGGGTCATCCTCCGCACTGTATGAACGGTACACGGCACCATTTGAGGTGCCCAATCCGTTGAGGATTGTGGTGTTTGATTCATGCCGTTCATTGCCGTGTTCCTAGGGTTTACCCTATTGGTAACCAAAAGGTTCACCGAGAAAGAAAAGAATTTCTCTTGAAAGGAACCAAGTGGACAAATAGGGGGACGGAATGCACTTGAAAGGTCAGTAATTGAGCAGCGCTTTACAGGCTTGCGAAACCTGCTGGGCATTGGGAAGCACGGCAGCTTCTAGATCGGAATTCAACGGGATGGCGGGGACCTCCATGGAGCCCAAACATCTCACTGGCGCATCGAGGTGTTCAAACCCGTGGTCGGCAATATATCCGGCCAGAGATTGTGCGAAGCTGCACAAAGGGGGCTCTTCGGTCAAGACCAAGCAGCGGTGGCAGCGTTGGGTGGCTTCAAGGATGGCTTCGTAATCGACGGGCGATACACTGCGGAGGTCCAAAATTTCAATGCTTCCCGGATGGTCTTTCGCGGCCTCCAGGGCCCAGTGCACGCCGCGCCCATATGTGATGATCGCCACCTTGGAGTGTGCGTTGTCATCGGCGGAAAGCACGGTGTTTGCAATTCCTAAGGGTAGGATGTAGTCGGAATCAGGCTCTGCAGTTTTGGCAGATTCTGTGCCGGGCACCTTGGACCAATACAGTCCTTTGTGCTCCAAAACCACTACTGGATTGGGGTCCAAAACAGCAGCCTTGAGGAGCCCTTTGAGGTCAGCTCCACAGCTTGGGTAAGCCACTTTGATGCCCCGAATAGCAGTCAGTACACTTTCTATGCTCGAGCTGTGATAAGGTCCTCCAGAGCCATATGCTCCAATAGGCACTCGGATGACACTGTTGACAGGCCATTGCCCATTGCTCAAGAAGTGGCTCCGTGACAATTCTGTAAACAGTTGATTGAGTCCCGGCCACAGGTAGTCCGCAAATTGGATCTCGACAATGGGTTTGAGGCCCACGGCGCTCATACCCACAGTACTTCCTACGATGAAGGCTTCTTGAATGGGGGTATTGAAGACCCGTTCGTCGCCGAATTTTTGGGCCAACGTGGCTGCTTCTCTGAACACACCTCCCAGCCTTCCACCCACGTCTTGACCGTAAAGCAAGGTGTGGGGGTCGGCCGACAGTATTTCTTGCATGGCATGCAAAGCCTGATCCACCATCAATTGGGGCTCCAGGTCGGCTCCTTGTCGCTGGCCAGTTTCTTCCGTGACCTCTGAAGGGGCCATTGCTGTGAGCATCAACTCGGTTGCATCTGGTTCCTTGGCAACACGGGCTTGATCAAAAGCATCTTGGACCAATGCACGGCTGTCTTCAATAATCTCTTGAAGGACGGCTTGGTCTACCTTGTCGTTGAGCAATGCCGCTTGGAGGTGTGGGAGAGGGTCACGTGTTTGGGCTTCGTCCAAGTCATCGCGATACCATTCTCGACGGACCCCACTGGTGTGGTGCCCCAGAAGGGGAACTTTGGCATGCACCAAAACGGGCCGCCGTTCTTCCCGCACCGTCCGGAAAGCCCAAGCCATGGCTTCACAGGAGGCCGCATAATCATGACCGTTTACCGACCGCACATCTAAACCCGGGAAGGCTTGGGCCATGGTAGTGGCGTCGCCGAATCTGATTTCACTAGAGTGGGCAGATATATCCCATTCGTTGTCTTGAACCAGATAAATAATGGGCAGTTGACGCAGAGTGGCCATGTGCAGGGCCTCGGATACTTCGCCTTCTGTCATGGCTGCATCCCCAATGGAGCAGAGGACTACAGGGGGGTGGCTCCCAACGACCTCTTGTCCCAGGTTTTGGTCTTCGCGGTATTGAAGCCCTAATGCGGCTCCTGTGGCCGGGATGGCCTGCATTCCTGTTGCCGATGAATTGTGCGGAATGCGGGGTTTCCCCGAGCGCTTTAATGAAGGGTGACCATAATAGGTGCGGCCTCCACTGAATGGGTCGTCTGCTTTCGCAAACAATTGGAGCATGAGCTCTTCTGGCGTCATGCCCAGAGCGAGCAACATGGCGTCGTCTCTGTAATAAGCGTAGAGGTAGTCTTGGGGCTGCAGCTGGAGACCCGCCGCAATTTGAATGGCCTCATGGCCATTGGAACAGGCATGAACATACTTGGAGGTCAGCTTCGCATGCGATTCAAAGAGATCGGCCATAGCCCTGCTCGTACTCATGAGCTTGAATCCTTCTAAGCTCCTCGGGGTGTCGAGAGCAGGGACATTATCTGCGCTCTTGGGTTTATTGCCTCGGCTCACAGCCCAAAGATACCGGCGGACTGGGTTTTCATCCCCGATTTCGACGCTATGTCCGCTTCACTTGTCAAATGAAGCGCTCTAGGTAGGTAGGAATATAATTTTAGTCGAATAAAAATGAGAATTCGACGATAAATATGTGGGCTATTTGTAGACGTTGCATGGATATGTATAATCCTATAATAATTTCGAAGTAACTGAAATAGTATAGAACATTAATTATGGCAATTACAACTGCTTACTGAGCCATCACCAATCCAAACCTAAAACCATGTCCAAATTGTTACCCCGCTTAATTGCGGTTTTGTTTTCAGTCGCGTGTTGTTCCCCTAGCTGGGCGCAATTGTCGATTGACGCCTCGTGTGATACCACGACGGTGCAATGTCTCGCCGACCTCGATGCCATTACTTGCGATGCCCCAGATCTCCTGGGCAGTGAAGGTGAAGTCATCGGTACAGCTTCTTGCTTATTGGTCTCCGAGCGTGATTCATTCCGCGAAATTTGTACCGCAAGCACTGCAAATCCCATCAGTGGATCCAATGCAGGCGCGCTTGTGATGTACAACATTCAGATGTATGGAGTCAATTCCCAATACTATGAGCCTACTGGCGCTGGTTTGGAATTGCAGCGCTTCGAATCAGGACAGGCTATTCTGTCCGGTACGGTTCAAGGTGTGGAAGATCCTACTGAGTTGTGGAATGTCTACCTCGTATACGAGGGGATGACTTCTGACGACGCCCACGTTGCAAACGGTGGCGGTCTCAAGTACGATGCAGGGTGTGCCCCAGTGGACCCCAGCACCGTTGATTGGGACATCTACTATATGAACGGAGACATGAGTTACTTGGAGGGTGCAGGAAGCTTGGACAATAGTTTGCTGAGCCTAAACCACGCTCCATCCAACCAATACTTCGGATTCCAAGTGGGTGACGGAGCGAACGACCGCAACTGCAACTATGGTGCAGGTGGTTGGTTTAGCTGGGAGGGTTCCATCAAGGGTGAGCCTGCTGTAGGCGCCATGGGTGACGTTCTCGTTGACCTCTCCGATTGCACGCAGAATGACTATGATCCTTGTGCTGCAAGCGTGACATGTTACTGCGTAGGTGTCGATACAGAAACCAACGAGTTTGCTGTCTGCGCTTCGACCACCATGCGCTTGGACGATACGCCTCCTACTTGGAGCAATCCTCCAGCTGATGTGACCATCCAGTGCACAGATGCCATCCCTGCTGTAGCCACATTTACGGCCATTGACAATTGCGAGCCTGCTGACCAAGAGGTCATTACGGCCTCATTCTCGGGGGAGGTTACCCTCAATCCCGATGAGCTCAACGGATGTTACACCATCGAGCGCACATGGACAGCGCAAGATGCTTGTGGAAACGACACCGCTTATACGCAGGTGATTACGGTTGAGGATACACTCGCCCCTGTTTGGGACAGCTACACTCCTTATGTGATGGAGGACTGCTTGGTCATTCTCACACAGGAAGAAGCAGAAGACCCCAGCTTGGTGTCCATCACCGCTTCTGACAACTGTGACCCAAGTTTGGACTACAGCATCGAAGCACACGAAATCTCTGGTGGTTGCCCCACCACATGGCTTCGTAAGTGGACTGCTACGGACGATTGCGGTAACACTTCAGTCGAAGTCGAGCAGTACGTTCAGCTTTACGACGAGACTCCGCCTGCCATCACGGCTCCAGGAACTTGTACCGTTTATAATGACGCAAATTGCGAAGCCAACGTAGATCCCGTCGGAGAAGAAATCAATGGATTCGCGGGGGTCTATGCTCCTGCCAACTGGCTGGTTGTTACTGATGACTCAGACGCTTCGGTTGACTTCTCTGCCGATGGCACTACTCTGGAAATTACCGGTAGTGATGCAGGAAATAACAATTCCTTTGCCAAGGCATGCATGATGACTCAGTGCGACATCACTGTGACATTTGATTGGGATTACTCAACAAACGACCCAGACGGTTTCCAGTATGACCCGTCCTACTATCTCAATGATGTGCGCATCGATTTGATGAATGATTCGTCATTATCCAGTTCAGGTACGCTCACGATTACAGTTGCCAGCGGCACTCTTCTTGGTTTTGGAATAGAGTCGACCGATGGCATATTTGGAGCAGCCAACCTCGACATCTCTGGGTTCTCTGTTATTCATGGAACAGGCTTGCCTACATACAGCGACCACTGCACGGACCAGGCCTTGCTTGACGAGAATCTCGAATACAGCGATGAGCTTTCAGCGGTGACTTGCACAGGTGATGATGATACCCCTGAAGGATCCTACACCATCACCCGTACATGGTCGACCACTGACTTCTGTCTGAATGGCAACAGTGACACCCAGACTATCTACGTTGTGGATACCATTTCACCGGTAGGAACTGTTTTGGGCGCCACCATCGATTGTGCTGCTTATGACGGTAACACCGAGTACGGTTCGGCTTCCGGTACGGACAACTGTGACTCCGATGTTTCCTACAGCTGGACAACTGTGACCGATCGCATGGACGCTGACGATGAGGAGGCTCCTGGATGCTACTACTACGACCGTGAGTACACCTTCGTGGACGACTGCGGCAACAGCAGCACCGAGATGCAGCGTGTCTGGTTGACAGATACCACTCCTCCTGTTTTGATTTCTGCAGAGGAAAACCGTTCGGTCACGTGTGACGCTTATGGAGAAAACCAAGGCGGCATCTTGATCACAGCCAGTGACGATTGCGGTAACGTGAACATCACGTTTGATGATGCACCACTTTCCGGTGGTTGTGTGACCCCAGTGGGACGCTTTGAGCGGACTTACACGATCGCTGACGACTGCGGAAATAGCATCAGCTTTACCCAGTTCCTGTTGCTGACCGACGAGGTGGCACCTGAATTGAGCATCGAATGTCCTGATGACATCACCATCCAAAGTGACTCATACTGTGAGCATGACCGCACACCAGAAGCTACAGGTGGTTACCCAACGCACATTGCAACGGACAACTGCGAAGCATCTGACGAACTCTACATCACCAAGACCTATGAGGATGGACCAGATGTGACAACTTGCGAAGGGGAGTTCAGCTTTACCAGGACTTGGACGGTCTTTGTTTTGGACCATTGCTACAACCATGCTGTCGAAACTTGCACGCAAGTCATTACTGTAGAGGATAACATTGCTCCGGCTGCACCAGGTATTGAGTGCCCCGAAGACGTTACGCTCAATTTGGACGCTGACTGCTATGTCAACACCATGCCGAATGTGACGGGCAATGCCTCAGCGAGCACCTTGGACAATTGTGACGACAGCCCACAGCTCTTCGTAGGCTACACGGACAGTCCTTACGACTATAGTTGTGAGTCAGATTCAGGCAACACTTTCTCAGTGGAAGCATCTTTGGGTGCCCTTGAATCTGCGAGTGCCACGCTTGAAGATGACATGACCGCTGTTGGTCTGAGCATCAATTTGGACTGGAGCAGCGCTGGTTGCACCGAATGGCCCAGTGACTTGACTTTGGAGATCACTTCGCCCAACGGCCAGTGCCTGACCATTTCAGGATTCACAGATGAGGACCCAAATGCAAGCTGTGGAGCGTACAACTGGCCAGATAGCTGGAACACAACGACGGCTGGAAACTTTGTCATGAACTTCGACCTCGAGGACGAGCTCAGTGGAGCAGGTACCTGGAACCTCGAAGTGACGGAGAACTGGTTGGGTGCATGCGGAGTAGACTTCGATTTGGACGCTACCCTCATCCGCCGTGCTGAAGGTTCATATTCCTTCACACGTACGTGGAGTGCTTATGCTACCGATTGTGCGGGCAATACTTCGTCGACAAATTCTTGTGAGCAGACAATCACTGTCCTCGACGAAATCAATCCCACGATTGATCTGACGAGCCCTTCAGTGGTCAGCATGGCTTGCGACTTGTTTGACGAGAGCTCTGTCTACGGTGTGACTGCTTCTGACAATTGCGACAGCAATGTGAAGGTCGAGGTACTCTACAACGAGGACTGCGACGGTGACATGGAGCACGGATTCTCCAACGACGAAGTGAGCGGTGGTTGCGCCGGATCATACATCCGGACTTACATCGCTACGGACGACTGTGGAAACTCTACAACGTTTGAGCAGGTGGTCAACCTCATCGATGAGGAGGCTCCAGTGATTGCTTTGTTCTGCCCTGGCAACATCATCATCGAGAAAGACGAAGACTGCTTCGCCAACGACACCCGCAGTGGTGCCGGAGAAGCTACGTATGAGGTCACGGATAACTGCAGTGTAGACTCAGTATGTGTGCTCGTCGAAGACAGCGAGGCCGATTTCACTTGCGCCCACAGCTACAGCTTCACGCGTACTTGGACTATAAAGGCTTACGACGTCTGCGAAAACGAAGGTTTGGCAACGTGCTCACAGCTCATTACGGTCGTGGATAACTCCGCACCTGATGCGCCTTCCATTGTGGAGCCTGCAGACACGACGATTTATCGCGATGCCAACTGCGTTTCAGACGCAGGTCCTGCTGCCAACCCAGCTTTGATGCTGGCCAGCAACGACAATTGCTCTGCTGATGAGGATTTGACTGCAGCGATTTCTTTCGCAGACGACACGCTGGGCTCATTAGAGTGCAACCATACGATTGAGCGTACTTGGACTGTGACGTTGACAGATGAGTGTGACAATACCTCTGAAGCAACGACGTACCTGCAGACCATCCACGTCTTGGATACAATCGACCCAGCCATCCAATTGACTCCTGTGCACGAGATTGCCTGTGAGGATTATGATAGTGAGGGCATCTACGCAACGGCGTCTGATAATTGTGACAGCGAAGTGAGCTTGGTATTGGAAGATGTAGAACTGTTGACCTCAAGCTTGGGAGCTTCTGGTTGCGGAGATTTCCAGCACACATACACGGCCACAGATTGCTCTGGAAATTCAGAGACGTTATCTCACATTGTGAGGTTGTTGGACACGACTGCTCCTGCATTTGAGGACTTCCCTGCCGACGCTACGGCTGAGTGTGGTACCTCATTGGACCCTGAAGTGCTCGGTTCACCAAACTTCTCCGACAACTGCTCTCCCGATGAACAGTTGACATTGACTTATGCTGACACGACCATCACTGAAAAGGATGAAGACTGCCGCACGATTGAGCGCACATGGACCATCACGGACCCTTGTGGCAACGCTCACTCTGAAGTTCAGACCATTGAAGTCGAGGATTCAGACTACCCAGAGATTACCGATCATGCCGAGGATATGACGGTAGAGTGCGACGGCGAGGGCAACCTGGCTCAGTTCAACCTCTGGTTGGAGAATCACGGTGGCGCTGCAGCCACGGATGATTGCTCACCTGAGCTCATCTGGGACTACGAAGTTCCTGTGGTTTCCGCTGGAATCAACCCCATGCTGAGCGACGGTTGTGGTGCAACAGGTGACGTTACAGTGACCTTCTACGCCACGGACGCATGCGGCAACAGCTCGCCAACGACCGCGACCTTCACCATTGAAGACAACATTGCTCCAGAAGTGGCGAGTGTTGAATTCCCAGAGGATGCAGAATTGACGCAGAACGCTTCATGCAACATCAACACGGGTGTGAACATCACGGGTGTGGCGTCTGCTACTGCTGGCGATGACGACTGCTGCTATGCAGAAGTTTCCATCAGCCATGAAGATGGACCTGCGGAGTGTCTCTGTGAGCAGGACGACGACCACATCGAGGTGCCTGCCTTTATTGAGGAGGACCTCTGGACCTACGCCGAAATCGAGGCTGAGATCGACGGCACCGTATCATTCGACTGGCTGTACAACACCGAGGATGTGGACGGCGCCTCCTACGATGTGGCCTTCTACCACGAAGGTGAGTTGATCGACCTCTTCGGAGCGGACGAGCAATCCGGTTCCTTCTCTATCGAAGTGTCGGCCGGCGAGACCATCGCCATGGGTATCGTTAGCCTGGATGGCGTCTATGGTGGTGCCAGCCTGCTGGTCTCGAATTTCTCGGGACCGAGTGGAATGGACTTCATCGGAGTCTACGCCAGCACGAACTGGACGACCTATGATGGCTACAACGGCAGCAACACCTTCTCCCACGATGGTGAGGCGCTCCTCATCGAGGGAACGAATGTCGACCTGAACTGTGAAGGCAGCTATGAGTTCATTCGTACTTGGACGGTGTATGCCTATGATGAATGCGGAAACGAGAGTGACCACATCATCCATGAGCAGACCATCATTGTAAATGATGAGACAGCACCTCAATTCACGGAAACGTGTGACTACGCGAACGGTCAGGTTATTGACGTGAACTGTGAAAACGGTTTCGGTGACCTCGATATTCCCGCGGCATGCAATGTTGAAGCTGAGGACAACTGCGACAGTGATGTAACCATTACTTGTTCTGTTGACACCACTGGAGAATACGCGCCAAACGGAGACGTGGCATTGTACGGAATGGCCTCCACCCCAGAGAGTTTCCTCGGGAACGGTCAGACTTGCAATGACATGGATCCCCATGCGATGCGCTTGATTGGACTGCCTAACGGTGATGAGTTCTACACCCTCACTGCAGGGGGCCTTGCACAGGTAAAAACGAACGGTGACATCGTGTTGACCGCGCAGTTGACCAGTACGACGATTCCAAATGCAGGATGGGACGTGACCTTGACCCTCGATCCAAATGAGGCTTGCGGCATCAGCCATACAGGTGGTGTGCTGCAGAGCTGTGATCCAATTGGAACGCTCGGTCTCGATCAAGCTGACCTGGACGCTTGGCAGTACTTCATCCTCAACTGTAACGAGACAACGCTTGAAGGATTCGGTCCATACAGCAGCGGTCACTTGACCTTGTCTCACCAACCAGCGAACGGGCACTATGCCTTCCAGCTCGGTTTGGGAGCCAACCAGCAAAACGCCAACTTCGGCTTGAGCGGATGGTTCTACTACAGTGGGTCGATGTACGGCACGCCAAACGAGGTCATGGGTTCAGGAGACTTCTTCTTCGACATGGACTTCTGCCTCCCATGGGCCATCGAGCACACGTGCACGGCTACCGACGATTGCGGCAACGAGTCTGAGTTTAGCTACACCTTCAGCATGTCTGGTGATGTAGATGGCACAGACAACGACAGCGATTTGAGCGGCCAGGGAACCAACGGAGACCACACACCAGTGGTCATCGGAGGAGCGGGCGACTTGACTACAGGTAAGACCCCCATCCGGGTGACAAACCTGCAGCCTAACCCAACCAACGATGTGAGCCAACTTGGCTTCGTTGTAACAGAGAACATGCGGATTCGCGTGGATCTGATTGGAATGGACGGTGTATTGGTCGCTGAACTCTATGACGGCATTGCCCAAACAGGCGTGAATCACACGCTGAATGTGGATGCCGATGGATTGAGCGATGGTATGTACCAGATTCGCTTGAGCAGCAACGACTACCTGGTAGTCAAGAAGCTGTTGGTCAGCGAGTAAGCTAAATTTGAGGGCATGCCCTCACATCGTAAAACAATGGAAAGCCACCCTTCGGGGTGGCTTTCTGCATTTTTCTAGGTGTAGGATTATTCTGAGGGCCATGGGCCTTTCTTCTGACGGTATAATATCTTCTGTTTTTGATTTGGGAAAACAGGTTTTCACTTGTCCTCACACACGATTATAAGCCCCTTCATAAATGAAAAAGTCTAATTATTAAATGGATTAAAAAGATTAAAAGGTGTCTTAGTCGCGTTATCAGGGTTGTTTGAAGTAATAGGGTTGAGGTGGAGGAACTTTACAGAATAACCATTTGACCAAAATGCTGTTTCAAAACCACCTGAATTGGTTGTCTAAAGCGTGTGCCATAGTTGCCCTCTGCTTTTCACCAATCGTTCTCTCTGCCCAAATCGTCATTTACAGCGAAGACTTTGAGTCTGAGACGCCAGTAAATACTGAAGATTTGTGCGATCCAGTCTACACTCCTGCAGACGCGAGTTGGGCACTTGGCCCCGCTTGTTCTGTTCCGACCAATGGGATTCCGAAGTTGGTCGACGTTGCTGGAGATGTATTTCTAGAATTCAATCAGCAATATCCCTCGGGTTCTGAGGTTTGGAATTCTGCAGGCATCGACGTGAGCGCGGTCTCATCTACCATCGTTTCTTTTGATGCCCGGAGTGTGGGAGGTCATGAAAACGCAGGAACCTTCCAAGACGAGTTCGCCCTGTATGTCGTACGAGGAGGTGTTCAGGATGCTTCACCCATCGTATCATTTGCGGGCCACGTTGATGGGTCCGGAAATGGATCACCCCAAACTGAAGAAGAGAGCTTCTCGAGCGTGGTTGATGTGGCTGGAGACAGTCAAATTGCCTTGCGCATTGTTGTGGGCATTTCTGGATCAGACGGCTCTGAGAGCTACCAACTCAACAATTTTTCGGTGTGCGATGATGCCAACGGGGACGGTGAGTGCACCGCCTGCGATGAGCCCATTGCCTTGCTCGACTCCAATACCAACTTGGAATATGACCTCTCCGACCAGCAGGTTCAATGCGAATCTGATCTTCCAAATAATTGCGCTCCAGAAGTGGTTGCTAACCGCGGAGATGTCCAGTGCTTTCAAGTTGCAGAGGGTAGAAATGCAGTGCTGCCTTCCTCGGCCAATTCCGCTGTTGCCAACATTGGCGTTACCGCGGCCATCAAATTGTTCGGTCTTGGAACCGACCCTACTGATGACCGAAACCTGGTACCAAGTGGGGACGGGTTGTTTTACTACGAGAGTGCAGAGTCTTTCTGGGTGTACGGACATGTGGAGGACGTAGATGACCCCAACTTTGTGTACCAAGTGAGCTACAAATACGCCGAGGGTGTGACTGGAGCAGAGTGGAGGGCCATGCAAGGGGCCAATGGAGCCAATGCTTTCAAGCACGACCAAGGCTGTACCATTACCGCAGACGAAGAAGATGCTTGGCAGATCTACTTGATGGACACAGCGTCTACAAGCTTCATCGTTGGAGACGGCACTTACCTGACTCTGAATCATGCGCCAACTGACAATCCCAACACGGGTCTCCCTCTGTGGGGATTTCAGGTTGGAGCAAAAGCAAACAACACCAATTGCAGTGAATTGGGAGCCAGCGCCTGGTTTAACTACACCGGTACCCTTGACGGCAGTGCCATTGCAGGTGGTTTCGGTGATTTGTTGCTCGATTTGGATGCACCGCGAAGAGGTGATCCATGTGTAGACTCTAATTGCGACGGAGAACTGACAGAAAGCGAGCGACTGAACGCGATTCAAAATGTTTTCGTTTACACAGTTGTGGATTCAGATTGCGGCGATTTGGAGGAGTTCACACAATACGTTTACGCTTGGGATACCATTGCTCCTGTGCTGAGCGATACACCAGCGGACACTACGGTAACTTGTTATGATCTGGTTCCTACTCAACCCACCATAACGGCAGAGGACAACTGCGTAGGCGTGGTGCCAGTGACTTACACAGAATTGGTATACGATTCGGCTGGAGCAGGTTGCTTCTCTATCGACCGGATCTGGCTCGCGCAAGACTCTTGTGGCGCAAATGAAGGGTGCAACATTGTGACCTACACGCAGACCATCACGGTCGCGGACAACATTTCTCCTGAGCTTGCATTGAACTGCCCTGCGGACTTTACGATTTATGCAGATGCCAACTGTGCCATCGATACGACAACGACTGCCACAGGGATGGCCAGCACCATTTCATCGGATAACTGCCTGCTGGTGGATTCTTCGTTGACTTACTCCGATCAGGTGACTGAATTTACAGCCGCCAGTTGCTACACCTTCGAGCGTACCTGGACGGCTACTGCAACGGATGATTGTGGCAACGTATTCATGGACTATTGCATCCAAACCATCATGGTGATGGACGTCATCAAGCCGAGTATTGACTTGAGCTGCCCCGCAAACACCACGGTACATGTTGCCGCTGATTGCACCGCTGATTTGAGCACTGCAAACACCGGAGACATCACGTTGAGCTTTGACGATAACTGCGCCTTATTGACTTCCTCATCTAGTTATGTTGATGATGTGACCGATTCTACGAGCACCGGGTGCTACACGATCGAGCGTACTTGGACGGCCAATGCCGTGGACGCCTGCGGCAACGACAGCACGACGACCTGCACGCAGACAATCATGGTGATGGACAGCATCAAGCCGAGCATTGACTTGACCTGCCCGCAGGATATCACGGTTTACGTTGATGCCGACTGCACAGTTGACCTGAGCACTTCGAGCACTGGTGACATCACGGTGATCTACGACGACTACTGCTTGTTCACTTCGGAGGACAGCTACAACGATGTGATCACCGATTCTACGAGCACAGGTTGCTATACGATTGAGCGCACTTGGACGGCCAATGCCGCCGATCACTGCGGCAACGACAGCACAACAACCTGCACGCAGACAATCACGGTGATGGACAACATCAAGCCGAGCATTGACTTGACCTGTCCGCAGGATACCACGGTTTATGTTGATGCCGACTGCGCAGTTGACCTGAGCACTTCGAGCACCGGTGACATCACGGTGACTTATGACGACAACTGCTTGTTCACTTCGGAGGACAGCTACAACGATGTGATCACCGACTCTACGAGCACAGGCTGCTACACGATTGAGCGCACTTGGACGGCCAATGCTACCGACGAATGCGGCAACGACAGCACAACGACCTGCACGCAGACGATCATGGTGATGGACAACATCAAGCCAGACGTTACCCTCACTTGCCCAACCGATACCACGGTTTATGTGGATGAGACATGTGGTGTGGATTTGGACCCGTCGAGCACGGGTGACATCACGGTGATCTACGACGACAATTGCGTGTTCACTTCGGAGGATAGCTACAACGACGTGGTTATCGACAGCACGGGTACGGGGTGTTACACATTTGAGCGCACATGGACAGCGATTGCCACGGACGACTGCGGCAACGATAGCACGGCCACTTGTACGCAGACGATTACCGTATCTGATACGTTAGCGCCTACATGGGATGCCTACGACATCTACTTGTTCGCTTCTTGCGATGAGATTTTGGATCCTACCGATCCAACCCTCATTCCAATTTCAGCCACCGACAACTGCAGTGGGGTGCGTTACGAAATTGAGGCCCATCAGCTTTCAGGGGGCTGCCCAGGGACATGGATGCGCCTGTGGACAGCGATTGACTCTTGTGGCAACCGCAGCATCGAAGCCCAGCAGTATATCCAACAGTGGGATTCACTGGCGCCGGCTTTGACTTTGGATTGTCCAGCCGACATCTCTTTGGAGGTCGACGCTGCATGCGAGGCTGGAACAGATACCAGCATCACTGGAGCTCCAGACTATACCGTAATTGACAACTGCGACGCCAGTGCGACTTACGCGATCTCATACTCTGACGATGACACCACTGCACTGTGCGGAAACACATACCAGTTCATTCGAACATGGCAGTTGGTGGCCGAAGATGTTTGCGAAAACAAGGACACCCTCAAATGCGACCAAACCATCACCTTGATTGACACCATTTCGCCCATTGTGACCGCCGCTGCCGACACAACGGTTGAATGCGATGGAATGGGCAATGCCGATGCCATCCAAGCTTGGTTGGACAACAACGGCGGTGCAACGGCATCGGACAATTGCAGTGGAATCACTTGGTCCAACAATTACAGCGATTGTGGCGATGGCGCAGACACCTTCAATACGTACCGACAAGGCACATGGGGGAGCGACAACAGCAACACCGCGTCTGATCTTTTAGACGCTGATTTTGCAACGGTATTCCCGAGCGGATTGACCGTGGGTTGCGGAGCCGGATTCAAGCTCGACTTCACGAATGCTGCTTCGGTGGACAATTACCTTCCTTGCACAGGCAGTGCACAGGACTTGGTCTTGACCCATGGCGGCACCAACCCGACTGAAGAAGCGATTGACCCAACCTGTTGGAACAATGCACTGGTGTCTCACTTGCTGACTGCAAAGCTTAATGTGGCTTTTGATGCTGCAGATCCCGCTTTCAGCCCATCCGATGTGGCCCTCGGTGACCTGGTCATCCTGCAGGGTGCATTCCTGGGAAAGACCGTGAATGAGGTGATTGAGATTGCGGATGGCGTTTTGGGCGATTGCCGCGGCGATTATTCGCCTCAGCAATGCCGTGTCGCTTTGCGTGCATTCAACAAGAACTACGCGCCAGCCTCAACGGACCGTGGCTTTGTGCACACGGCAGGTTGCTTGTCTGACGATTGCGGATCAACAGGCATAGCCATTGTCACATTCACTGCGACAGACGACTGTGATAACACTTCCTCTACAACGGCGATCTTCACCATTGAAGACACAACAGCGCCGGAAATGACCGCGCTGCCTTTGCTCGAAGTGTACTGCGGAGATTGGGATTGCAACATCGATTCATTGACTGCGGTCAATGCTGTATCTGCAGAAGATGTTTGTGGTGGCGTTACCCTCGCTGTTGACTCTTGTAAGGAGATGAGCTTTGGTTGCTTGGGTGGATACGATGTCTACTACAGTGCAACGGACGATTGTGGCAACAAGAGCACGACTACACAGATTATTCAGATCATTGACACGGTGGCCCCCATCATTATAGTGACCGCTCAGGATACCACAACAGAATGTGATGGCTCCGGCAATCTGGATGAACTCAATGCTTGGTTGGCCAACAACGCAGGTGCATCGGCGTTCGACGAATGCAACGATGCCGAAGACCTCGATTGGAGCAATGACTACGCTGCTTTGACGCCTGATTGCGGCGCCACAGGTTCAGTCACGGTCACCTTCACCGTGATGGACTGTAGCGACAACAGCAGCACGACAACGGCAACTTTCACCATTCAAGACACCACCGATCCAACCATCACGGTTGAGGCGGAGAACGATACGGTGGAATGTGACGGTGCTGGCAACTCAGCTGCTTTGACAGCATGGTTGGCAGACAACGCCGGAGCCGAGGCTACCGATGTTTGCAGCGGCCCTGTGATTTGGAGCAACGACTTCGATGCTTTGAGTGACCTCTGTGGCGCCACTGGCGAAAGCGAGGTGACCTTCACGGCGACGGACTCTTGCGGCAATGCGTCCACAACGATGGCCCGCTTCGTGATCGAAGACACCACCGCGCCTGACGCACCGACAATAATCTGTCCGAACGACACAACGATTTACCTCGATGCCAACTGCGCAGTGGATACCACTTCCGGTGCCTTGGGCTTGGCTTCATCCTCAGCATCTGACGTGTGCGATTCTGATCCATCCATGGATGAGTACTACATCGACAGCGAGTTGACATACACCTGCGTTACAGCCAGCCAACCCGTCCCTGTTGACACGTGGGATGGAGAAGGGGTTTATCTCGATTTGATGTCATATTCGGGTGAAGTGACCATCACGTTTACCATCACCGAGGAGTCCGGCATCTTCCACAGCATCATCGTCCCCGAAGTGGGTACGTTTGAGGAGAATGACGGCACCGTGACCCTGGAACTTACCGGCGGCCAGATCTATGGTCCTTGTGATGCACCGAACGGCACCTTGTATATCGGAAGCGAGATTCCCACCGATTCTCCACAGGCATCTGGCGGCATTCAGTTGTTGCTTGTTGAGGAAGGAGGCGATGACTGGAACGACATGGTAGTGGTCATCGACGAGGGACAGTGGTCTCGCTTCAATGAGCAGCCTACGGTTGCAAGTCAACCTATTGGCGACGGCAATGTCGAAGGCAGCTATACGTTTACCCGTACGTTCTACGCGGCGGCTACTGATGCATGTGAATTGACAGGGGACACCTCTAACTGTGCCCAAATCATCACGGTATTGGATACGTTGTCTCCTGTATTGACAGCAGCTTTGGATGAAACCGTCGAGTGTGATGGTTCAGGAAACACAGCTGAACTGGCAGCTTGGCTCGCCGACAATGGCGGAGCTACCGGCACAGACAACTGTGATTCAGAGCTGACCTGGACGAACAACTATGATGCTTCAAACTTCGCCGACTCATGTGGAGCAACCGGAACTGTATCTGTGACCTTCACAGCAGCAGACGACTGCAACAACATGAGCACGACGACAGCGACGTTCATCATCGAAGACACCACCGATCCAACGATCACGGTTGAGGCAGAGAATGACACGGTCGAATGCGACGGGGCTGGAAACGCGGCTGCATTGGCAGCTTGGTTGGCAGACAACGGCGGAGCCGAGGCTACAGATGCTTGCAGCGGTCCTGTGATTTGGAGCAACGACCACGTTGCTTTGAGTGACCTCTGCGGTGCCACTGGCGAAAGCGAGGTGACCTTCACGGCGACGGACTCTTGCGGCAATGCGTCCACAACGATGGCCCGCTTCGTGATCGAAGACACCACCGCGCCTGACGCACCGACGATGATCTGTGCGAACGACACGACGATTTACCTCGATGCAAACTGCGCAGTGGATACCACTTCAGGTACGTTGGGCTTGGCTTCCTCATCAGCATCTGACGTGTGCGATTCTAATCCAACCTTGGATGAGTATTACAGCGACAGTGAGTTGGTGTACACCTGCACAGGTGATGATACCGACCTGCAAGGCAGCTACTCGTTTACCCGTACGTTCTACGCGGCGGCTACTGATGCATGTGATCTGACAGGGGACACCTCTAACTGTGCCCAAATCATCACGGTATTGGATACGTTGTCTCCTGTATTAACAGCAGCTTTGGATGAAACTGTCGAGTGTGATGGTTCAGGAAACACAGCTGAACTGGCAGCTTGGCTCGCAGACAATGGCGGTGCTACCGGCACAGATAACTGTGATTCAGAGCTGTCCTGGACGAACAACTACGATGCTTCAAACTTCGCCGACTCATGTGGAGCAACCGGAACTGTATCTGTGACCTTCACAGCAGCAGACGACTGCAACAACAGCAGCACGACGACAGCGACGTTCATCATCGAAGACACCACCGATCCAACGATCACGGTTGAGGCAGAGAATGACACGGTCGAATGCGACGGGGCTGGAAACGCGGCTGCATTGGCAGCTTGGTTGGCAGACAACGGCGGAGCCGAGGCTACAGATGCTTGCAGCGGTCCTGTGATTTGGAGCAACGACCACGTTGCTTTGAGTGACCTCTGCGGTGCCACTGGCGAAAGCGAGGTGACCTTCACGGCGACGGACTCTTGCGGCAATGCGTCCACAACGATGGCCCGCTTCGTGATCGAAGACACCACCGCGCCTGACGCACCGACGATGATCTGTGCGAACGACACGACGATTTACCTCGATGCAAACTGCGCAGTGGATACCACTTCAGGTACGTTGGGCTTGGCTTCCTCATCAGCATCTGACGTGTGCGATTCTAATCCAACCTTGGATGAGTATTACAGCGACAGTGAGTTGGTGTACACCTGCACAGGTGATGATACCGACCTGCAAGGCAGCTACTCGTTTACCCGTACGTTCTACGCGGCGGCGACTGATGCATGTGGTCTGACAGGGGACACCTCTAACTGTGCCCAAATCATCACGGTATTGGATACGTTGGCTCCGGTTCTCACAGCAGACAGTGTTTACACCATCTCTTGTGAGCTCTACGACCCATCAACATTGTACGCAGTGACCGCTGCTGACAACTGCGACGGTGATGCATCGATTACAATCGACAGCAGCACTGAGCAGTCCGGCGCTTGTCCAGCCACATACTTGAGGGTCTACAAGGCCATCGATGACTGCGGCAACTACAGCACCATTGAGCAGGTGGTTAATGTCATCGATACGGTGGCGCCAGAGTTGACCATCACGTGCCCTTCTGACACCACGTTGTATCTAAACGCGACTTGCGATGCAGATACGACCACAGGTTCGATCGGCGAGGCGGCGACTACGTTGAGCGACAACTGCGACAACACGCCAAATCTTGTGGTGACCTACTCAGATGTGGTGACCCCAGGGTGCGGCAGCGAGTACACAGTGGTCCGGACATGGATGGCAGTGGCCAAGGACACGTGCAACAATACCACGGAGAAGTCTTGTGTGCAGAACATCACTGTGCGCGATACCATCGCACCAATGGTGACGCTGACTTGCCCTGCCCCAGCTATTGTTGAGGCTTTAGAAAGCTGCTATGCGGACACCGACAGCAGCGCGACCGGAGGACCAGCCTTCTCCACGAGTGACAACTGCTATGTGGACAGCGATACGCTGTACTTCTCTGACGCGGTGGTCGACAGTGTAAGCGCTGGTTGCTATAGCATCGAGCGGACTTGGACGGTAACGGCAACAGACGGTTGTGGCAACAGCACCACTGAAACGTGCATGCAGACCATCACCGTAGAGGACAATACCAAGCCATCACTGACTGTGACCGGTATGGACTCCATCCAGCTGTACACCGATGCGAATTGCTTCGTTGATACATCCTACGCTACCGTTGGAGGCTTGGTCTACACCGCGAGCGATAACTGCACCATGGACACCCTCATTGTGGAGTACTCGGACAGTCAGGCAGTGTTGACCTGCTCAGACACAGATTCTGCGCTGGAAGGCAGCTATTCCTTCACACGTTCATTCACCGTGACCGCATCTGACGAATGTGGAAACGACAGCGTTGTGATGTATGCGCAAGTGGTTGAGGTGATTGATAGCCTGGCTCCACAGTTCACCAATACGTGCGATTTCAGTAATGGAGGAACCGAATACGATTGCTGCACTTCTTTGAATGGTGAAGTGGATTGGGAGACATCCTTGGCCTGCGATGACATTGCTGTGGCTGACAATTGTGACTCAGAAGTGAGCCTCACGTTGTTGGACACTTTTGATGGCCAGTACGCACCAACTGATGAGGTCCTTTCCTTCTGCCAGAGCTCTATTCCAGAGGCATTCGAAAGTGGAGAGACCTGCACAGGTCATGATCCCCACAACTTGCGTCTCTTTAGCCTGCCTGGCATCGGAACGGAGATGTATGCCGACGTCACAGGTTCTGGATTGATTTCAAACAATGTGGATGGAACATGGAGCTTGACACAGGAAGTGATGTCAATCGATGGATCCGGCGGAGGTTGGATCATCGAAATGACTTACAGCGCTGCAATGGATTGGGACGAGTGGCAGGCTCAGCCTGGCGCCCACACCTACAAGCTGGACTGTGGCAACATTGGTGACGACCACGAGAACTGGGATTACAGAATCCTCGAGGAAGGAAGTTTGATTGGAACAGGCACTTACGCTGGTGACTCGCTTCAGGCGTTCCACGCACCGACCAATGAGTTGTTCGGTCTCCAAGTTGGACTCGGTGGAAGTGGCCAAAATGCCAACTACGGTTACGGTGCTTGGATGTACTACTCTGGTCAATTCCAGAGCCAGCAGATCAATGGCACTGGAGACATCTTCGGTGATTTGGATTGCTGCCTCCCATGGAGCGTGACCAGGACATACACCGCAGTTGATGATTGCGAGAACTCGAGCAGCTTCAGTTACACATTGAGTGTGAACGATGAGGAAATGTGCGACGATTTCTCAGACGGAGAAGCTGAGCTTGGTGGCGGTGTCATCGGTGATCACACACCTGTTGTGTTGGGTGGATCCGGTGACCTCACCACGGGTAAGACGCCAATTCGCGTCACCAACTTGCAGCCAAACCCAACCAACGATTGGAGCCTCTTGGGCTTCACCGTGACCGAGAACATGCGCTTGCGTGTGGACATGGTGGCCATGGACGGAACATTGATTGCCGAGTTGTACGACGGTATTGCTTCACCTAACGTGAACCACACGCTCGACATTGAAGCCAATGACCTCGACGCTGGTATGTACCAGATTCGACTCTCAAGTGCACAATACTTGGTGGTGAAGAAGCTGCTCGTTTCGCAGTGATCTTCCATCTATTTCAGTGATGAAAAGGCCGCCCTCGGGCGGCCTTTTCTATGCACTGGATTTCATGGGTTGGGGCG
>Ga0206129_10001076_pt1 | contig 38395 bp, 28 predicted proteins | sample Helgoland_Spring_8_FD_148616 | JGI IMG/M metagenome (GOLD analysis project Ga0206129, IMG submission 148616) | Pelagic subsurface seawater microbial communities from Kabeltonne, Helgoland, North Sea - Helgoland_Spring_Bloom_20160502_2 | ecosystem: Environmental > Aquatic > Marine > Epipelagic ...
ATTGCTGCTGATGCGAATAACTTTGTTCGCTCACTTCATTCCAATTACCTTGCTTCTTTCCTCTGCGAATCAAATCAATCATTGTTCTATAGGCTTTAGTAAACAAATATGACTTTGCCTTTTCAAACTCTACATCTTCCACTTTTTGCCACAGTTTTACAAAAGAATCTTGCACAATATCTTTTGCCTTCTCCTCATCACGAATGTTTTTCAAAATAAATCGAAAAACATTGTCTGAGTAAAGCCCAACAGTTTTATTGTACTCTTTTACAGTCATTTTACTAAATTACTGATTGCAATATTGTTTTGTTTTCAATGGTGGAACGCGCGAGCAATCCAATTAGTTACACCTAAAAGTAAAAAAGTTTTTAAAATCTCTTTACTTTCATTGTTATAGACGGCAAGTCAACCTTTTAAACTCATATAGAAAAGGCCCTAGTTGTAAACTTTTAACTTCTTATAAGTACCCTGTAATAAAGCTACATGGTGAGCAGTTTGCGTAACTTTGTACTTTAAATTTTTTATTATGAAGAGCGAACGACCAAAATCAAAACGAGGCGCAGCAAGAAATGCCCCAAAAAGAAGAGATTCTTCGGGAAGCGATAAGCCAAGTTTTAAAAAGAATTCTACAAAAAATAGCGGGAGAGGAGATGATAAGGAGTTTGGAAACAAAAAGTTTGTTTACAAAAAGAAGCCTAAAAAATTGGCAGAGAAGCCAGTGGATGATAAAATTCGCTTGAATCGTTTTTTAGCCAATGCAGGAATTTGCTCGAGAAGAGAGGCTGACAAGTTAATTGAAACAGGAGTTGTTAGCATTAACAATAAGGTAGTTACTGAATTAGGAACAAAGGTTAGCCCAAATGACGTTGTTCATTATGGAGGAATGTTGTTACAAAGTCAGAAAAAGCAATACGTTTTACTAAATAAACCGAAGAACTACATAACTACCATGGATGATCCCGAGGAACGACAAACAGTTATGGAGCTGGTTAGTAAAGCTTGCAATGAAAGAATTTACCCTGTTGGAAGACTAGATAGAGCCACTTCGGGGTTATTGCTTTTTACAAATGATGGAGAAATGACTAAACGGTTAACACACCCAAGTGGTAAGGTGAAGAAAATTTACCACGTAACCGTAGACAAGAATATCACACAAAAAGATTTAATTGCCCTGGTAGAAGGCATTCAACTAGAAGATGGACCGGCTGGAGCGGACAAAGCTTTTTACCTGGCAGATACTTCTAAGTCTACCATTTCAATTGAGTTACATTCCGGCAGAAACAGAATAATTAGACGGATGATGGAGCATTTAGGCTACAAAGTAACCAAGCTTGATCGAGTTCAATTTGCAGGGCTAACGAAGAAAGATATTCCGCGAGGTAGATTCAGACACCTCAGTGAAAAGGAAGTTGGCCTAATGCACAGAGTTTGTGGCTTAATTCCACAAGATAACGAATAAAACTGCGTTTAAGTAGACATGAAAATCCTGAAAAAAGTAGTTTTTGCTTTCCTGATTTTGTTTGTTCTAGCTGCAGCAGGAATTGCTGGTGCAGCGTACTTTTATGGAGAAGAGATAAAAAACTTAGCTGTTACAAATCTCAATAAAGACTTAAAAACCGAAGTAAAGGTTTCTCAAGTAGAATTCACCGTTTTTCAAGACTTTCCTCAAGCTTCTGTAGTTTTTTCAGATGTAGTAATTTATGCCGTTAATGCGAAGAACGACACGTTACTTTCAGCTAAAAAACTAAGGGCTAAGTTTAATTTAATAGACTTATATCGAAAACAATACAATTTGATTGGCCTGGGCATTGAAGATGGTAAATGTCAAATGTTAGTGGATAACTCCGGCAGGTCAAATTATATTTTTTGGAATCAAAACGATTCGTCAAGTAACTCGGTAGCCGTGCAATTGAAGGATGTTTCACTTGTCAATATGGAGTACACCTATGTTGACTATTCAAAAAGTATTGGAATTCACTTCTTAATCGAAGAAGCGCAGCTAAATGGAAACTTTAAAGAAGAAATATTCGACTTAGACTTAAAAACCACTTTAAAAAGAGCAAATATCCAAGTTGGTGAGACGACCGTGCTGGAAGACCGAACGTTATTTCTAAAAGTTGAAGGGAATGTAGACCAAACAGCTGAACAGCTGAACTTTGTGTCTTCAAATATTGGGATTGATGGGATGAATCTAAATTTAAATGGCAATTTGAATTATAGTGAAAACACAAGAGTTGATGTAACCTTGAATTCTGAAAATGCCGATTTAAAAAAAGCCATTGCTCTCTTACCTGTTACCATTCGCAGCAACTTAAATCGTTTTGAAATATCCGGAAATTCTAGGCTAGCCGGAAGTATAAATGGAACAATTTCTTCAATAAACACTCCGTTCTATGACTTTGATTTTTCCATCGAAAATGGAAGGTTTAATGATAAAGAAAGCCCTGTTCAATTTAAAAACACAAGCCTAAGCGGAAAAATTAGCAATGGTGCCGGAAGAAGTTTAAGCACAACTAGCCTTGAATTAGAAAGCTTTGAAACCACAACTGCAGAAGGAAGTATAACGGGTAAACTTAACATTTCAAACTTTAAGAAACCAGTTTATGAATATGTCGGAAAAGTTAATTTTGACTTACATGAAACATTAGAGCTCTTTAAAATAACCGAATTAACTCAGGCAAAGGGCAAGGCGATTGCCAACCTAAGTGTAAAAGGAGAGTTAACTGAGGTTGGTGCGTATACTCTTAATGATTGGAAACGTTCAAAAGTACAGGGGGAGTTGTTACTAGATGATCTAACCTTTGGATTTAAAAGCAGGCCACAAGTTATAAGTTCTTTGATTGGCCAATTGAGTTTTAACAACAATAGCTTGGACATAAGTGAATTGTCAGTAAATATTGACCAAACCAACCTTCTTGCTAAAGGAAAATTAAACAACCTCATTGCCTTTTTACTCGACAATCAGGAACCCCTTTTTGTAGATGCTAACCTCAGCTCCAACTACATTCACCTTGGAGAGTTACTTGCAGCTAAGCCATCTGAAATACAAGAAAATGACGACGAAAGCTACAGCCTGAATATCTCTCCAAGAATAACTGTGTACATCTCACTTCTTGCAGATGAACTTGAATTCAATAAATTTCAACTCAAAGATTTAAAAGGAAATCTTATTGTTAAAAACGAACGAATCGATGCGCGCGGAATTTCATTTGCATCACAAGAAGGAAAAGTTAACGGAGACTTATTTATTCGCCAAAAGGACGATCAGTTTATTTTGATCACTAAAGCTCAATTTGAAGAAGTTGACATCAATCAAATGTTTGAGAGTTTTAACAACTTTGGTCAAGAAAACATAAAGGCCGAACATTTAGAAGGCATTGCAAATATTGATTTGAATTACACTTCATCGATGAGTAAGCAGTTGGAAATTGATGTAAATACCGTTTGGAGTGAAATAGATTTTAGTATTGATAACGGAGAGCTGAACAACTACAAACCACTAGAAGCTTTGTCAAAATTTGTAGAATTAGAAGAATTAAAAGCCATAAAGTTCAATCGTTTACAAAACTCAATACTTGTAAAAAATAGAGAAATAATAATTCCACGATTTGAAATTCAGTCGACTGCTTTGAATTTAAGTATCGCCGGCACCCATACCTTTGACAACGACATTGACTATCACATAACCCTTTTGCTAAGTGAAGTGCTAGGCAGAAAAGTAAAAAAGCCTAAAGTCAACGAGTTTGGATATGTCGAGAGTGATGGTTTACAGAAACAATCCAAGTTATACTTGAAAATGACGGGAAATGTAGATGATATAAAGGTTGCCTATGACTCCAAAGGATTAAAGGATAATGTAAAGTCTAAATTAACAAGAGAGCGTTCTACTGTTAAATCTTTATTGAAAGAAGAATTTGGAGTGTATAAGAATGACTTATCAGTGAAACCTTTGCCTGTAGAAGTTCGTAAACAAAGTCCTTTTCAAGTAGAGGTTGACTCCTCATTTATAAAGAAAAAAGAGTTGAGCAAAGACACTCAAAATAAAACAACTAACCCTAAGGTTAAAAATGAGCCAGCAAAGAAATCGAAATTTGGAGAATTTTTGGATAAAATTGCAGAGCCCAACGAGGAAGAATTCGTTGCACCTATTGAAAAATAACGGAACTTTAGCAACTATCAACTCACCACATTCGTCTTAAAGGAAACAAGGGAAGATTTTGAACATTTATTCAAAAAAGCAGCGTTGGAAACTTATTTTGGCAGCATTTGCAGCCATCATCGTTTTTGTGTCGTTATGGTACACCAATGTTTTGGTTGGAAAAATTGCTAAAGAGGAGCAGAACAAAGCCAAATCATGGGCAGTAGCTATTCAACGTAAGGCAGAACTTGTTAACTATACCCAAGAGCTATTCGAAAAAATTAGAGACGAAGAAACGAAAAAAGTTAAGATTTGGGCGATGGGCACCAAAGAAGCGGCGAGTCTGGACCTCGATATTGACCCCACTTTAGTAGTTGAGATAATTTCAAGTAATAAAACCATTCCAATCATTCAAACCACAAGCGATGGTAGAATAACTTCAAGTACAAATATATCGGAAGAAATAACCAATGATTCTTTAAAAATGAGCAGGCTTCTTCGTGAGATGAAGGAAAAAGGGAATCGCATCAAAATTAACTACACAGAAGATGCTTTTAACTACATATTTTACGGAGAGTCTACTGTTTTTGCTGAACTGAGGGAGGTTCTTCACGACCAAATTGAATCCTTTAACAAAGACATTACTTCTAATTCAGCTTCTGCTCCAGTTATTTATGCAACAGAAAATGATAGTATATTAGACTATGGGAATTTAGACTCTGTAAGTATGCAGTATTCCTCTTTTGTGACGAGTAAGATTGCTGAAATGAAGGAGACAAACTTACCGCTTGAAATCCATTTAACTGAAAATGAAACCAACTACATTTACTACGCAGATAGCCCACTTCTTATAAAGTTGAAGTTTTACCCATTTATTCAGTTAAGTGTAATTGGCTTGTTTCTAATTTTCGCCTACTATCTGTTCAGTACAGCACGAAAGTCAGAGCAAAACCAAGTTTGGGTAGGAATGGCAAAAGAAACAGCTCACCAGTTGGGAACTCCATTATCTTCTCTATTGGCTTGGGTTGAAGTATTAAGAGCTAAAGGAGTTGATGAAGACACCATAAAAGAATTGGGCCAAGATATTGGCAGGCTCGAAACAGTTACTGAAAGATTCTCTAAAATTGGGTCCAAACCCAATTTAAAGCAACATGATGTAAATAAAGTAATTGGCAAAACCATTTCTTACTTAAAAACGAGGCTTTCTAAAAACGTAAAATTCTCTCAAATTGGAGCGAGTGGAGAGGTATTGGCGAGTATGAATATTCCACTACTTGAGTGGGTGTTAGAAAATATTATTAAAAACGGGGTAGATGCCATAGGTGGCGATGGTAACATTGACATTAACATCACCGATCAGTCACAATTCGTATATATAGACATCACTGACAACGGTAAGGGAATTCCGAAAGGTCAGCGTAAAACTGTTTTTGAACCCGGTTTTACAACCAAGCAAAGAGGATGGGGATTGGGGTTGTCGCTAACCAAAAGAATTATCGAGAACTATCACTCAGGGAAAGTTTTTGTGAAAAGTTCTGAAGTTGGCCAAGGAACTACTTTTAGAATTGTACTTAACAAAAACATGCATAATGGCAGGAATATACATTCATATTCCTTTTTGTAAGCAAGCTTGCAGCTACTGCGACTTTCATTTTTCAACCAAGCTAACGAATAAAAAATCAGTTCTTTCTGCCATTGAAAAAGAACTCAAATTGCGTTCAAATTACCTTGGGCAGGAGTTAGTCGATACCATTTATTTAGGTGGAGGCACCCCAAGTTTGTTAAGTGAGATTGAACTCCAATCAATCTTCCAAACGGTTCTCAATAATTACACTGTGTCTGACCATGCTGAAATAACACTTGAAGCAAACCCTGATGATTTAACCAAGGTTAAGCTACAAGAGCTAAAACAAACCCCAATCAACCGTTTGAGTATTGGAGTGCAGTCGTTTTTTGAAGAAGATTTACGTTTCATGAATCGAGCACACAATGCAAAAGAAGCTGTAACAAGTATTCAAAATGCCAAAGAGGTTGGTTTTGATAATCTTTCCATCGATTTAATTTTTGGAAGCCAAACCACCTCCAACGAAATGTGGCAGAGAAACCTAAGCATTTTCTTTGATTTGGGAATAAATCACTTATCAGCGTACTCCTTAACGGTTGAGGAAAAAACAGCATTGGCGCACAACATTGCAAAAGGTAAGGTTAAAAACATTGATGATGAAAAAAATTACACTCAATATTTAATTCTTCAAAATGCCATTAAGGAGAATGGATTTGAACAGTATGAACTTTCTAATTATTGTATCGACGAGTCTTATTCAAAACACAACACTTCATATTGGCAGAACAAAAAGTATCTAGGAATTGGCCCGTCTGCCCATTCTTTCAATGGAATATCAAGACAATGGAATGTCAAAAACAATACACTGTATACCAAAGCAATTAATGAGGGTAATAGCTATTTTGAAAAGGAAGAGCTTTCAGAAATTGATCGCTATCATGAGTATTTGATTACCTCATTGCGAACAAAGTGGGGAGTTGATGTATCAAAAATGGACATGTTGTTTTCGCCTTCGATCGTTGAACATTTTAAAACTAAAATATTTTTTGTAGACAAATCATTAGTTGATTTATCACACGATAATTTAACTGTAAAATCAGACAATTTGTTCCAATCAGATGAGGTAGTGAGACAATTAATGATAGATTTAAAAGAATAACTTCTGCTATGAAAAAAATTAACCTCCTAGAAAAATTTAACTTATTTCAAGAACATTGGACGCCCAAAATTATTGGAGAGTTGAACAGTCAACACGTGAAAATAGCCAAAGTACATGGAGAGTTTGTTTGGCATGACCATGCGGAAGAAGATGAACTTTTTATGGTCATTAAAGGTGAGCTTATCATTTACTTGAGGGATGGTCAAATTACCTTGAAAGAAGGAGAAATCTACATTGTACCCAAAGGGGTAGAACATAATCCTTTTGCTGAAGAAGAGTGTTGGATTTTACTTTTCGAACCTAAACAAACAGAGCATACTGGAAAGGTAGATAGTGCGCTAACGAAAAAGTTTGGGGAATGGATTTAATCTTTGCTCCCTATTGAATCATTACTAGCCTTCTTTTCTTCAAGTTTTTTGTTTTTTGCTCTTTCGGCTGCCCTTTTTGCTTTTAACTGCTCATCAAACCGAAGTCCATCGTTTAATGCGTTGTCAGGCTGTCTATTTGCGATGTGTTTTTTCTTTTCTGTAGACATGGTCTTTTTATTAGTTAACAGTAAATTCTATTTGATGTTTACTACCCCCTTGGATTTCGGGTAAATATCATTGAGAATGCAAATTGTTTTGAATGACCATATTGTCTGAGCACAAGTCAAAATTTAGATTAAAATGATTCTAAAAGATGACTAAAGTCGTTCACACAACAATCAACACAATCAGTAGTGTTGGGAGTTTAGTGATTCGATTTAAACATTTCGCCCTACTTTAACCCCCTGCTTGTAATGTTCAGCGAAGTGATCAGCATAATGAAAGCTCAGCATTAAAAACAACCTCTTATCAGGTTTGCATTGAGCTTGCTAGCCATTCAATAAGAGCTATAACGAAACTCAATGTTTTCAATTCCAAGTTGAACAAAAAAACATTCCTCGCCTTTACTCATTAAAGAAGCGAAATAAATAGTCGTTCCTTAATAATGGGCTATTTTATTTAGGAACGACTAAGTATTAATTCAGGAAATAGCGGAGGTGCTTTAATAGATAAGCAAGGCAATGTAGTAGGAGTCGTAAGTTCAAAGTTAATGGGAATTGGTGTAGAAGGTGTTGCCTTCGGTATACCATCTAATTCAATCTTTGACAAGTTGAAATTGAAATAAGAAACCACTTTCTACCTTCTAAAGAGAAAAGTTCTAAGCCTCGTATACGAGGCTTTTTTGTATCATAAGTTAGGCCTACTTTCCAATATCCTTCCCCAACCAAGCCAAGACATTCTTGTGCCAAATATCTTCGCCTTCTTGTTCGGATAGTATTCCAGTTTCAATAGCGTAGTCCACAACCCTACCTGGATAAGAAGTTCCAACCCCTTTCATTTCCCCCAACGGATAAGGATCGTCTAAGCCCATTATTATTTGACTAGTTCCTACTCTCTTTTTAAGTAACTCTAACGTGAAAGAGTCGTGCACCAAGGTGTCGTAAAACAGATTTTTGTGTCCAAGTGTTTTTCTTGGGTCTTGCAATCCTTTAAAAATATCAGGGCGACCATCAAAGCCTTGAATGCGTCTGCCATAGTTTGCAACGCCCAACATGCCTCCATGTGCAAAACTCGTTCGGATGTTGGGAAACTTATTGGGTAAATCTCTCAACGTAAATAAATGAAGAGAATCAGCACATTGAGCCATCATCCAAACGAGGTGAAACCTCCAATATTCATCCTTTAATGCAACCATTTTCTCACCGTCGTAAGGGTGAATTTGAACCGCCAATCCATACTTGTTGGCCAATTCATAAATTGGATCTACTTCTGCTTCTGCAACGGAAAGCCACTCTTCTTGCGCATTCAAAAAGTGTGTTGGCAGGCAAAGCACACTAAGGTTTAATTCGTTTACGCACCTTTCGATCTCTTTTAGGGCCATATCCATATATAATGGTTGAACTACAAAACCACAAGTAAACTTATCCGGATATTCTGCCTGTACCAAGGCGTTATAATCGTTTTGGAAACGAATTCCCTCCGCACAATCTTGTTTATCCCAACCATTACAATACAACTGAGAAAGGCAGAGCATTACAGCATGGTCTATACGATTGTACTCCATCCACTCTAACTTTTCTTTCATAAAAAAGCTGGGATCTGTAATCGGTCGGGACCAATCGCCTTGCCTCATGAACTTTTTATCCTCATCAATCCAAAAAAGCTTTTTATCTTTCATGAATTGTGGAATCTGAGAAGGTTCCGGTAGAATATGTCCGTGTCCGTTAATTCGCATCTTGTTGCTAAACAAACCTTTCGTCAACTTCCATTACTGTCCCGCACTTGTCGCATGTCCGCATTTCTTCAGAACCATAGAATTTTTTAAAAACCGGAATAAAGTCTTTTTCAATGCTATTTAAAACAAAGTATTCATCGTGCAATTTATTGTTGCAATTATCACAGAACCAAAGCAGACCGTCTTTTTCTCCTTCCTTTCGTTTGGTTTCAATTACCAGTCCGATAGACCCTTCATTACGAATTGGGGAATGTGGAACTTTTGCTGGGTGCAAGTAAATATCCCCAGCTTTTAAATTCATAGATTTTGCTTGTCCGTCTTCTTGGATCTTTACAGTGATCTCTCCTTCGAGTTGGTAGAAAAATTCCTCGCCTTCATTGTAGTGATAATCCTTCCGTGCATTTGGCCCACCTACTACCATTACAATAAAGTCAGCATCTTCAAAAACCACTTTATTCCCAACAGGGGGTTTTAATAAATGTCTGTGTTCGTCAATCCATTTTTGGAAGTTGAAAGGAGGTCGTATCGCCATGTCAGTTAAGTTTATTGAATTCTACTAAAGTAATAAAAGAGAATTACCAATTACGAATCTTAGAATGTAAATTTTTCGATTTGTGAATTCTTACTTTTACAATGAGTATCAAAAATCAAAATAAAACCACAATATGAATTTAGATTTAACAGGAAAAAACGCATTGGTATGCGGAAGCACAGCAGGAATAGGAAAAGCAATTGCAAAAGAATTAGCAGAAATGGGAGCCAACCTTTATTTAATGGCTAGAAATGAGGACAAATTAAAAATTAGCGTGTCTGAAATGGATCAATCAAAAGGTCAAACTCACCATTATGTAGTTGCTGATTTTTCTGATGTTTCTTCTGTTAAAAAGGCCGTTGAATCCATTGAGAATCCAATTCATATTTTAATAAACAACACAGGAGGGCCTCCGGGAGGACCAATTATTGATGCTAAAATTGAGGAGTTTACTGCTGCATTTGCCATGCATTTGTTATGTAATCATACCTTAGTACAAGGCGTAAAACAAGGCATGATTGATTCAGGTTACGGTAGAATCATCAACATTATTTCCACTTCCGTAAAAATTCCGTTGACCGGATTGGGTGTTTCAAATACTGTGCGAGGAGCTGTTGGAAGTTGGGCCAAAACAATGGCCAACGAACTAGGCGTTCACAGAATAACTGTCAATAACGTATTGCCAGGAGCTACTGCAACTGAGCGATTAAGTTCTATAATAGAAAGCAAAGCTGCAAAAACAGGCAAAAGTGTTAAAGAAATTGAGGCCCAATTCGACAATGCTGTTCCGATGAAAAGAGTTGCTGAACCTCATGAGGTTGCAGCTGCTGCTGCATTCTTAGCTTCTCCTGCTGCATCGTACATAAATGGAATTAACGTTCCAGTTGACGGCGGAAGAACGGGGAGTTTATAAACAACTATTGATGCCTTTTATTCTAGCAGTTAATAAGCTTAATTGGCTGCATTCCAACTAACAGAACAGTAATAGTTTTCCTTTGTTTTCTTCTCAATAGTTTACAATTTCAAATATTCTTTATCTTTCCTCAAAAAAATAAACCATGAGTTTTACCAATTATATTTTCAACGATTTTTTGACCTACTTGCTAATCTTAGCTGCCAACGCAGACGATGAATACAAATCCAACGAAATAGAGCACATCGTGCACTTTTATGGAGATGAGAGCTTTATGAAGATGAGTGATGTTTACGAGGCACATAATTCAGAACAGCACATTCAATTTTTAAAAGACTTAAAACATCAATTCGCCGGAAAGCAAGATTTTCATCAACGCGTAAAAGATGCGTTAATCGATATATTTAATTCTGACGGCGAGTTTTCTGATATTGAGCAAGTGTGCTTGAAGTTTTTGGAGGAAGAACTGAAGTGACAAATAGGAAAACTGTAGTAGTTATTCCGCTGTAATCGGGTTTTACAGTTATAACTTCTAGTAATCAGTAGAACGTCTCAATCCAAAATACTCAACCCCGCGGTCACAATCTTGCCCAACTCCTCTTTTGAGGAATTGATTTTAGAATTGACATGCAGACCACTTTGCAGTGTAAATAAATAGGCAGAAATCGTTTTTATGTCTTTGTATGGAGATATTTGACCGTTATCTACTCCATACTTTAAGTAATTGTAAAACACGGTTTCTAAACTCAATCGACTTTCTTTCAGTCGCTCATCCAATGTTGGGTTTTGATTGGCTAATTCTGTTGTAGTGTTTACCATCAAACACCCTTTCGAGGTGCCACCAGAAAGGGCCTCGGTAATTAAATTTTCAAATAATAATTGTAGCCCCTTTCTGACGTTTAATTGGTAATAGAGAAAGTCGGCAATTCTAGCCGCATTGGTTGTGTTGTATTTATCTAACGACTGTTCGAATAAATCGTACTTGGAGCCAAATGTATTGTACATACTCGCGCGGTTAATCCCAAGAGTAGAAACTAAGTCCTCCATAGAAGTAGCGTTATAGCCCTTTTCCCAAAAAAGCTTCATTGCTTTGTCTAATACCTTCTCCTTATCAAATTGTTTTTTTCGCGCCATTACCTCTGTGTAAAATTTTTCGCATTTTTGAACCTGATTATTAACGAAACGACAAAAATAGGGATGTTAGAACGATTATTCTAATACAGCCATTGAAACCTTTCAACAAGTTGATTGTCTTAGAAGAAAAAGAACCTATGTTTGGATTATTCAAAAAGAAATCAGAAAAAGAAAAATTGCAAGAGCAATACAAAAAGCTTCTAAAAGAATCTTTTGACTTGTCAAAATCAAATAGAACAGCAAGTGATGCAAAACAAGCTGAAGCAGACGTAATTTTGAAAAAGATTGAAGCGTTAGAAAAATAAAGGGTGTCACAAGTAATTGTTATTGGTTCGGGAATAGGAAGTTTAGCTTCAGCCTTGCGTTTGAGAGCGAAAGGACATGACGTAAAAGTGCTAGAAGCTAGCGATCAGGTTGGTGGAAAGCTAGGAGTGCTCCACAGCAAAGGTTACAGGTGGGACACAGGCCCGTCTCTATTTACCATGCCGCAGTTTGTCGATGAACTGTTTACACTGTTTGGAGAAAAGCCTCAAGAACATTTTAACTATCAAAAACAGTCTACTGTTTGCAATTACTTTTGGGAAGATGGCACTCGCTTTTCTTCTAGTGCCAATTTAGAAACCTTCTGTTCAGAAGCATCAAAAACGTTTAACGAGCAAGAAGAAAAAATAGCTGATTATTTAGCAAAAAGCGCGTTAAAATACGACCTGACCTCAGCGCTTTTTATAGAGAAGTCGTTGCATAAGTTGAGCACGTTTACTTCTTCAAAAGCCGCAAAAGCTGTTTTGCAAATGAGTAAGCTTGACATTAGATCAACGTTAAATGAAGTAAACGAGGCTAGTTTTTCCAACCCAAAACTCATTCAGTTTTTTAACCGGTTTGCTACCTATAACGGTTCTTCCCCGTATAAAACCCCCGGAATTATGTCTATGATTCCTACGTTAGAAATGCAATTTGGAACCTTTTACCCAAAAGGGGGAATGAGAAGCATTGTTGAAAGCTTACAACTTCTTGGTGAGCGCCATGGAGTAGAGTTTCACTTTAATGAAAGTGCTACCTCAATAGACTATGTAAATCAAAAAGTAACCGGTGTTACAACTGAGCACAAGAGCTACCGCGCTGACATTGTTGCCTCTGGTATTGACGCGCACTACACATACACCTCACTTTTACCAAAGTTAAAAGCGCCAAAAAAGACATTAGAGCAGGAAAAATCTAGTTCTGCAATTATTTTTTATTGGGGCATTAAAAAGTCCTTTCCTGCATTAGACTTACACAACATCTTTTTCAGTAAGGATTATAAGAAAGAGTTTGATGCTATTTTTAAAGACAAAATTCTCTCAGCTGATCCAACCGTATATCTCAACATAAGCAGCAAGGCCGATTCTGCTGATGCACCTGAAGGTTGTGAAAATTGGTTTGTGATGATTAACGTTCCGACCAACAATGGTCAAAATTGGAAACAGCTTGTTTCAGAGGCACGAAGTGAAGTAATTAAAAAGCTCAATCGGAATTTAAACGTGGACTTAAATGAGCTAATTGTAACCGAAGACGTATTAGATCCTGTTAAAATTGAAGTAAACACAAGCTCACATCAAGGTTCTTTATATGGAAGTGCCAGTAACTCGAAGTTTTCTGCCTTTCTGCGTCACCCGAATTTTTCAACCCAACTCAAAGGCTTGTACTTTTGTGGTGGCTCCGTGCACCCAGGTGGAGGTATTCCTCTTTGTTTAAAATCAGGGCAAATTGTTGCTGACTTAATCGCTGATGCATGATTGAAAAACCTCGTTATTTGCCAGAACACATACTGATTCAAAAAGAGCACTACGCCATTGGTATTTTGTGGCTATTTCAGATTAGTGCAATAGTTGGCGTATTGCTTGGCTTTACTGATTGGTTTATTGAAAAAACACCCTTAAACCTGGTCATACAAGTTCTTTTATTGGTTTGGGTTTTCCCTATTAAAAATGCTAAAAATGTATTTGTACTTTTCCTTTTATTTTCAATGGGTATGTTAGCTGAAATCGTTGGTGTTACAACAGGATTTCCATTTGGCGAGTATGCCTACGGAAGCAATTTGGGCTTTAAATTTATGGGAGTTCCGCTACTAATTGGCTGCAATTGGGCAGTACTCGTGTTTTGTGGCGCAGCAGTTGCCAATCGTTTCTTTTCGTCTATCTGGCTCAAATCTATTTTTGGTGGTGCTTTAATGGTTTTGTTAGACCTACCCATGGAGGTGCTCGCTCCAGCATTTGATTTTTGGGAGTTTACAGGTGCAGCTCCATTTGAAAATTACTTTAGTTGGTTTATTATTGGAGCGTTAATGCATTTTATTTTTCACTCCTTAAAACTAAAAGGCAACTTTGTATTTTCCCTCCATTTGTACCTTGCGCAATTTGTGTTTTTTACTGTTTTGGCTTTCCTTCTTTAAAGTATTATCCGCCTAGCACGTGAACTGCGGCTGCCGTAAAGTTCTGTTTAATAAATTTCGAGAACATTCACCTACTTGCTAAATGCACTAAAAAGGTAGCTTATTTGACTTTTATTTCTACTCGCCTGTTTTTAACTCTTCCTGCTTTAGTAGAATTATCTGCAATGGGGCTCTTCTCGCCTTTAGAGCGCACTTCTATATTTTGGGAGGGAACACCCTCAGAGACTAAGTAGTCGCGAACGGCAGATGCTCTTTTAAGTCCATAGGAGTAATTCACTGAATCTTCTCCTGAGTCGTCAGTATGTCCAGTTAGAATAATTTTCTTTTCCTTATCTAATCGAATAAGGCTAACGGGTACGCTTAATTTGTTTTGCTCTTCTGCTTTGAGCTGTATTTCTTCGAATCCAAAATAAATTATTTTACTTTCTGCAGCACTACCTTCCCATGCCGTTACTCCTTGTTGAGCTCCTTTCACGTTTTCAATGTCAATTCCTTGCACGTCGTTATCTCTAATTGCCTTTTCATCCACCAACTCTAAATCGTCAATTGCTAATGTGTGGAATTTTCGAGGACTAATTGTTTTAAGTCGGCTCCTGTCAGCGTCCAACAAATAAATATCTGCATTAATAAAATCATCTTCTGTCATGTTCAACGGAACTAGTGAAAACCCTGTTTCTAAGTCTAGAACAGTGTACGTAAAATTTCCTTTTTCGTCTGTGTAAATGGTGTCTAACGGGAAACCGTTTTCATCAAATACAATGAGACCAGTTTTTATAGCAGGTAAGGAATTATAGTTAAAAACCCCTTGCACAGTAACATTGTCTCCTAGATCCTTTGAATTAACAAAAAACCCTTCCTCTGTGTACACATAGCGATCCGTTTTTTCATCTTTTTCGTTTAAAAAATAAATTTTACTCCCTACAAATTCAGGATCCTCTTCCTTCATTTTTACTAAGTAGTTATCCTCTCCTTTTAGTTTTTCAAATTTAAAGGTCCCGTTTGCACTAGTTGTTACATCAGCCACCTTATTACCTTTCCTGTCTGCTACCTGCAAATTTGCTCCCTTAACAGGTTTTCCTTTATTTACAAACAATCCTTTTAACGAATCACTGATTGCCAAAACAAATTTTCCTGAAACTGTCCCATGATAAATGTTGCTAGTCAATTCATCGCGGTCTGATGTAAAATAGATCTCATTTCCTTCTGTTATCGCGAAAAAAGTCTCATAGTCAATTGAGTTCACAGGTTCTCCTAAGTTTACCGGTTTTGTCCAGCTTTCCCAGGAGTCATCCAGTCGCATGCTAACAAAAATATCTGCAGCCCCATATCCTCCATGACCTTCTGAGGAAAAATAAATAGTCTTGAGGTCATTTGTAATAAACGACCCAAGTTCAATCCGTCTAGAATTAATCTCTTTTCCAAGTGAGCTTATTGGGCTCCAGTTCCCCTTTTCATCCTTTAAACTAATGAAAAGGTCTATATCTGTGCTGTTCTCTTCCGGTGGTTTACTAATAAGAATAGCGTTCTCCTTGGAGTTTACGCTAAATTGAATAAATTCATTTCCATAACTAAGCCCTGGAATAATCACCTCTGTTGGTTTAGACCATTTGTATTTCTCTTGGGCTTTATCCAAATAATATAGCGTTTGATAAAGTGTGTCTTTGTCCGGCAAGGCATTAAAAACATAAATCCTTGTCCCCTCTTCATTCGCTCCAACAATTATGTTTTCTCCGGGTAAGTCGTCTTCACGAAGTAACCTGTATGGCTTTTCCCAACCTTTTTTCCCTTTCGTTGCAAACCAAATCTCCTGCGCTGTTGCAATAATACTTTCTCCATCTTCTTCTATGTATGTCCGATTGTAAAATATGGAGGCTCCATTGTTCGTTAATATTGGATTTCCATCCTCCTCTTCGCTACTAAAAATGGTGTTTTTTTGAACTGGGTTGAACTGAGGTAAATCCACTTGTGCAAACAGCACGTTGTAGGTCATTGAAAACAGAATAAAAGTAAGGGATTTCAATTTTTTCATAACTTAAATTTAACTGTTGGAGTTAACACGTTCTTCTATATCAGGTGTTAACAACACGCTAAATTAAGACATTTTGAAGGTGGTGTTCTAGCGTTTACGATGATTTTCCCTAATCGGTTGTTAATTACGAACACATTACAAATTCCAACAGCCAAGACACAACTCAAAAAGTATAATAAATTGTTATTAATTAGGGTTTTATTTAAATAAAACCCTAATTAACACCCCTCTGTTTTTTTACATTTTTGACCCAAATTAAGTCCCAAATAGCACATTATGCCACTCAAATACACTACTTTCTACCTATGTATCTCATTAATCCCATAAACATTTAGCATCAAAAAGCCATTGGCGTTTCTTTCCTTAAGCCTACTTTTGCAAGACCAAAAAAATACGCATGAAAAATTTTTTAAAAAACTTAGGATTAACAGAAAACAATAAAGGAACTTCAACCGGGAGAAAGTCTTTCGAAGCATCATCTTTTGACATTCTTTCTAACTCTCCGGTAGATGGTGAGCTAATCGGTAAAGTCTCTTCCACTTCTGCAGAAGAATATGAAAAAGTGATTCAAACAGCGATTGCTGCTCAAAAAGAATGGCGAAAAAACCCTGCTCCACTGAGAGGAGAAATTGTTCGTCAATTTGGTGAAAAGTTAAGAGCTCAAAAAGAGGACTTGGGAATGTTGGTTTCTTACGAGATGGGAAAGTCATACCAAGAAGGTTTAGGAGAGGTTCAAGAAATGATTGACATCTGTGACTTTGCTGTAGGTCTATCGCGTCAACTGCACGGTTTAACCATGCACTCAGAAAGGCCTAACCACAGAATGTACGAGCAATACCATCCACTTGGAGTGGTTGGAATTATTTCTGCTTTTAACTTCCCTGTAGCCGTATGGTGTTGGAACACGGCGTTAGCGTGGGTTTGTGGAGACGTTTGTATTTGGAAGCCATCTGAAAAAACACCTCTTTGCGGTGTTGCTTGTCAAAATATTTTTGCAGAAGTGCTAGCAGAAAATGATTTACCAGAGGGAATTAGCTGCCTGATTAACGGTGACTACAAAATTGGTGAAGTCATGACTGCCGATAAACGAGTGCCTTTAATTTCCGCTACAGGATCTATTCGAATGGGAAAAATTGTTGCACAAACGGTGGCTGCACGATTAGGTAAGTCTTTATTGGAACTTGGAGGAAACAACGCGGTAATCTTAACAGAATCAACCGACTTAAAAATGTCTATTCCTGCATTGGTATTTGGAGCTGTCGGTACCTGCGGACAACGATGTACCTCAACGAGAAGGCTGATTATTCACGATTCAATTTATGAGACCGTAAAAAACAATTTAGTTTCTGCTTATCAGCAAATTAAAATTGGAGATCCGTTAGATGAGAGCAACCATGTTGGTCCACTAATCGACAAAGACTCGGTGAACACCTACCTTGCTGCCTTAGAAAAAGTGAAAGCTGCAGGTGGAAATGTTTTAGTAGAAGGTGGAGTTTTAGAAGGTGCAGGATATGAATCTGGGTGCTACGTAAAACCAGCTATTGCTGAGGTCCAAAATGATTGGGAAATTGTTCAACATGAAACATTTGCTCCAATTTTATACTTAATGAAATACAGTGATTTAGACGAAGCAATTGCCATGCAAAATGGAGTTGTCCAAGGTCTTTCTTCCGCTATGATGACCACCAACATGAGAGAGATGGAGAGTTTCCTTTCTGTAGAAGGTTCTGACTGTGGAATTGCCAACGTAAACATTGGAACTTCTGGTGCAGAAATTGGCGGTGCTTTTGGTGGTGAAAAAGAAACAGGCGGTGGACGCGAGTCTGGCTCAGACGCTTGGAAGGTTTATATGAGAAGACAAACCAACACGATTAATTACGGAACTAGTTTGCCGCTAGCGCAGGGAATTATGTTCGAATTATAGGTTTCGGCTATCGCTCAACCTTACATTCAAGACAGTGATAATTTTCAACACCTAACATAAAATTAGCAACAACAAACCCTTGTCACACTCATCAGATGAGTTGTGTGACAGGGGTTTTCTTTACTCTTTCAACCAATTCTGCAGCATTTCTTTTCCCATTTCAGTTAATACACTTTCCGGGTGAAATTGAACGGCAGATATTGGTAGACTTTTATGCTGAATCGACATGATATTACCTTCCTTATCGGTTGAGGTGACGTTAAAATCAGGGCTTAGACTAGCTGGTTCTATCACCCAAGAGTGGTAGCGACCCACCTTGACTTCCTTAGGAAAGGCCTGAAATATTCCTTTCTGGTTTTCTAAAATTTCTATCGTTCGTGACTGACCATGCACTACTTCCGCTAAGTTTTTCAACCTCATTCCAAAGTGCTCTGCAATGGCTTGTTGCCCCAAACAAACCCCTAAAATTGAAACTTCAGTAGCATATTGTTTTAAAAAATCCATCAGTTTACCGGCGTCTTTCGGTAAGCCAGGCCCTGGAGAGAGAACAACTTTGTCGTAATTTTTAACCTTGTCTAAGTCCAGCTCATCGTTTCGAACTACGTCAACCCCACCCGCATTCAATTCATCTAAATAATGAAAAAGGTTGTAGGTAAATGAGTCGTAGTTGTCTATTAACAGAATGTTCATTCAAGTGGCTATTTCTTGGCTAATTTAAACAGATAATAAGTAAGTGGGGCAAATAGCAATACAAGAATTACAAGAGTCATCCAAGCATCTAAATCGACCCGACCGTTCAGCGCATTGTGCACTCACTTGCTACTTAAATATGAAAAAGTAATTGCAATGGCCAAATTGATCAATCGAAGCATTTTTTTGGCAATCGAATACTGATAAGTAGCGTTCTCTTCGGTAATGGTTGCCATAAGGAGCTTAAAGGCACTATTACAATCAAACGAAATAAGTTTCTAGGAGATCTAAAATAAACACTTTAAAGCCTAACTTTTCGGCTAATTGGGTGTACTCCTCTTTAACTGCTTCTTTGTCTTTTTCTAAATGATAACTAGCTATGAATGAAAAGAGCTTGATATAATCAGTATAGGAATCCAATGCCAAATCAAAATTGACCTTTTCTAACTCACTTCTTGCTCTATCAAGATGCCCTTCTTTGATAGACAAAAATGTTAGTGCAATTTGATAAATCGATAAGTGCGTTATCTGATTAAATTCATTGACTTCGAAAATCTCTTCGTAATACGAATTATATATTCTTTCGACCCAGTCTAGTCTGTTCAGGAGTAAAATGGTTGGGATGATTTCAAAGAAGAACTCACATTTATCCAAATCTTCACTTTTAACTAAAAGTTTGTCAAAAACTGCTGTTCGCTTAGATGCGGGTGCACTATATAGCTTATATGCGTAATACCTTCCGTGCACAATTGGATGCATCACACTAAAATCTAATTGTCCAAATGATCCAAGATCATTAATAACTTGGCCATTTAAGAAACTGTGATATGAGCTCAGTAGATGGAGAAATAACAAGTGATCGTCTCCGGTTTCAAGTTGAATAGAACGTTTAATCAGCTCCATATATCCAGCATTGAAATGGGAGTAATCAATAAAATTATAAACCACCACTCTTCTGAATTGAGGACTATCCAAAAGTGAAAAAATAAATTCTCTATCGTCCTTATAAGAATGTCTTAGAATAACTCCAAGTGCCACAGCAATTCTCAACTGCTCTGATTTTTCTAGAGAATCAAGTTTGATTTCAAAAAGCTTTACGCAAACCACTTTATTTTTTTGAGTCATAAAGTGAGTCACTATATCTATGAAATAAAAGACAAAGTATTCATGGCTCAGCTTGCTTTGGATAAATTGGATGTTTTCTTCAGTAATTTTCTCTTGCTGCTTACATCTCAAAACATACAGCCATGAATCAAAGTTTGGAAAAGTAAGTTGATTGGAAAAAGCATAAAAACTTCGAAAACCTGCGTATTGGGATAATCCATTGAGAGTATTGATATTTGGTTTTGTGGGAGGCAAAAAACCAAAAACCTTCGTAATGTGTTGTAACTTAAACCTATATCTGCTTTCTGGTTTATGTTTTTTAAGAGAAGTTTCAATGAAGAGACCTCAGATATCGGTGTTCCAAATTTTCGCTCTACTCGTTGTTTTAATAATGTTGTATACTCCACAAATCAAATATAATAATTATGGGCTATAAATGGGCTGAACAAGCCTGTATACTATAATTATATTGCCAAAAATTTAATAAAAATGACAAAAAAAAGAATAAGCATATTCATTCAACTTAGTTTACTATTTTCACTTATCTCAGCAGATAGTTTTGGACAGTCGCTAAAAAACTATAGCGGCTCATTTGCTAACGGTAGCAACCAACCGGGCCAAGCAACTTATAAATACTACGAAGATCCAAAAACAGGAGAGTACATAAAGCAAGGAGCTTTTAAGTATACCTTAGATGGCAAAGACGACAATAAAGGGCTGAGGCAAACCATTATTGGAAATTATGAAAAGGGACTCAAACACGGCACTTGGACATACAAACTCATTATGAATGACTACTATATGGGATATTATCACGCTACAGGAATCATAACATTGACTGCAAATTACAAAAATGGTCTAGCAGACGGAAATTGGGAATACTATGCTAAAAATAAAACAAGGCTGTATAATAGGATAACTGGATGGCAAGCCTATAACCCTGAAAATACAACAAATACCAGCATGAATTTTCGCAAAGGTAGAATTGTGGGCAATGTAACTATCAATGAGGTAGGTGTTTTAAAAGTTAATGGTAACTATGATGAAAATAGCTTTTCGACAGGCACGTGGAAAATAGATTTTTTAGATAAAAACCAAACTTTTGAGATTACATTTAAAGATAAATTTATGACGGATTTTATTGGTCGTAATGGCAGTGGCCAAATACTAGATGGTTCAACATCTCTGAATCCTGAATTAAATGCTGAGAGAAACAAGATGTATATAGATCTTAAAGGAGCTTCTTTGGAGAAACTCGAAAACGCTGGTTTTGATTTAGATACTTTATGCTATAGCAGTATACCGACTAAATACATTCAAGATTATTTTAAATACATGATGGAATCAGATTGGTTTTTGTATAAATATATTACTGGTGATTTAACATTTAAGGAATATAGTAAAAGCACAGCAATACCTGGTGGGTGTAATATCGTTGTCGAGAAAGTAAACTTCTCTACCTTTGAGGATAATCGAGATTATGAAAAAGCAGAAAAAGCATTTAACTCCGAACGCTATTTTGATGCTGTCCATTCCTATTACGATGTAAAAAAATACATAAAAAATTACAAAGGATACCGATATAAAAAAAGTGATTTGAAACGTTTGGATGATAAATTCACGATTTCAAAAGAAAAAGCTGATTCTCTTAGTAGGGTTTTAATAACTGAAGATGATCTTGTATCACTTAGAAAAGATGCAATGTTGCAAACACAGGAAGCAATAAAGGATATAAAAACCTCACTTGAGTCTAAGAATTTGGACTTCTATAGAATTTATCAAAAGGTGGCTCCAAAAAACTTAGATCAATTAATCCCTTTATTAGAGGAAAGAACTTCAAATTGGTATTATACCTCGGGTATTTTAAAGTTTAAAAATAGTATTGATGATTCCAAACTACGTATCACAGCACAAGACCTACCCGCCATCCGTGGGAATCGAGTATATTATAATCCCAAATCATTCAATGAGAATGAGTATGATAGAGAGAGTCGCTCGAGTGGTACAGAATATTTTTACTACAACACGAAAAGTTCCTTCAACAAAGGATTTCAAGATGTGCTAGATAGATTATCAAAAGAGAATAACGAACTGCTTTTAGTTTCACAACAATTTGAATCAAAGACTAAACAAATAGAGGAGCTTAATCCTACCACAAAAACCAAGCTATTATATTTAACTTATTCTGAAGTTATGAATTCTTTCAAAACCATATGCACAAAAGAGTCAATTTTCAATGATCCTCAATATATGATAGATATAAAAGAATATACGGAGCTCCTAACCGTAGTCAATGAGTCCTTAGATAAAATCATAGCACACTATAATGGTGAGCCTAAAACAATGGATAAAGCACTAAAAAAGGCCACAGATTTAAAATCTAGAAATAAGCTATTGTTCCCTCTTTTTGAGTTTGACTCCTATGGTAGGCTGATTAAATATTTTGGATGGTATAAACAAATTAAACTATAAAAGTTGTCAAAAATTAGGACTAAAGGTTAGATAAGAGTCTTATAGACTCTACCAGAGCGGAATACATCTAAATGCCTCATAATTACTTGTTAATCAAGTGTTTGTGAGGCCTTTTTTCATAGTAGAAGGGTTTAAAAAATTAAAGAACGTAATTTTTTTAGTAACATCAAAACCTCATACAGAACCTAAACAAAGGCCCGTACCTTCGGCCTAACAAACAGGACTAACCAAGTGGTGGGTTTAACAGAAATAATTTCCTAACTCAATGGGTGTTGTATAGTATAGAATAACCCCGTATTAGAGAGTGTATGACTTCTATTGGGTAACAACTAAAATAAATATTAAATAATGACTCTGAATTGGATTATAGCTCGCTAAATGTGTCAAATGGAGGAGATGCTAGTAATTATTTAAAACCTTTAGCTGAAATGACTATCGCTGAAGCTGAAATAGAAACTATTCGGAAAGATTTACTCGCCTATTGCAAGTACTTCAATTTTAATTGTAATCTGTTAAATAAAGAGTTTACAAATTAAAGGTGAAAATTTCAATTTGTGGTGTAGTTGGTGGTGTAGTTAACACAAACAAAAAACCCCAAACTATTTATTTTAAAACGTTTAGGGCTTAATTGTTGAGGTCTCGAGCGGATTCGAACCGCTGTAGATGGTTTTGCAGACCACTGCCTAGCCACTCGGCCACGAGACCCTTTTTTATGGGGTAGCCAAAATTAAACAATTTGAACTGCTTAATTCTAATTTTACCCTTATTCCTCTATTACAATGCTCACCTTTTCTATCGTAGCTTTTATAGGTGGGTTTAGCTTGCTGATTTTTAGTCGTATAAACTGTATACTACTAAATTTTTCATATAACGCATCCACAATGCGCTGTCCAACATGCTCAATCAACTTCGAAGGGACCTTCATTTCCTGTTCTACCAATCGATACACTGCTGAATAATCAATCGTTCCAGCTAACTCATCGGTTTTTGCACTCTTGCTAAAATCAGTCTCCATTTCAATGTTCACCTCAAATTTTCCGCCAACAATGGTTTCTTCTTCAAAAACTCCATGGTAAGCATGAAAAATTGCGTTCTCTATTAAGACTTTATGCATTAGCCCAACGTTTTAATTCCAGCCTCCATTCTTGCCAAGGTTTCTTCTTTGCCCAACAACTCAGCAATTGAAAACATAGATGGACCCATCCCTTTTCCAGTTACCAACAATCGAAACAGTGGCAATACTGCCCCAATACCCATTTCTTTAGCCTCCAAAAATTCTTTAAAACTCTGTTCAATGTTTTCAGTGGTGTACTCTTCAATTTTTGCAAACTCCGCTATCCACTCTGTCATCAATTCAGCACTTCCCTCTTTCCACTTTTTTCGAGTGGTTTTTTCATCAAACTCAGTTGATGGGGCAAAAAAGTAAGCTCCTTCCACCGGAATATCCGCTAAAAAGGTTGCTCGTTCCTTCATCATTCCGCAAACGCCTGCTAAAAATTTTTCATCGGCTGCTTTTACAACCTCTAAATCGCTGTAACCAGCCTTTAACAGGCTCGCCAATTCGGCATCCTCTTTTCCACGTAAGTACTGCTGCTGAAACCAACTAGCTTTATCTGGATCAAATTTAGATCCTGCCTTTCCAACTCTTTCCAAAGAAAAAGCATCTGCCAATTCTTCTAAGGTGAACAGTTCTTGACTCGTTCCAGGATTCCATCCTAAAAAAGCTAGAATATTTATAAATGCCTCCGGAAAGTATCCCTTCTCTCGGTATCCCGATGAAATCTCACCAGATGTAGGGTCTTTCCATTCTAACGGGAAAACAGGAAAACCTAGGCGATCACCATCTCTTTTGCTCAACTTTCCATTCCCATCGGGTTTTAATAATAACGGCAAATGCGCAAAGTCAGGTCTGCTATCTGCCCAGCCAAATGCCTCATACAAGTAAATGTGTAAAGGCGCCGATGGCAACCACTCTTCTCCTCGAATCACGTGGGTAATCTTCATCAAATGATCATCTACAATGTTTGCCAAATGATAAGTTGGCATGCCATCAGATTTATACAGCACTTTATCATCTAAGTTTGACGTTTGAACAGATACCCACCCACGAATCAAATCTTTAAATTTGATTTCTTCATTTCGTGGAATCTTTATTCTAATTACATATGGGTCTCCATTTGCTATTCTTTTTCCCACTTCTTCTGCAGAAAGGGAGATGGAGTTTTTCATGCGCATTCTTGAAATAGCATTGTACTGCGGTGCAGCAACTCCTGCCTTTTTCAAATCTTCACGCATTTGATCTAGCTCTTCCGGTGTATCAAAAGCATAATATGCTTTGTCCGCATCCAACAATTGTTGCGCATATTTTTTATAAAGACCAGCTGCTTTTCTTTCAGACTGCTTGTAAGGTCCAACATCTCCACCTACTCCAAATCCTTCGTTGGGTAAAAACCCACACCATTTCAGCGACTCTTGAATGTATTCTTCAGCTCCAGGCACGTATCTTGTCTGATCTGTGTCTTCAATCCTCAATAAAAAATCGCCGTTGTGCTTTTTCGCAAAAAGATAGTTGTACAAGGCTGTTCTAACTCCACCCATGTGCAGCGGTCCTGTCGGGCTTGGTGCAAAACGAACTCTTACTTTTCTCTCCATTTTTATGCTTTTATTTTAAGGGCGCAAAGGTAAAAAAGTAAGCGGGCATATTGATTATGTTTGCAAGGAAATGCGTCCACAACAAAAACCCCCTCAAAAGAAGGAAGAAATTAAAATCCTTCCCCTTTCCTCAGCAATTGACTATGAGTTGCTTGACTGTGGCGGAAGGCGAAAATTAGAACGGTTTGGAAAGCTAGTGGTAGACCGGTCAGAGTCTGAAGCAGAGTGGCCAATTCGCATTTCAAAACGAGAATGGGAGAAGGCGGATTGGCACTTTTACGAAGAAAAGGGAAAAAAAGGAACCTGGACCAATAAAACTAATGCTCCTGAAAGTTGGGAAATAGAATACGAATATCATGATGTTAAGCTGCGTTTCGATTTAAAAATTACGGCATTTAAACACCTTGGAGTCTTTCAAGAACAGGCTGAAAATTGGAAGTTCATGCAGCGGGAGCTCCTAAAACTGAAAGGCAAAGTTAAAGTGCTGAACTTATTCGCTTACACCGGGGCTGCGAGCATTGTTGCCGCTGCTGCTGGTGCCCATGTTACAAATGTGGACTCAGTAAAGCAAGTGTTAAACTGGGGGAGAGAAAATGCTGAAAAAAACAACGTAGAAAACATTCGTTGGATTTTAGAAGATGCCCGAAAGTTTGTAAAAAAGGCAATTCGAAGAGGGGATAAATTTCAAGGAATTATAATGGATCCTCCTGCTTTTGGACTAGGAAGCAAAAATGAACGCTGGAAAATCGAGAACGATTTACAAGAACTTCTACAAGATGTGGTTCAACTGCTTCACCCAAAAAGACACTTCTTCATTCTCAACACGTACTCTCCCAAATTACCAATGCAAAAATTGGAAAATTTATTGCGCAAAATAGAGGGGTTTCCAACTAAATACGACAGTACCGTTTTAGGGTTGAAATCAGCTTCGGGGCAGCAATTAGGTTTGGGAAACTTGGTGCGTTTTTCGAAATAAACTTTTGCTTACCTTCATATGTTCATTTCGATGTTACATGAAGACTTCAATTTTATTCTTGGATGAATCAAAATATGACTGAAAATAACTTTAATTCTTTACTCCAAAAACTAGATGAATTTACTCGTAAATTCTATGTTAATCAAATTATTAGGGGTGTTATTTTATTTTTAAGCTTAAGCTTTATCTTATTCTTAAGCATCGTGATCTTAGAATATTTTGGCGAGTTTAGTTCTGCTATAAGAACTTGCCTGTTTTTCGGGTTTGCGATATTATTGTTAGCAGTCTTCAGCTTTTTAATCGCTATTCCTCTATTAAAAATTATTTCTATTGGTAAAAGAATTAGTCACGAAAAAGCTTCTTCTATTATCGGTTCACACTTTTCAAATGTCAGCGACAAGCTGAGCAATGTGCTACAGTTGCAGCAACTTTCAGAAGGCAACTCTTCTGAACTGTTACTTGCAAGTATCAATCAAAAAATTGAACAACTGAATCCCATTCCGTTTGCGGCGGCTATTAACTTTCAAGAGAATAAAAAATACTTGAAATTTTTACTTGTGCCCTTATTGGTCATTATAGCCTTAGCCGCGTTTCAACCGAAAGTAATAAAAGATAGCACACAGCGAATTATTTCATATAACGAAGAGTTTGTAAAAAAAGCTCCTTATCAAATTATTGTAGAAAACGAGAAGCTAACCGCATTTAAAAACGAGGATTTTAAGTTAAAAGTAAGCTTGAGCGGCGAAGAGGTTCCGAACCAACTGAATGTCATCTACCAAGGAAAAAGGTTTTTGTTGAGCAAAAAGGGGAAAAAGAACTTTGAATACGAATTCAAAAACCTTCAAAATGATTTGGCTTTCAGCCTGTTTGATGGTGAATTTGAGTCCAAACTATACACCATAAACACCTTAGAAAAACCTCAATTACTTAATTTCAAAGTAAGTTTTGAGTTTCCAACGTACCTCAAAAAGCAACCCAAAGAACTAGAAAACACGGGAGACATTACTGTTCCGCAAGGCACAAGAGTGAAGTGGTTTTTTAGTACGGAAAGCACCAACGATGTTGCCTTCATTGGAGCAGACACGAGCAGCCTTCTAGCGAAAAGTGCGGAGGATGAGTTTATTTTTGAGCAGCGTTTTTTAAGAACGGCCAACTATGGATTAAGTGTTGCCAACAAAAACATACAATTTTTAGATACCATTTTCTACACAGTGAATGTAATCCCGGATGCTAGACCAAGCATAGAAGTAGACACAAAGGTTGATTCAACAAATCAACAAATTAGATATTTTAAAGGGCTTGTTAAAGATGATTATGGCTTTAGTAAGTTACTTTTTTATAGAAGATTTATCAGTAAGAATGACTCCATCGGCGAGTTTGAAAAACAAGCTATTCCAATTAACCTAGCGCTACCTGCAACTGACTTTTACCATTCCTTAAACTTAGAAAACTACCAGCTTGCTGCAGGAGATGAAGTGGAATATTATTTTGAAATTTGGGATAATGATGGAGTGAATGGAAATAAGTCGACAAGAACGCAAACGTTTAAATATAAAGCTCCTACAAAGGAAGAGTTGTCTAAAAAGAATAAAGAAACGGACGAGCTGGTTAAAAAACAGCTAGAAGAAAACATCAAGCTCACCAAAGAAATCAAGGAGGACTTAGATGCCTTAAAAGAAAAACTACTGAATAAAAAAGAGCTTGGCTTTCAGGAGAAAAAGCAAGTTCAAGCGCTAATTGAAAAGCAAAAGAAAGTGCAACAATCGATGGAAAAGTTGCAGCGCCAAAACAAGGATAATAATCAGATGCAAGAGAAGTTTTCAAAACAAGATGAAACCTTACTCGAAAAGCAAAAGCAACTTCAAGAAATGTTTGAAAAAGTCATGACCGAGGAAATGAAGGAAATGATGCGACAAATGGAGGAGATGATGGAGAAAATGAAAAAAGATGATCTTCAAAAATCTCTTGAACAAATGGAATTGAACAACGAAGAGTTGGAAAAAGAACTAGATCGAAATCTAGAACTGTTCAAACAACTGGAGGTTGAAAAGCAGCTTGCAGAAGCAAAAGAAAAGCTTGATGAATTAAGGAAAGAACAAGCGGCATTAAAAAAAGAAACAGAAGATAAAAAAACTGACACGAAAGAGAACAAGGAAAAGCAAGACGAATTAAATAAAAAAATGGAGGACGTTTCTAAAGAGTTAGAGGATGTCAAGAAAAAAAACGTTGAACTGGAAAGCCCTAACGATTTAAAGGATACAAAAAAATTGGAAGAGGAGATTAAAAGTGACATGCAACAAAGCTCTGAAGAGTTGAGCAAAAAAAACAAGAAAAATGCTGGAGAAGAGCAACAAGAGGCGGGAGAAAAAATGAATCAGCTTTCTGAACAATTAAGTCAAATGCAACAGCAAATGAGCGCTGAAAGCAATGCTGAAAACTTAGAAGATTTGCGAGCCTTATTAGAAAATATCATTCAATTGTCGTTTGACCAAGAAGAAGTGATGGAAAAAATCAACAAGACAAGTAGCAACGACCCTAGATATGTAACGCTGGCACAGCAGCAGAAAAAACTAAAAGATGACTCAAAAATTGTAGAAGACTCGCTATTTGCACTAAGTAAGCGCATTCAGAAACTAGAAGCCGCACGGACAATTAATCAAGAAATGACCGCTGTTAATTTTAACATGGAAAAGGCAATTGAGGAGCTACAAGAAAGAAGAACACCACAGGCTTCAAACCGACAACAATTAGCAATGACCTCGTTAAATAACTTGGCATTGTTACTTGATAATTCTGTTCAAAAAATGCAACAATCGATGATGCAGAGCAACGGCAAGTGTAAAAAACCTGGTAGCGGAAAACCTAAGCCAGGAAAGGGCAGCAGTCCGTCAAACATGAAATCGCTTCAACAACAGTTGAACAAACAAATGGAAGCCCTTAAAAAGGCGATGGAAGAAGGAAATAAGCCAGGACAAGGAAAGAAAGGTCAAAAACCCGGACAAGGAAAACCGGGCCAAGGTAGTAGCGGGATGAGTAAGGAGTTGGCACAAATGGCTGCTAAACAGGCTGCAATAAGAAAAGCGGTAGAAAAACTGCAAGAAGAAATTGGAGAAAGCAATGGACAAGGAAGTGGTAGCATGAAAAAGTTGGGGGACTTGATGGAGCAAACGGAAACCGACCTTGTTAATAAACAGATTACCAACGAAACACTCCTTCGCCAGCAAGAAATTCTGACGCGTCTTTTGGAGTCAGAACGAGCTGAAAAAGAGAGAGAAAAGGATGAAAAAAGGGAGGCAACTGAGGCGGTAGAACAATTTTCTCGCAACCCAAATACTTTTTTTGAGTATAATACGCGAAAAGATCAGGAAATGGAATTGATGAGAACACTTCCTCCGGCCTTTAATTCTTACTTTAAATTGAAAGTTTCAGAGTACTTTAACCAGATTGAAAAACGATGACCAGCTCTACTACAAAACACTATACATTAAATTCATCTGTTGAATCTCTGGCGAAGGTGGAACAAATTATTGAGTCCGTCAAAGAGGAGTTTGGCATCCCCGAAGAAATTTTTGGAAATATTCTTGTTTCAGTTTCTGAAGGGATGAATAATGCAATCAAACATGGCAACAAGCTTGATGCTACCAAGTCGGTGGAGTTTTCGTTCGACTTGAGTGAAAAACAATATCAGTTTACAATTTTAGATCAAGGTTCTGGTTTTGACTATGAAAATGTTCCCGACCCTACTCACCCTGATAATATCGAAAAAATCGACGGTAGAGGAATTTTTATCATGACAAGTTTAGCAGATAATATAACCTTCGAGCAAGATGGTTCTAAAGTTATTTTATCCTTTAATATTACTTAATTCATGTCTGCCGGTTCAGTCACTTTTCATGTTGAAGATGTTACTTTCCAAAACTTAAACGAAGACCGAATTAATGCTTGGGTGCAGAATTCTGTTGGTGCTGAAGGTAAACTTTTAGGCGATGTCAATTGTGTTTTTTGTAGCGACAAGTATCTACTAGAGATTAACAAAACCTACCTTAATCACGATACTTTTACTGACATTGTAACTTTCAACTATGTTGAAAATGACATCATTTCAGGAGACCTATTTATAAGTGTTGAAAGGGTAAAAGAAAATGCAGCTTCATTCAACGTAAATTTTCTCCACGAACTAAAGAGGGTGATAATTCATGGAGTTTTGCACTTAATTGGTTACAATGACAAAACTCCTGAAGAAGCTGAAGAAATAAGGGCTAAAGAGGATTTTTACCTAACTTTGTGCGCTGATTAGGAATAAATTCGCTGAACGTTTCACGTGAAACAAAATCAACAAGTATGCTAAAAGAATATGATGTTATTGTTGTAGGAGGAGGCCATGCAGGTTGCGAGGCAGCAGCAGCGGCAGCCAACTTAGGCTCCTCTGTTCTGTTGATTACTATGAATATGTCAACCATTGCTCAAATGTCATGCAACCCGGCCATGGGTGGTGTTGCAAAAGGACAAATTGTTCGAGAAATAGATGCGATGGGCGGGTATTCTGGCATCATATCCGATAGAACTGCAGTGCAATTTAGAATGCTAAACCTTTCCAAAGGTCCGGCAATGTGGAGTCCCAGGGTACAAAGCGATCGTTGGCTATTCGCTCAAGAATGGCGCTTAATGTTAGAACAAACTCCCAACGTTGACTTTTGGCAGGATACAGTTGTTGGCATAACCACCAATAGCATTAAAGCTACAGGAGTAGAAACCTCCTTAGGAATGACAATTAAAGCAAAGTCTGTTGTTTTAACGAATGGAACCTTTTTAAACGGCTTGATTCATGTTGGACAAAAAAACTTCGGAGGAGGGCGCGCCGCTGAGCGAAATTCAACTGGAATCACAGAACAAATGAAATGTTTTGGCTTTGACCATGGAAGAATGAAAACTGGAACACCGCCAAGAGTAGATGGTAGATCGCTAGACTATTCCAAAATGGAAGAACAAAAAGGAGATCAATTTCCCTCGAAGTTTTCATTTACCGATACAAAACCTTTGGTAGAACAGAGGAGTTGCCATATCACTTACACCAACAAAAAAGTTCACGAGATTTTAGAAAGTGGGCTAGATCGATCACCCATGTTTAGTGGGGCAATTGAAGGAACCGGACCGCGATATTGCCCTTCTATCGAGGATAAAATTGTGCGTTTTGCTGAAAGAGAAAGACATCAAATATTTGTAGAACCAGAAGGATGGAATACGGTTGAAATCTACGTTAATGGTTTTAGCACTTCGTTACCAATGGATGTGCAGTTTGAAGCAATAAGACACATTGCAGGATTTGAAAATGCACGATTATTTAGACCAGGCTACGCTATAGAATATGACTATTTTCCTCCTACACAATTAAAACATACGCTAGAAACAAAATTAATTGACAACCTCTATTTTGCAGGACAAATTAATGGAACAACAGGCTACGAGGAAGCCGGCGGACAAGGATTAATGGCAGGAATTAATGCTAGCTTAAAGGTACAAGATAAGAACCCATTGATACTTCGTCGCGATCAAGCATACATCGGCGTATTAATTGACGACCTAATTACCAAGGGTACTGAAGAACCATACCGGATGTTTACCTCTCGTGCAGAATACAGAATATTACTACGGCAAGATAACGCCGACTCTAGGTTGACCAAAATATCAAACGAAATTGGACTTGCCTCAAACGCAAGACTACATGCTTTAGAGCATAAAGAAAAAACAACTGACGACATCCTGAAACACCTCAATAAAACAAGTATTGACCCTAAAGAGGTAAATGAATTTTTACGAGCGTCTGGCACCAGCGAAATCAAACAAAAAATGAAGCTAGCCTCAATTGTTTCTAGACCTCAGGTGACATTAGATTCTGTTATGAAAGGACTGCCATCAGAAGCGAAAGCATTAACAAGCTTTCCGCAAGACTGTATAGAGCAAGCCGAAATCAAAATTAAATACAGCGGTTATATTGAGAGAGAACGAGAAATGGCGGACAAGTTAAATCGCTTGGAGGATGTTGTAATAAAAGACGACTTCAACTACAACAAACTTACTTCCATATCGGCCGAAGCAAGAGAAAAGCTATCCAAAATTCAACCCAAAACAATCGGACAAGCGTCTAGAATAAGTGGGGTCTCTCCTTCAGACATATCTGTTTTACTCATCCATTTTGGAAGATAAAACAAACGTTCCACGTGAAACAATCTACATGAAAACATACACCAACTGCCCAATTTGTGAAGCAAAAAACTTTACACCATTTCTAACCTGTGACGACAACACAGGCAGCGACGAAAGATTTAATATCGTGAAATGCACTAATTGCAACTTTGCATTTACTAATCCAATCCCACTAGAATCAGAGATTGGGAAATATTACGAATCTGACGACTACATATCACATAGCAACACATCAAAAGGGTTGGTTAATTTTTTATATCAAAAAGTTAGGAACTATACCTTGGACAAGAAAGTAAGCCTTTTACAACGCATAAGCAACAATAGAAACTTGCTCGATATAGGTTGTGGAACGGGAGAGTTTTTAGCAAGGGCAAAGCAACACGGATTTAGCGTGAAAGGAATAGAGCCATCGGAAAGTGCGAAACTTCAGGCGATCAAAAACTTTCAACTCACAGTGGAAGGGGAGAAACACCTTGCCGAATTAGCTTCAGAAAGTTTCGACTTTATAACCATGTGGCATGTACTTGAACATGTTTTTCCCTTAAACGAGAGAATGGTTGACTTAAAAAGACTTGTTAAAAAAGACGGCTCCATCATTATTGCTGTACCCAATCTTCAGTCCTACGATGCCAAAAAATACAAAAAGCATTGGGCTGCATACGATGTTCCAAGACACCTCTACCACTTTTCTGAAAAAGACATCAAGAAGCTTGCATTAAAACATGGCCTTCAAGTGACACAAACCTTACCTATGAAGTTTGATTCGTTTTATGTAAGCATGCTCAGTGAAAAGTATAAAACCGGAAATCAAAACTTATTGGCTGCATTCTTTACAGGTTTAAAATCAAACATCGCAGCAAACTCCAGCGGAGGGTACTCATCACAGATTTACGTTCTAAAATCAGCAAATTAAACCGTGTGAGAGTTCCAAACCTGTCGCAATAAGCCACCACATTGAAAGATCGCTTAATGCCGTTAAACCCAAACTAAGGGCTTAGACTTTATTCCCTATAAATAAAAAAGCCACCCCATTGAAAAATGAAAGTGGCTTTTAACTTGTGTGACCCCGACAGGGTCCCAACCCTATCTTTTCTAACTTTACTTATTTTGATTCTATTTTATATTATGTGCATTAAAATCATATAGTTGTGTTGAATATTACCCTTATTTTATTTGTTTTTACAGTGTGTTAATAAGATGTTATAAGCTTTTATATAGTTAATGTGGGGAAGTCTTAACTTAGCACAAACCCAATAACTATGGCCAAAGTAACGTATAGAATTAAAACAAAAAGTAATCCTGCATCTATATATGTGCGACTCCGTGATGGTAGAAATATTGATTTAACAGAGAAGATGGGAAAACTATTGACCCTAAATTCTGGAAAGACAATAAAATAAAAAGAGCAGCAGCATTTGATGATAAACTATATTTTATTGCCGATTTTTATTTACATTCACCTATTGTTACCACCTCGTTTTAATGTGAGGAGAATTTTTATGAAAACAAAGACTCTTATAATCGAATTGTTAATGAATAAAAAGCACATTCTATCATTAAAAAAAATAGTTTTAGTTTTAATTATTCTGGGAAATAATTTCCCTACTTTCTCACAAAGTAACTTCGTTTATTTTAATTATCCGCAAAACGCATATTGCACTTACAGTAATGACCCAACTCCTACAATAACAGCAGTAGGAGGAACATTTAGTTCAACGTCGGGTCTTGTCATCAATTCATCTACGGGGGTGATTGATTTAGATGCCTCTAGTCCCGGGATATACACGGTTTCTTATATTTTGAATGGGATTTCTATTTCAAATAAGGTTACGATTAGCTCGACCAACGTTCCTGATTTTTCATACGGGACGGCTACTTTTTGTATCAACGATACCAATCCGAAAGCTGTAATAACAGGTGTTCAAGGAGGAAATTTTTCCTCTACTACAGGACTAGTAATTGATTCGTTAACAGGAACAGTAAATATATCAGCCTCTTTACCTGGAAATTACAACGTAACATACACTCCTCCTACCAATTTCTTTCAATTGGGGTTAGACGTTGACGGAACAAACAATGATGATCGATTTGGTTATTCTGTTGACTTAAACAAGGCAGGTGATATAATGGCTGTGGGTGCACCTTTAGATGATTCAAATGGAAGTAATTCAGGACAGGTAGATATTTTTAGATGGAATGGAACTGCTTGGGTTAGATACGGCAACGCAGTAGTTGGTGAGTCAGGTGACGATCGGTTTGGAACAGACTTGGCGTTAAATGCTAAAGGTGATAGACTTGTTGTTGGTGCGGAATTAAATGATGGAGGTGGCAGTAATTCAGGTCACGTTCGGGTATATACCTATAATAATGGGTCTTGGAATCAACTTGGACAAGACATAGATGGAGAAGGAAATGACGATCGTTTTGGTTGGTCAGTAGATATAAATTCTCAAGGAAATAGAATCGTTGCAGGTGCTAGACATAATGATGGAAACGGCAGCAATTCAGGACATATTAGGATATTTGGATTAATTAATGGGTTATGGACTCAGCTCGGTTCTGATATCGATGGTGAGATTCCAGGAGATCAATTTGGTTTTTCTGTTGCAATGAATGACCTTGGTGATAGAGTTGTTGCAGGAGGTAGATTCAACGATGGGCTTGCTAATGATGCCGGACATGTAAGAGTTTATAGGTATAATTCAGGGAGTTGGACTCAAATTGGAGCAGATATTAATGGAAAAACAGCAAACACCTATTTTGGCTGGTCAGTAGACGTGAATGCTGCAGGAGATATGATTGTAGCAACTGCACCAAATGAAGACAACCAAAAAGGATTAGCTAGAATTTATCGAAATGTTGGAAATGCTTGGGTGCAAGTAGGACAAGATATATTTGGTGAAGCAAATAATGATTATTCTGGTGGAGCAAATGGAAATTCTGTTTCAATAAATGATATAGGAGATAAAGTTGTAATCGGTGCGTGGCAAAATGATGCCGGAGGAAGTAATGCTGGACATGTAAGGGTTTATGGATTAGAAAAAGGCTATTGGAGTAAATTAGGATTTGATCTTGATGGAGAGAATAGAGATGATTATCTAGGATGGTCTATAGCAATTAATGCTGCAGGAGATAAAGTTGCATCAGGTGCTCAATTAAACGATGGCGGCGGAAGTAATGCCGGCCACGTTCGAGTATACGAAACACCTGTAATTTGTCCATTACCGCTAGCTATTGTACTTCAGCAACAAGAAGATCCATCATTTACTTACAGTTCATCAAGTTATTGTAGCATTGAAGCAGATCCAACACCAACCATTACAGGTGCTTCAGGAGGAACATTTACCTCTACATCAGGGCTTGTAATTAATTCATCTACAGGAGCAATCGACTTAGATGCATCCACCCCTGGCATATATGACGTAACGTACACTACTTCAGGTAGCACAATTGGAAGTTGTGCCGGAGTATTGACACAACGATTAATCATTTCAGCTACGATTACCGACTTTAACTATGCCGCAACAACTTTTTGTATCAACGATACCAATCCAAAAGCAACCATAACAGGCGTGTTAAATGGCAAGTTTAGTTCAAGTACAGGCTTAGTAATTGATTCGTTAACAGGAACGATAAATTTATTAGCCTCAACACCTGGAAATTATAATGTAAGCTATACCCCACCGTCTAATTTTAATCAGTTGGGAGCAGATTTGGATGGTCAAAGTGCAAGTGATGAATTTGGAAACGCAGTTGCTTTTAACAAAGTTGGAGATATCATGGCTGTCGGTGCTCGCTATGATGACCCAAACGGGAGTAATTCAGGAGAAGTGTTTGTTTACCAGTGGAACGGAACATCCTGGGTTCAATACGGCAATTCGATTGCTGGAGAATCAGGTGATGATCGTTTTGGTTGGGATGTGTCGTTGAATGCATCTGGGGATCGGTTAATTGTAGGCGCTATTTTTGATGACGCAAATGGGAATAATTCTGGTCAAGTGCGAATTTACTCTTATGATAATGGCGTTTGGAAACAGCTTGGGCAAGAGATAAATGGAGCATTTGCAAATGATTACTTTGGTTATTCAGTAGATATAAATGCTGCAGGGAATCGGATAGTTGTTGGCGCTTTATATACTGATGTAAATGGGAGTAATTCAGGGCAGGCAACAATTTTTGAGTTGGTAAATGGAATATGGGGACAATTAGGAGCCACATTAGACGGCGCTTTTGCGAACGATCAATTTGGAAGATCTGTTGCCATAAACGATTTAGGAGACAAGGTAGTAGTTGGAGCTCATAAAAGTAATGCCAATGGACCATCCTCAGGTCAGGTGAGTGTTTATGGATTGAATAGTGGAGTTTGGACACAATTGGGAACAGACATCGATGGCGCATTTGCAGATGATCGATTTGGAACAGCAGTAGACATGAATGCTTCTGGTGATCGTATTGTAGTTGGTGCAGAATTAAGTGATGCTGTTCCCAATAATTCTGGACAAGTAAGGGTTTACGAATTCATCAGCGGTGCTTGGCGCAAACTAGGAAATGATATTAATGGAGAGAGTAGCGAAGACCGTTTAGGCTATGCAGTAGCGATGAACGATCTAGGCGATCGAATAGCAGTTGGTGCATATTTCGATGATGGGAATGGGTCTAATTCTGGACACACTCGGGTATATGAAATTAACGGAAGTCTATGGGGACAATTGGGTTTTGACTTAGACGGAGAAGCAGCTAATGATTATTCAGGAATTTCGGTTGCAATGAATGCAGTAGGAGACCGAGTGGCTTCGGGTGCTATTTATAATAATGGAGGTGGAAATAACTCAGGCCACGTTCGAGTATACGAAACACCTGTAATTTGTCCATTACCGCTAGCTATTGTACTTCAGCAACAAGAAGATCCATCATTTACTTACAGTTCATCAAGTTATTGTAGCATTGAAGCAGATCCAACACCAACCATTACAGGTGCTTCAGGAGGAACATTTACCTCTACATCAGGGCTTGTAATTAATTCATCTACAGGAGCAATCGACTTAGATGCATCCACCCCTGGCATATATGACGTAACGTACACTACTTCAGGTAGCACAATTGGAAGTTGTGCCGGAGTATTGACACAACGATTAATCATTTCAGCTACGATTACCGACTTTAACTATGCCGCAACAACTTTTTGTATCAACGATACCAATCCAAAAGCAACCATAACAGGCGTGTTAAATGGCAAGTTTAGTTCAAGTACAGGCTTAGTAATTGATTCGTTAACAGGAACGATAAATTTATTAGCCTCAACACCTGGAAATTATAATGTAAGCTATACCCCACCGTCTAATTTTAATCAGTTGGGAGCAGATTTGGATGGTCAAAGTGCAAGTGATGAATTTGGAAACGCAGTTGCTTTTAACAAAGTTGGAGATATCATGGCTGTCGGTGCTCGCTATGATGACCCAAACGGGAGTAATTCAGGAGAAGTGTTTGTTTACCAGTGGAACGGAACATCCTGGGTTCAATACGGCAATTCGATTGCTGGAGAATCAGGTGATGATCGTTTTGGTTGGGATGTGTCGTTGAATGCATCTGGGGATCGGTTAATTGTAGGCGCTATTTTTGATGACGCAAATGGGAATAATTCTGGTCAAGTGCGAATTTACTCTTATGATAATGGCGTTTGGAAACAGCTTGGGCAAGAGATAAATGGAGCATTTGCAAATGATTACTTTGGTTATTCAGTAGATATAAATGCTGCAGGGAATCGGATAGTTGTTGGCGCTTTATATACTGATGTAAATGGGAGTAATTCAGGGCAGGCAACAATTTTTGAGTTGGTAAATGGAATATGGGGACAATTAGGAGCCACATTAGACGGCGCTTTTGCGAACGATCAATTTGGAAGATCTGTTGCCATAAACGATTTAGGAGACAAGGTAGTAGTTGGAGCTCATAAAAGTAATGCCAATGGACCATCCTCAGGTCAGGTGAGTGTTTATGGATTGAATAGTGGAGTTTGGACACAATTGGGAACAGACATCGATGGCGCATTTGCAGATGATCGATTTGGAACAGCAGTAGACATGAATGCTTCTGGTGATCGTATTGTAGTTGGTGCAGAATTAAGTGATGCTGTTCCCAATAATTCTGGACAAGTAAGGGTTTACGAATTCATCAGCGGTGCTTGGCGCAAACTAGGAAATGATATTAATGG
>Ga0206129_10001077_pt1 | contig 38389 bp, 36 predicted proteins | sample Helgoland_Spring_8_FD_148616 | JGI IMG/M metagenome (GOLD analysis project Ga0206129, IMG submission 148616) | Pelagic subsurface seawater microbial communities from Kabeltonne, Helgoland, North Sea - Helgoland_Spring_Bloom_20160502_2 | ecosystem: Environmental > Aquatic > Marine > Epipelagic ...
ACGCAGAGGGGCGTTTAAACACCCGTATTGAGGAGCTTGAAGCCGAAGGTAAAACTCGTCTTGATGCTGTAGACATCGCCTTAGAAGAACTGGCTACCGATCTAGGTACAACTAAAAAAGATATTACCGACCAACTTACTAAGTTTGAATCTGATCTAGCTTTAGATATAGCGAAACTTGCAACTAAGCAAGACGTTTTAGATTCCGAAAAGCGTATCCGCGATAAGCAAGACGAGTACGTACGGCAAGGTATGAAGGCAGATGAAGCCTTGCAAGCCGCAATAGATGCCGTTGCTGAAGAACAAGGTAAAACTAAAGACGCTATTCTTGCCGAGCTTAATAGTTTCCAGCTAGAGTTAACTGCAGATTTAGAAAAATTAGCCACTAAGACCCAAGTATCGCAAGTAGAAAAAAGCATACTCGCTAAGATGAAAGAGTACACCGATGCCGGTATGGATCGTGATGAAGCTCTGCAGAAAGCCTTAGATGAAGCAAACACAAACATAGATCAACTGGCTGAAGATTTAGGCACAACTAAAGAAGCTATAACACAGCAACTTACGGATTTTCAAACAAAACTAGATGCAGATCTGGCTCTGCTTGCTACAAAACAACAGGTAAACGAGCTTGAAACAGAGCTGTACTTAAAAATAGCGGAGTATGAAGCGCAAGCTATATCCCGTGATGAAGCAACTAAGTTAGCTATTGCAGATCTGGCTACGGATTTAGAAACTACTGAAGAAAATTTGATGACTCGGTTGGGTGTGACTCAAGACACCCTAACCAACAGAATTAATGAAGTTGAGACTAACCTTACTAACCAGTTCAATAGTCAGATCGAGTCTACCAAAGAACTTATAACCGAAACTGCGACAGAGACTCAAAAACAAATACAAACTACGGCAAACCAGACCGCAGCTAGAGACATGTTTGATTTGTTACTCGAACAAGAAGACCTTGAAGGGCAAAAAGTTACAGTAAGTCAGTCCCCGCTGGCGCAGATCAACTACATATACGACTTCCAAGACCCCTTAGCCAACCAACAACAGCGCGGGTTTTTTGGTGCCGCAAGTCCCTACGGGCCACAAACTAAGATTAAGGCAGGGCCGCAAGCAAGAGGATTAGGGAGCATTATGCAGGGGCCGTTAAACATGCAAGGTATGTATGGAGCCGCAAAAGGAGGGCCAGTAGGTATGGCCGCAGGCGGTAAAGTAGATTATGATTTCCTTGAGGAAATCTCACAGATAATGCGTTTCGGAGAGTAGAATGGGGCTTTTAGAGTTTATATCAGACATAGAAGATTGGGCTGGAGGTACTACTGGAGGTATGAGTAATGCTGGGTTGGCTTCCATTGCTGCTGCGGGATTAGCTAAAGTAACTGGGTTAGATAAATATTTCGACCCGCAAATTCCCGAAGTAGGTTACCAAGGTAAAATCCCAGAATACTCAGCCGTCAAGGAGCGTGTGGGGGGTACGTATGACCCAAACAGACGGCCCGGAAGTGGTGGACAACGTTATTTTTCTGACACTGAATTTGCAGAAGAAGGTCAAGAAGCTTCGGCTAAACAACGTGCAGTCCAACAAGCACTGAATCTCAAAGCACAAAACGCCGCTAATATGGCTAAACAAGCTAATCAATTTGGTGCGCCGCCCCAACCGCAACCACAAATGCCAATGCCGGTTATGGGCGCTGCTCCTTCACAAGTCGGTGCTATGATGCCCCCTCCCCAACAAGGGGGTTTAGCTAATTTCTCTCCGCAGTACAGATATGGCGGTGGTATCACTGCTTTTGCTGGGGGTGGTGGCCCCGCTTCTGCATACAACCGAAGATATAACGGGTATGCGGTTGGTGGACAACCAAGTGGACAAGGCTACTATTTAGGTGGCCCGACAGATGGAATGGCAGACAAAGTACCTGCTACAATTGACGGTATTCAAGAAGCCAGATTAAGCGACGGGGAGTTTGTTATCCCTGCGGATGTTGTTAGTCACCTTGGCAACGGTAATTCCAATGCGGGTGCTAAAAATTTATACGGTATGATGGATAAAGTTCGACAGGCCCGTACCGGCAATAAACAACAGGGTAAAGAAATAAACCCTAACAAATTTATACCAAGCAGGTAGAAGACTATGGCTGAAGGGACAGATATTGTAGGCACGCAAACAGGGACTGAATCTTCCCTGTCTAACTGGGCTGGCGACTATGTTACAGGTATGTTGGGTAAGGGCCAAGCTCTTGCAAACCAACCGTACCAAGCTTATGGTGGCCCACTCACGGCGGGGCAATCTACTGCTCAACAATCCGCCTTTCAAGGAGTAGCAGGGTTAGCAGTTCCTACGGGGCAGATGGGTGCAGGGGGTTTCCAACCACAGAAGTTTACTGCACAAGCGGCACAAGATTACATGAATCCGTATTTGCAATCGGCGTTAAACCCTCAGATTGAAGAAGCGCGGCGACAAGCTCAGATCACACGTCTTGGGGATGCTAACAGGTTAACGCAAGCTGGCGCTTATGGTGGTTCACGTCAAGCCATTATGGAGTCTGAATTAAACCGTAGTTTAGGGCAAAACCTTGCCAACATTACGGGGCAGGGCTACCAAACTGCGTACGATAAAGCCATGCAGCAGTTTAATACCGAGCAAAGTGCGGCACAGCAGGCGCAAAATCTTACGAACCAGTACGGTCTACAAGCTCTGCAGAACCAAGCTAATCTGGGTGCACAAGAGCGTGCTATCCAACAAGAAGGTATTACTGCGGATATTGCTCAATTTGAAGAAGAGCGAGACTTCCCGTACAAACAAGTTCAGTACCAGCAATCGTTGCTGCAAGGGTTGCCTATAGCGGCACAAGCATACAGTTACGCGGCTCCAAGTAAATTATCAGAACTTTTAAACTCCGCAGGTGGGATTGGTAATTTCTTAAAGATGGTAGGTTGGGGTGGTAGCGGCAGTGATGATAATACTATTTCTGACGAAGAAAACGCGGCTATTGACGCTGCTATTGCTGCTGCAGGGGGGTCTAGTTAATGGCTATGAGTAACGCATATAACCCTAGTTCTGAAGGACTAATGGGTACACCTGTAGCGCAAGATATTGACCAGCTTGCGGATACGTACGCTAATAAACCCGAGTACTTAAATCAACAGTATAAGGTTACGCAAGAACTTAAATACTTGTTGGCAGCTCAGAAAGTAGCTGGATTACTCGCTGAAGCAGATAAACAGCTTACTGCGTCTATGGCACAACAACCGTCTACCGTTGCTCAAGATATGGAGCAGGAGCTGTTAGGTCGTGTGCAGAAGATGGCTGGAGATGGTCAAGATCCTAGGGGCAAAGCCCAACAAGTGGGTGGTGTTTTAGCTAACAAACAGCAACAGCAGCAGAAGAATATGCAGCGTGCTGCGCAAGGGCAAGGTCAACCTCAACGACCACAGGGTCAACCCCCGATGATGGCGGCTGGGGGTCTAATGTCTCAACGTGCACCGAACCTAGAACGTATGTATGGTGGCGGCATTGTTGGGTTTAGTGGGGAAACAGGCAGTGTTGTACAAGGGTATTTTGATGGTGGGGCGGTAGCTAAAAAATTAGGTATTAGCCTTGAAGAGTTAGAAAGGCGGATTGCGGATCAAGAATCTAGGGGTCTTCCTAGAGAGAAAGCAGAACAAGCTATGGAGCAAGCTGCTGCGGTACCTAGTGCACGCAAAGATTTTTCTATGACTGAAGCTTACCGCCAAAAACTAGGCATCCCAGAAAAGAAAGTTGAAGTAGAAGAAGAAAAGGAATTTACCGGTACGACAAAGTTGCCTGAATCTCCAATGCTCGGTAATGTAAAGGGCGCCCCAAAAGGGTTGGCAGCTTTAACGCCGGGAGCAAATCTTCCTACTGGGTTACCCCCTATAGACGACAGAACAAAAAAAATATTTGACGCGTTACCCGAAGAAAAAATAGAAGAACCCTTACCTCCAGCACCAAAACCTGAATTAGAGGCGGCGGGGGTTGTAGATACTCCTAGGTCTGCCGAAATGTTAGGTGCTGCTAAAAAGACCCTCGAGAAAGTAGGAGGTGCTGACGTAGATACGGCGTTTGGAAGAGGTTCAGACCGTGCTGAAAAAGGGCTTGCAAGTATTAAAGATCCTCAAAGGCAGAAAGACTTATACGAAGAGCAAGAAGGTATAGCAAAAGAATACTCAAGGCGTAATAGATCTGCGGGTGAAAAATCATTTGATAAGTTCCTTGCGGGGGCTGCAGGTGGCTCAGGAAGAGCGTGGACAACTGGGGCTGGTATGAAAGCCGGTATGGATGCGCAAGAAGCCAGTGATTACGCTAGAGATAAAGATCTTCTGGGCACCCTTAAAGGGATTACTGATACAGACTTAGCACGTCAGTTAGACATAGAGCAAACTGTTCTTGCTAGTGGAGAAAGTCTTGAAGGGCGTGAAATGGAACGTCAAAGTAAAGCTTTGGCGGCAGAAGTATCACTGTATCAAACCTTGAATGCTGAAGAACGCGCTATATACAAAGCTGAAAACGACCAGAAGATAGCTAAGTATAACTCCGAAGTGAAGCAAATAGCGGATGCGCAACGAAACGCGATTACCTCAAAAGCTAACGAGCTAACTGCAGCGTACAACACTGCTCGTATACAAGCGATGGATACCAAGCAACGGCAGATGTTACAGCAGAAAAACATACAGTTTATGGCTGAACAAGAAGCGGAGGTTAATAAGCGGATTATAGAGTTATCTACTGATATGCAGAATCTAGGCTCTCTAAAAACACTAGCGGAAGCTAAAGACCCTAAGACTGATGTAGCTACTGAACTAAAAATTCAAGCGGAGTCTTTGAGAGAAGCGGTAGCTTCAGAGTTAGCAAAAGTAGCAGCTTTCAACGAGCAGTTACAGGGCGGCGATGATGATTTTGCTGGGTTTGAAGTCGTTACTGGGAGTAGTTAAGGCTACGTATGGAATCGGTTACTAAAAAAATAAGAACTCCTGATGGGCGCGTGCTTGAAGTTAAAGGCCCGGTCGATGCGCCAGATGAGATGTTCTTTAGGTACGCTGCTAGTCAAATAGCGGATGAAGCCGCACCCATAGAACCAGAAACCTCAGACTTTGAATCTCGAATAGAAGCTATACGAGAAGAGGGTCGTCAACGACGTATAGCAAAACAACGTGAGGATGCTGGGTTTTTCGACAACGTATTCTCAGGTTTTGGTGCTGGCGCTGTTGGCATGGGAGAGACTGCTGCCCTAGGTGCCGCAACCTTAATGGACGAAGAGGAGGAATTAGCTTCTCGGGAAAGTATTCAAGGTATCGCTGAATCGATACGCCCTGAAGGAGGTGATCCAGAATCTATACCCTACCAAGTGTCCGCAGGCTTAGGCTCTATTGTAGGTTTAGCCGCACCGGCTGGTGTCGCTGCCCTAGGTGTCGCTGCCCTAGCCCCCGCTGCGTTTGCTGCAACTGCGGCTTCACTTGCAAGTGGTACAGTCCTAGGTGGGTTGGGGTATGGGGTTGCTCGTGGTATAGCCAGTGAACGTGCTAGAGACGCAGGTGTTTCTGAGGAAGCTCGTGATGAAGCCATAGGATCTAAAGAAGTATTACTAGCGGGTGCGATAGAGGGTATACCGTTACTGCGACCTCTTAAATTCTTACGTGTTCCCGGTGTAGATAAACTTGTAGAGAAATTAGGTGACAACCCAATTGATGGTGTGAACTTCTTAAAACGGATAGAGCAACGTCTAGTTAGTGCCGGTAAGACTGGTGTGATAGAAGGCGCACAGGAAGCAGCTTCTGCCATATTGCAAAATTTAGCCGAGCGTGGGTATAACCCAGAGCGCGAGCTGGTTGATACGGGGGTACTTGAAGAAGCGGCTATTGGTGGTACTGCCGGCGGTATCTTCCAAGCGTTAGTTGATGTGTTTACAAAGGGTAAGTCTCGTGGCCCAACGGGAGATGCACCTCTGACAGATACCGGCGAAGAAGCCACTGCTCCCGCTGCTACGTTAGCCGATACTGATACCCTAGAAGAAACAACCACTGAAACGGTAGCCCCTGAGAAGCCTATAGTACAGACCGCTACTGAAAATGCTGTGGCGGAAGACCCAACGTTAGGGCAAGTTAAACCTGAAACAGTTGCCCAAGAAGATTTTGATATGCTTGTAGGGCAAGCACGCAAAGATGTCGAAGAGAGCGATGGCGTCGTACTGGATAAAATTGAGAAGACCTACGAAAACATCAGGAATAATTTAGGTGGGGAGAGTGCTAACGTTTACATGGGTGCTGTTGACACCCTAGTCGCTAAAACCTTAGAGGCACGAAAAGCTGTACCCGTTACCCCTGCGACACCTGAAGCACAAGAAGCTGCACCCGTTACACCTGAAGCACAAGAAGCTGCGCCCGTTACACTTGAAGCACAAGAAGCTGCACCTGTTGAAGCTGCTCCCCCCGCTGCACCTGATACACCACGCGGGGATGCTACGGGACGTTCTCCAGAGCAACAAGCTAAGTTAGCTAGGATTTTAAAGGCTGCAAGTGCAGGTAAATCTTACGAAGAAACATTCGCTGATATCGATGCTATAAACGCTGAAACTGTTGTTGAACCCGTTGGAGAACCCGAGGCTGGAGTAGTAGAAGAAGAAACCGTAGAGGTAGCGGGCGAACCTGTTGTAGAGCCTGTTGTAGAGCCTGTTGTAGAGCCTGTTGTAGAGCCTGTTGTAGAGCCTGTTGTAGAGCCTACTGCCAAAACAACTGCTGAACCTACACCTACAGATCCCACTACCGACTTTACTATCGGGGATACTGTATCGGTAAGAAAACCTACCTCGGATGCTAACGATAAAGTTACAGGGTATACGGAAACAGAAGCTGTAATTACCGAACAATTAAACCCTGAAGGGGAAACTGTAGGGGTATACTTAGACTATGGGCAGGATGTTGACCCTGAATTTATAACTATTGGTGGGGAAACAGTTCTACCTCCAACTGTAAAACTTGCTAAAAAACAAACTACTAAAAAGCCCGCTAAGAAAGCTGCTCCGAAGAAAGCTACTCCTAAGAAGGCGGCTAAGAAACCAACTACTGAAGGGCGTAAAGTATTAAAGCTCCCTAAAGGGATGACTACCAAAAAAGTATATACTACGGCTTGGGCAAATCGTAATAAAGATCCTGAAGTACGAGCAGCCGCTTCCCAAATGACTGAGGATACAGAAGACGTATCTACAGCTAAAGATAGAAATACCGTACTTGAAAAAATAAACACTAAAGGTAAGCGCAGTAAAAAAGGTTCAGCATTATCAGATAAAGATACAGTAGCCAATGCTGAACTAAACGCTATAAAGATATACTTTGGGCGTTACCCAACTATATCAGCAGCCCTAAGGATCGCTGCTTTTGATGCGGTGTTCTCCCCTCAATATATTAGGAACCAAAAAGAAACTGAGGAGGCAGGGAAATATTTAGGCATCCCACCAGAAGATACTTTTACTGCAACTGAAACTGCGCTATTCAAAGGTATGGGTAGTAAAAATGCTGCCTTAGTTATTGCTTGGGCAAAAGCAAACCTGTCCGATAGCATTAAAAAACAGTTAGAGACCGTAGAACGCGCTAATTTAGTTTGGTTAAATAACTTAGCTAACACTACTAACAATCGAGTAACCGCAAATTTATACAATGAATCTGTAGATGCCGACATAGCAGTTAACCTAGAAGCCAGCGTTAAGGATATGTTTGGGCCAAATGCTACCACTCAAGATATAAATACCACTTTAGATGAAGATTCAGACATTGCTACCTACGAGGCTACCGCTGCAGCTATCGGGGAGGCTCTAACTACTAAAGAAAAAAGCGATATACAGGCTCAACAAGCACGAGAAGATTTAGCCGCAAAAATTGCGTTGGAAGGTACAGGTAATTTACCGAACAACCAAAAAATAGCCGCTGCTGAAAAGACCTTTTTAGATGCTGTCACTAAGATGATTCAGTCGTCCGAAAAAATTAAGGCTGAAGAACTTGCTGCTGCAATCAGAGACTACCTCAAGGTCTCAGCAATATCTAATTTGGATGTGCCTGTACACCCTGAAGTTATAGCGGCATTAGAAGCTGGGGATATTAAAGACGCTCTACGTAGATTAGGTAACTCTTTAATTAATGAGCAGCTTGCAGGGATGGCAACGAAACTAAGTTCTGCAATGGGTGATGTTAAGGTAGTTTTCAAAACAGATCTAAAAGATGCAGACGGAGAGCCTGTAGCAGGATCGTTTGATAGTGCAACGAACACGATCACCTTAGACTCACAGTTGGGGCTAACTGCTCACCCAATTATGCACGAAGCATCACACGCGTTAACGTCTAACACGCTCGACAATAAGTCCCACCCCCTAACTAAAAAGCTCCAGACCTTGTTCGATGATGCGAAGCAAGCACTGCCAGAAGCTTACGGGTTCGGTTCACTAAAAGAATTTGTTGCCGAAGTATTCAGTAACCCTGAGTTCCAAAAGAAATTGGCTAAGGTCAATATTAAAGGCAAGACTCTGTGGGAGCGTTTCTACAACGCAGTTGTTAATTTCCTGCGTAGTAAATTGGGCTTGGATGTTAGAGCCAATGTTATGTTCCGTGAAAACACACGCCCTCAAGATTCGGCGTTGACCGAAGCAGATCAGTTAATTAGCGCGATCCTTGCCACCAATTCGGAAACTCGAGGTGAAGGTGAGATAGACAACGCAGCTAGTCACGATGATCTAGCGCCTATCGCTGAAGGGGCAGGGGTTAAAATTCCTCCAAAAGATAGGGCGGCAACAACTAAAGCGCAGTCTGATCGGCTATCTGAAACAATATCTCTTAGTCTGCCCGACTGGTTGAAGTCAGGGGTACTCGCCAATATACCCCTGTTAAATCTTACTATGGAAGCGAAAAGGGCAGGGCTAAAGTCGGCCCCTAGGCTAAACAGTATTGTCAACGAGATGTCTGGTAGCGTTGGTAAACTACTTGATAAGGCTAACTATACCGCTAAACCCATGATGGATTATTTCCAGAACAATACTCAAGAGTATCGTTTACTTAGTGATGTAGAAAATAGAGCTACTTTGTTTGAGGTAGACCCTACGTTAAATAGGGTTGAAGCCGCTGCTAAGTATAAGAAGTCTGCCGATAAACGTACTTTTTCCCAGTGGGAAATTGTTAATGCTGACTATAAAAAACTTAGCCCTGAAGCGCAGCAGCACTACAAGACTATGCGCAACACCTACAAAGCATTCTTTGACATGCTAATGGGTGCGCTTAAAACACGTTTAGACGGTACAATATCGGACTCTAAAACGAGTGCTAAAGTATACAAACGTCTTTACGATGAATTATTTAATAGTGGTATTATAGACCCGTTCTTCCCGTTAGTGCGGGAAGGGGAGTTCTGGCTTACGTACCATGCTTTAGATCCTACTACAGGGAAGAATGAATATTTTGTAGAGTCTTTTGAAAGTAACCGAGCTAGAGCCGCCGCAAGATTAGAACTTGAAGAAATATTTGCCGAAGACGGGTGGACAAAAGCTGAATTTCAACAAGAACAAAGCGTAACAATAAAAAATTATCGAAATGCTCCAGATGGATCTTTTGTAAACTCTATACTGGCATCTCTAGGTGAAAATAAAGGTAGTTTTAAGTCTGATGCAGATTACGATGCCGTTACTGACAATATAGTAAAACTGTTTGCCGATACGCTACCGCAAACTTCTATGGCTAAATCATTAGCAAAACGAAAAGGTCGTAGGGGTTTTATAGGGGATATCACTCCTAGAGAGGCCAAGCGCCGAAAAGACGCTCTCGCTGCGGGTACACTTGCACCTCCCAAACATGATCCTGTGTTCATCATGATGCAACGGGGTAACTCGTTTGCTCGTCAGATAATCCAACTACAGTACGCCCCTGAAATCACAAAGCTAACGGAGCAATTGGGGGTTGAAGCGCGTGCGAACGGGAGCGTGGCTACGGCGTTAGCAGACGAGTTAAGTAAACGTGCTGACTTTATCCGTAACCCTAACGTCGAACGTTGGGCTAGTTTTTTAACGTCTTTAGGGTTTAACTTTACGTTAGGTGCGAACATGTCTTCCGCCCTAATCCAAACGGCAGCTTTGCCTACGGTAGTTTATCCAGTATTAGGTGGTAAGTACGGGTTTACGGAGACGTTTAAAGTTATGGCCGAAGCGTCAAAAATATTTTCTATGAGCGGCCTTAGCAGAACCGTAGAGGTATTTGGGCCGGAAGGTGACGGGACGTACCTAGTCAAGGGTGCATTAGGTGCCCCCCACGCGCTGACTAATTTTGATTTCGACAACAAGCAACTTAAAAAAGATCACCCTGAAATAGCGATGCTCAAAGTCCTAAGTCAGGTAGTTGAAGCTAACGGAATGAGTCAACGATCACAGATACAAGAAGCGATAGAACTAGAAGCTGCCCCTGACAGTGACCCTAAATTTTTAGGGTTAGTCTCTATACCCAGAAAACTGAGTATGCGAAGTCTAAACAAATACACCTCGTTTATGTTCTCGTACTCAGAACGGTTTGTTAGGCACGTCACCCTTATTAGTGCATACAAGCTACATCTAAAAAGACTAGCGGATCAAGGCAAAGATATAAAACTAGAATCGACTCAACGCGAAGCGGCTGAAGAATCTATATTCCTAACGGAGCTAACTAACAGTAGCATAGCCACTGGATCTGCTCCTCGGTGGGCACAAAAGCACGTCGGTAAAGTTATATACTTGTTTAAGCGGTATGGGTTATCCATGACCGGTTTGTTCGCACAACTTGGGCGTGACTCCGTGAAGGGTGACCCATCACTTAGTGACAAAGAAAATGAACAGCTAAAGCTAGAAGCTAGAAAACAGTTCGGTGCCATCTATCTAAGTTCTTTTTTGTTTGCAGGTGCTGCGGGGGTACCGGGGTACGGGATAATAAGCATGTTTATGGACATGTTATTTGATGATGACGAAGAAACAATGGATACGAGAGTACGCCAAACGCTAGGTGAGGTTGGGTACGGCGGGGTAGTAAACTACGTTACTGGGGTAGATGTATCTACGCGGATAGGGCTGTCGGATCTTATATTCCGAGACAGTTTCATACAGAAAGATCAATCAGTATTCTGGAAGATGGCGGAACTTGTTATGGGGCCAGTCGGTGGGTTGGCGATGCAAACTGAGCGTGGTTATAACTATATAAATGAAGGCCAAATCTACAAGGGTGTAGAGACAATGCTCCCTGCTTCACTTAGAAATATAGCGAAAACTGCCCGTATTGCAGACGCGGGGGGTATTGCAACTAAGAGAGACGATTTTATCTTAGAAGACCTGCACGCAGGGGAGTTGGCGGGACAGTTCTTTGGGTTTATGCCCGTCCGATACTCCTTTGAACTGCAAAAAACCGCTCAGAAGAAACAAATAACTAAAGCCTTATCTAAACAGACTAAAAAATTAACAAGTCGTTACTACTTAGCTATTAAAAATGCAGACATGTCTGCGCTTATATCTGTTATGGAAGACATAGATAAATTCAACAAACGTAACCCTAAAGCCTTTATAGACTCAGATACGTTAAAAAGATCCTTACGTGGTAGCTTCCAAACTACAGCGCGTATGCAAGCGGGGGCTACGTACTCTAAGAAATACGCAACACTACTTGCTGACTTAGAGAGCGACTACGATGAAAACCCAACGTTCATTTACGATTGACGTTGTTCGGTATCTAATATACGTAGGGCACTGAGTATTATCTGGTCGTCTTCTGGGCCTAAGACGTTACTATCGCGCAGCTTGATTAAAGTCATCCATGCTAATAACAGCTCAATTCGGGTGGGTTCCATACATCCTCCTAAGGTATAAATTAAAACCCCCCTCCGAAGAGGGGGATAGACTGCCGAGGAAGCAGAGGGAGGTAGCAGCGAGTGTCACTTGAGAGAAGGAAGTTAACCACTGCTGCACGCAAATGTATCACAGATCTCTCCAAATGCGAACCCCTAGTTTACCTGCCTCTATCTGCACCCGAGTAGTAATGACCCACTCACGTTCTTCGGCTATATTTTTTACTTGTTTTAATGCTGTATCGGTATCGATACAAGGGATGAAGATAGAAGCGTTAACAACCATCTTCTCCCAGCTTACCCGTATCCTAACACCATCAGGGTGCAGATCATTCAGACGTATTATCTGGGGCTGCATCTACAAAACCTTCCGAGAATTGCACGACGATAACGTCTGTTGGGGGTAAGTTTAACTGTGTACCTTTACTTATACGCATCTTCATCTTGACCGCCCCAAGCTTCTCCATCATATCGGATATAAGCGCCGTATAATTTATCTGCTGCTCCCCACACCAAGCCCTAAAAGGTTTTGGCATCAGGTACAACTTCTTAACGTCTGTCTCATAGCGGGCAACCAACTTATTCCTAGGATTAGCCTCGGGGACAATGATAGAGTCCATAGGGGTACCATCTTGCTTACGCAGGTCGCTGGTACTCTTAATCCTTAAGATGTTGTCAATATGCTCGTTAATATACTCCGTTAGTGTCTGCTCTATAGATATAGCCATGTCTTCACTCCTTAACTTGTTTTCTACTAAAACCCCTACGATCCACGTTTGTATTTTAGGTACGTCGTAGTTCACTAGTCCTATCCTACGTGCGAGTATTAAACCTACCAATGTCACGGTAACCCCTACCGACCAGAATCGATTTTCTGACGTTAGTTTGGCTTCTTTATCGATCCTGTACTGTACCTTGTCGATAAGATCCATAACAGCTTCTTTATTGTTCATTACATACTGCACAAATAGCACACCTGCGTGCCCGTAGTTTGTACTTATAGCCCTACTGAATTTATCGGTAAGGGCTTTATCCTCGTAATCATTAAACATACGAGGCACTCTAGCTTCTAGGATTCTTTGCGCTTCAGCATTTGGCCCAGCTTTATACATACGGATACGTTCTATGATACTGGTGTTACCCGTAGTTACTGCTAGCAAACTCCAAGGTAATCCCCTAACCCGTTCTTGGTTTGCCCCACTAACTAACCGCCCCCGCTGCTTACCACTGGTAAACTGGTAGGAGATATTACTTAACTCTTGTGGGCTAGTGTTGGTCAGCTCATCCATCAGGAGCGGTAGGCTATGCAGTACTTCACTACGGTGCATCTTAAGATTCATCGTATCCGCTTTATGGATCAATAAATCCTCTGGGTTCCCCCAGATAGATGCCGCTGCATTGAGTGCTGTGGTTTTACCTACGCCAGATGCCTTGCTGTATATATGTAACGCTGAACACGCGATGTCATCTATGAAGTGCATCAGGATAGACCCGAACCCAGCACCGACTACATACTGGTGCACCTCAAACCCATCTTTGTTGTAGAAATCTAACGTCTCTTTCCACCCCTCTAGGCTACCGTTTGGCTCGAACGCTGGGAACAACCCTAACGTGTGGGCTGATGGCGCGTTGAACGCAATTCGATCTTTAAATATTTCTCGGTTGCCTACTACGAATGATGTCCCTTCGGCATCAGTCCAACCGAACTGCCGTCTAGCATCTTCCGCCCCTGATGTTGCTTGTAACTCATTAACCCAAGTAGTTGTGTATTTCATAAGTTTCTCCATTCCTGCGCTCATTTCGGCTACACCTTCTTTAGCCATTTGTTTTCTAAACTCTTCTTTCGATGTTACAGATGTTAGTGGCATCGTAAATTCTCGTACCCCGTCTCGTGGGAGGTGCAATCGCACAAGGACTGCCTCCCCTATTTCAGGATCTCGTATACGTTTAACGACGTATATATCGTTGTGGTATATGAGCTGTTCATCCACATCTCCATCTCCATTACGTGTTCTGATATACACTCCTCCGTTAATTCCACGGAAGTATGGGGACGGATACTCAGGAATAACATACGTTTGAATAGGGGCTTCGGGGATAGTAGCAGACGGTAATACGACAACATTGTCTTCCGCACTGGCTTCTATAACTTTGGAGCCAATATGCAATGGGGTGCGTAATTTGTCCTTGTGGATGCAGCCTTCGCACCCATCGGGGTTCTGTTTGAAGAACTCGGAACAAGTATAACGCTTGTCGGGGGTAAGGTTATCCCACTTGGCATTGGTTTCTTCCTCGGAGTATTCTTTGTACCCTTTGGAGATTGTGTGCGCTCGCTCTCGTGAACCGTCGCTACACGCTTTCAGTATAGAAAGAACCCCTCGCCAGACTGGTTCGACTACTTCATTAGGCTCAGTAACCGCCCTGCGTAATTGCTCGCAACCTTTAGACTGCATGGTCTTTGTTAATATTTCTTTAAAACTAACCTCAGTGTTCCCCGCCATAACATTGGCGACCGCGTTCCACTTCGTGGGGTAGGTCTTCTTGGGAACTGGTATCGGAACTCCACCAAGAAGTTCTGAAAAATGATCGAAGTCTACGGGATTAGCCTGAGTAAGTATGGTGACTTCACTCGGCACATCAGGTTTATGATTATGGGTGTGGGGCACCCGTAGCACCCTAGCCGCGTCAGCCGTGACCGAAGGGTCTGCTGCAAATTTATTATCTCCACATAACTTTTTAAGTTGTTCTGCGACTGGTAGCCAGTCTCCAAATGGTACTGCTTCTTTAAGGTTCCAATATACATGTAGCCCCCTACCGGAACCAACAATCGTCGGCTTAGGTAGAGATAGCTTTTTACAGAAAGCGCGTAACGCATCCCCTGCGTCTCTCTGCGTCATAAAATCTTTGCTTGGCCCACAATCTAGATCTAAGAAAAAAGATTTAAACGCCTTAACATTCGTTACTTTTCTTGAACCTTTAGTGTTGAACGAGCCTAACGCAAAATATACATCGAACCCTTTACTATCTAAGTCATAAGCAGTGCTCTCTAACTCGTCAAGCGATGGGTAGAATTTTTGTATCCGTGTATCTTCTTTCTTGTTAGAAGCGAATAGACAATATAACCCTCCCTCGGCAAGCGTATCTCTAAGAAATTTTCCTGTGCTCATAGCTGCTCATATCCAGAGGACACCACGGCAGGGGCATTGTTACGCCCTTTTCGACTAGTCTAGCCGTGAGTGTTGTTTTAGGGATGGGTCTCTTTTAGAAAAGACCCAGATTAATTAGGATTCGTCATCCCATTGATCGATGATGCTTTCTAGAGCAGCATCTCCCTCTGCTGGAGTAGCTTGTTTCTTAGTAACTTTAAGTTTCGGTTCTTCTACAGGTGTATCGAACACCGCGTCGATGATATCCTCACTATCAGGCTCTGCCACCTCTACCGCACCCTGCGCAGTAAACGGGCTTACCTCAGAATCTTGGGTGAATCCTTCGACCACACCGAACGGAGAGGTCACCGCTCTAGGCTCGTGCTTAATAACTTGTACTGCCTTTAACCGTAACGATACCCCGTGCCCTACATTCCCTTTAGCGAAATAAGGCGTCATCCCAACATGTATATTAACTATACTGTTGGTGGTTAGCTCGAAATCATCACTAAGTTTTTGGTTACTTGCATCGACTTGCATAGGCTTGGTCGTAAGCTGTCCGTTATAGGCACCCTTCAATTTAGCCTTACCTATAAACATACCTTCACCATCTTCCTCGAATGGTTGGGGTAATTTTTCCGGCCAATCCTTTTTCTTTTTATCTGCGTATGCTTTAACCATAACCTTGTACAGGTTCTTGGCTTGCTCTTTACTCATCTTAAAAGATAAGTCATAGACCGCATTTTCTTCGGTAGGGCCACAAGGAACACTACGTCCCTCGGCAGCGTCAAACCGGTAGGTCTGATTGATCCTAGGGTATAATGCTACTGCGTTTTGAACCGTATACGTTTCGTTTACTACTGTCATTTCCTTCTCCATTTACTCATTTTCATTAAATACAAATCCGTCTACTACCCCGAACGGAGACGCCATAACCTCGTTAGTCATTAATGCTTTCGCAGTAATCGCTAATCGAACATCAGGATGCTCCATCGTTTTATTGACGGCCTCTACCTCGTGCTCCTCTAATGGTCTTACAGACCGAAAGAACAATTTAGCGTAAGAACTATCAGGGTCGAACCTAATGTTAGTTATTAACGCCATCGGCGGGGTTTCATACTCCTGCAAGAACCGTCCGTAAGCTCTCATAGGCATATTCCCGTTTACTGCATCGGGGAATATGGACGTAGCGGGTAGCTGCAATTGATACACAGTGTCTAACTGTCCTTCAAGAACTACTGCAACTCTCTGTACAGTACTACATGCTCGTCGTACTCCACCACCTGAACCCCGTATATTCTGAGGACAATCCATGCACCTAGGTGCTTGTTTATTCTCCTCGAGAACTTCAGAGTCAGGTATTATTGCGTCTGCTGACCAACAAGTAGGGGGCTGTACGTTAGACGAGCTGTAGTCTCCAGAATAATAGATCCTTGAAGCAGGGGCAATCCCCACAATAACAACGTCTATAGATTCGGGCGGCTCGTCAAATGGTAAACCATTAAACTTGTTATCAAACAAACTAATACGTGTGACATTGCTTGTCATTGTTGATACCTTAAAAATCTTCGTCTAGGTTTTCGAGCACTACGGTTGGCTCGTCGTCATCCATTGTGGCTACTTCCTCCTGCCAAGAAGGTGCTACTTTTTTGGTGCCCTTACCACCCCTAAGCGCCTCGGTAATCGCCTCAAGGTCGTACCTATAGGTCTTACCAACATGGATATATAGATTTTTTGGGATACGCTCTGTACGAATCCATGTGCGTAATGTTGATTCCGAAACCCGAAGATGTTCGGCAAGCTCCAGTATAGTTACAAAGGGGGAGGTACTCATTTCTTCTTCCTTATATTAAGTGTGTATGTTGACTGCGCGTTTAAACCTGCTGGCAGTTTGTCAGGGTTCTCTTCAAGAAACGTCTTGACGTTGTTCTGATTAAGTTTCTTCACAAAAAAGCCCAAACAATCATTTTCTATGACAAACTTATTCATTGAATCCCAATCAGATGTCCAGTAGTTCTTCTGGACAGATCTGTAAAACAACCCTTCTGTAGTTTTTACGCTGTCTAGATTACGAGTTTTACAGTAGTCCAATAAGGTGCTCTTTATAGTTTCTTGTTGCTCCTTTAAACCTTTGTCTACCCCATCAAACTCGGCTTTTAGCTCATCTCTAGCCTCTTTTATCCTCAGGTATACCTTGACTAGCTTGTCTGGGGATATATCTCCTGATTCCATATCCGATCTCCTCTATGTATCGAACAATAGAATGTAGTAGTTTTCTATGGTCTAGTCAAGTATTTCTTTGTATAAGTCTATCATCTTTGTGTGTACGTTTATTTTACTGTCTAATAAGCTGTAAACATGTTTTTCTATAGCAGATCCTTGTATTTGGACAACCGTACATTTGTTAGTTTGCCCTGATCTATGCACTCGGGCGTTGGCTTGGGCGTATGTCTCTAACGAACTGGTTGGCCCCCACCAGACAACGGTATCCGCTGCCGTAAGCGTCACCCCATGAGCAGCAGCTTGGGGTTGTATGACTAATACGCGAGGGTCAGGTTGGGTTTGAAACTCCTTAAACAATTGCGTACGCTTTCCCGCACTAACATCACCTCGGATTAACTCTGTTGTAATCCCGTCAGACCTCAAACGTGTTACTAATATGTCTATAACATGTTTAAAGGGTACGAATATTAGTACCTTCTTAGCTGTCTCATTAATTACTTCCTGTAAAACCTTATATCTATGAGATATGTCGAACTCTAAAGTATCCCCCTTATCGGTATATACGGCCCCACAACTTATTTGCAATAGCTTATTCATACTTACGGCTGCGTTGACTGCGGTTATCTGCTCTCCTGCTGCGTCCATAACCATCTGATCTTTTAACAACTTGTAATATTTTAGCTGTTGTCTGGTAAGTGCAACTTCACGTTTTACATACACCATAGGCGGTAGATCCAAGCACTCTTCCTTGGTGAAACGTATTGCTGGTTGTAACGCTTGATACACGATATCGGTGGCATTCTCTTTCGGTATCCACCTAAAGTTAGTGATCTTGGTCATAACCTGATCCCTAAACGCACTGGCAAATCTAGGAACATTCGTTGGGCTAACCAGTTTTGCTAACCCATAAGCATCTACTGGGCTTTGTGCCGCAGGGGTACCCGTCATCATCCAGAGCCATTTGTCTGGGGTCAGTAGGGCATTCAGTACTTTCCAGCGTTTTGTCTGGGGGTTCTTATAGTGAGTCGCCTCATCCACAATAATTAAGTCGAACCCACCCTCTGCTACCGCTTCGGATACGATCTCTAACCCATCGTAATTAATGATGACGTACTCAGCATCTCCCGAAATAATCTCTCGCCGTTTCTTGGCTGCGCCATAGGCTATGGCTACCTTACGGTGCATTGCAAAAGAAAACAGGTCAGCCTTCCATGCTGAGTCCATGATAGAGAGGGGGCATACAACTAAAACACGTTTTATTTTCTTCTGTTGCATCAGGAAGTCTGAAGCCCAGATAGCACTAGCAGTCTTGCCTGTACCCTGCTCGTTGAAACAGAATGACCGTTTGTTCATGGTCATAAAGGCAGCGGTTGCTTTCTGGTGGTCGAACGGTGTGTACTTACCTGTCCACTTATAACGTCCTTCAATAGGAGAGGGTACGCTAATACTTAGATTCTTTAAGACCTGCGCTTCGTCTATACCCCACCGAACCAGCACCTGATCGGGTGCTATTACTTTGCTGTAGGGTATGACCTCGGTGACTTTTGCAGGGTTGCGGAGTCGCAAGAGCAACGCCTTGTTCTGGTAAATTTCCATCTATATTCCTCGGTAGTAGCCCTGCTTCGTCCACAGATAGGGCTAGGTCTGCGATATCGGTATGAACTACCTTTGGACTAACCTAATTTTTACGGCATATACAAGACCGCGTTTTTTAGAGACGCATCAGGCTAGGCGTCTGGTAGTTTTCTTCTTCTTCTTCTTTAAGTTACGGCTACGGTTAGCACTCGCACTCTCCACCTTCACGCCGTCCTTGTTAGTGCCGCCCTGTGCTAGGGCTTTGTTATGGCTAACATCCTTGCCTTCTCGCTTGTCTGCTTTGCCATTCTTGTTAGCGTCTTTACCTGTCCTGTCCATTTCACGTCTAGCTTCCTGTCGCGCCATACGACGCCTGAACTCTGGACTATCTACAGGTTTGTTTACTTGTTTCTTTCGATCTGCTTTATTTTTATAAGGCATTTAACTTCTCCCGTTATGTGGACACTCAAGCACCACGCAATGTGCTTTGCATAGCCCGCTGGGGCTAGCGTTCCAAACATCATTATTAAATGCGGTTTCCATATTTACGTAGTCCCGCAACCATTTCTCCCACAACGGCCCTTGGTCATGGGCATTATAGGTACCTGTTATTAATTCATTAGAGACCACAAACAGTAGCCCCCCTCGTACTTTCGTTATGCTCGGGAAGTGTTTGAACATAGCCATCGCCATCAGTTCGAGCTGCCCTTTATCAGCGTACCTAGCACTTTTACCTGTTTTATAATCCACTACCCATGCGGTGTTATCGTCGTCATCTATGATTATTAGGTCAGCAATACCCCGCCACCATACGTCATCCGCAAAGAAGTCGCAGGGTTCTAGGTTCTCAGTCAACCCCATCTTATATTCACACAATTTCCTACCGCGTTTAGAGTTTAGGGAATCTAAACCTTTTGTAGCGTAATCAAACTGTGGCGGCATCGGGGTGCCATCACGTATGTACTCTTCGGCGGCTTCATGAAACGCAGTACCGTAGTACATCGCCTCAGTCTCAGGCTCCGAGTAATCTTTGGATATCTTTAAATGGTAAAACTTCTTAGGGCATTGCTCGAATGCTTTTATCTTACTGAACGACCAAGGTGCGATACTCATTCATTTTCTCCAGACACGAAATCGTATGCGTCTTGTAGTGCATCCATGAGGTGCGGTATCTCTTCAACGCTGAACGTCACCGTATCTAACCGACCGCCTTCCATCTGATTGACCATGATAACCAACTCAGGGTCGTTCCCTAATGAGGCAACCCCCACGGAGCTAATCACCATATCTCGGGCATCTTCGCGTATCGCAGGCTTAGATTTGTAGTGTATATATAACTTGTTCCTATTAGCGTGCTTAGTTCTATGCTCTTCAAAGTCTAGTATCTCAGTCACTCGCAATCTCCATAAGACTTACCTATACCCGACTCACAGTTAACGGGTAGACCATCGGCCCAGTCGGGTGTCCAACGCATACAACTCTCTATATATGCTTGTGCTTCTACTAATTCTGTTTCGGGAACGCAACATACAACGGAATCGTGAACCGTCAAAACAACGCGGTATCGTTTAGCAATTTTTAACATCTGCTCCCCAATAATGCAACGCGCAACCGCTTGGCAGACATTCTCCACGACTTTACCACCGTATATCCTAGTGCGACCCCTACGAGTTTTGTACGTATACTCTGAATCACCCGTAGTTTCATCTTTAGTTAGGGTGAGGTCGTCATACCGCATAAGCAGCCCTGAAGGTAAGCGTAGTGCCGACAGCTTTGGCTCCACATTGAACACATAACTTTTACCAAAATCTGTAGCATTGCCTTGGGCTAGATAAAATAACATGTCTCCAGCATCGCGCCACAGGGCGCTTATCTTATCGTTTGTAGTTCTGTATACCTTTATGATACGACGTGCTTCCGCTATATCCATTGCAAAACCAAGCGATTGCAGTTGATCCTTAAACCTCGCAGCGCCCATACCGTAACCGGCACCAAGGATAGTAGTCTTACCAACGAACCGCTGGTCTTTAGTGACATCTTCTTCCCTGTTGACGCCATATATAGACATCGCCATCTTCTTATAGACATCATCACCAACATTAAATGCCACTGTTAAGTCCTCCTGCCCCGCCAACCATGCAAGTACGCGTGCTTCGATCTGACTTGAATCACAATCAATTAACATGTATCCATCTGGAGCAATCAGACTACGCTTTAGCTTCTTCCCGTTTGGCCCACGGCTGGGCAAGTTCTGTAGGTTGATCTTGTCATCCCCACCCCACCGTCCGGTGTGCGCGGCATAATACCTAACCGGTACAGGTAGTAATCCCCGTTTAGCGATATTGATAAACCGCTGAGTTCTTGTTTCTTCCAGTGTACTTTTCAACCCTAGCCGTGCTGCTACCACTGCTTGCACCCTAAAGTCCTCATGCTCGGACAGCTTCTTAAAAGCTTCATCAGACTTGGCAAATGCGAAGGTCTCCTTACCTGTTGTAGGGCTGGTCTTCATCGGAGGGACAACCCCGAAAGTTGATAACAAGTCTGCGAATTTGGGGTTACTCATCAAACTCTTCCGGTCTGTATTAGCATCCTCTAGCAGCTTATCTTTAATGTCTTTAATATCTTCTAGGTGACTCTCTAGCAACCCTAAATCTAAGTCCAACATAGGTTCGATGAACATACGTAAGGTTAAGTCTATGATTTTTAATTCTTTTTTGGGGAACCCTTTACCCATAATCCCAAAGAGTTTGTAGGTTAACTCGACATCATTAATGCAGTAGTCCCCATACCGACTCAGCTCGTCAGTAGTAAAGCTCAAACGCTTTTTACCAATAGCATCTAAAACTTCGGTACCTTTAGCGCCAATCTTGTATCGTTCGGCCAACGCTTTGAGGCTACCCCCAACTTCCACCCCATGTATAGCGCGGCCAATGCACAAAGTGTCAGCCCACACCCTAGGATGAATATCGAATAGCCAAGATAGTATAGCGCCGTCAAACATTGTGTTGTGAGCCAGCACCACAGCGTTCGCCCAGTTGAAACTATGTAAATACTCTTTAATCTGCCCATGAGTTCCACTCGCCCATTCAGTCGATCCGTTGTTGACCTTTATACCAACGCCGATCACCTCGAATCGAGGGTCACGAACGTAAGCTTCTGTCGTAAGTTTAGTTAGTGAGAAGCTCTTAGAGTAGAACGTCTCGAAGTCTATAGTAATAAGATCCATATCATATCCGGTAACAAGTTTATAGGATGACCACTTAACAAAAATATCGTAAGCCGGTTTCCGTTATAAGTAGGGGCTTCGCACCCCTTCGGTGTCAGTTATACTCGCATTTTGAGTCTGCTTTAACACACTGGAAAGGTCGGACTATTTTTATTGGTTCGCTATCTCACCACCACAGGCGAAATATCCTGCACCATCCACCCAGTTATCAACATGCTGGGGGTTCTGCTTGATCCTAGCTACCTTTAATAGCGCCATCATTACTGCAACATCAGTAGCAGTTAACGTGGTACCCGTATGCAATGACCAATACCCAGCGATCCGCGAGAAGTTATCCTCTGCATCGCCGTGGTCTGCTTGTCTATCCCTCGTGATGTACGATTTGGCGGTATCTAGGATGTGGCTCCTTGTTGCTACCGGCGTAGGGGGTAAATCCTTATTATTTTTATAACTTGTTTCTACTTCGGCACTTATTCCGGTAGCAGGTACCGATACCGACGTTGCCGCTGCTGTCGATTCCGCTTCAAGCTCTGCTTTGGCAGCGTTATACTCTGCTTCTTTAACTTGTTTACGCACTAAGTGCGCATAGCTAGGACTACACTTAGCCTTCTTTGCCACTAAGAGCACACCCCAACTAGGGTGTTTCGCCATTACCTCAAGTACCTTCTCTCTCTTACTCACATTCCTCTCCTTAAAATTCCAGCTCAAGCTGGTGTTGGTTTGATGCCGCACCCAATAGCTGCGTGACATCCCTCATGTTGGCTTCATTGATTAGAAGCGCGATCCCCTCTGTCGAGGCAATATCATCTAGGTTCTTCTGCTGCAATGCTGTCGGTTTGTTCTTCCCCGCCTTGCATTCGATACCAAAGAACCGTCCTTTATAACACCCTACTATGTCGGGCACACCGCTCCGACCATATCCACCCGTTGCTGGGTAGAAGTAGTACGCACCTAACGCTTTAAGCTGGTTGGTAATAACGCGTTTAACTTTGGCCTCGGGGGTCATTTGTTCTCCTTGGGAACTGGTATCAAGATTCTTTTTCGAGTTGTTCTTCAACGATCTCAAGCAACCGCGCTAATGAGTCCGCTATGTTATTCAACGCAATGACTACTTGGTCTGTCTGCTCATCGTTCATTACTTGTTATCCTTTAAAGCTTTTCGATCCCTATACCACTGTGCTTGTGACACTATCTCTAACTGCACTTCACTACCGTAAACTTGTTCTAAACTAAGCCTCACTGCCTCGGTATACTCTTCCATCTCTCTATCGTGTTTAGCGTCTCGTTGCTCACGGTGCTCGGCATTCTCAGTAGCTTTCTTGTGCCACGCCATAAATTCTTCGGTGGGCTGACTCATTTCCTTCTGCCACCTATCAAACAGAACTTTATTCCTCGGGGGTCTAGGTAACCTACTCTGCTCGTCGCACCAACTTGAGTCACTAGAGTGCATTGCTTTATAGGGTGTAGCTTTATCACCTGTTAAATACTCATACCCAAGGCGTGCCTCTTCGTCAGAGTAAAAGTCGATTATTATTTCGGGGTATGCAACCCACTCCGCTGGATCTGGGCAGCATGTTTCCCCAAGGTATCGTAAGTAGGTATCTACATTAAAGTTACTAGGCGTAATGCCGTAGCTATACTCCACACGTTTAGCCTTCAAATATTCACTGCTATAGAACCCATGCTTTATATAGTAGATCTGCTTATCTACCTTGGGAGGTATTTCTTCTAGTTGTATATCCAAAACGTATCCTCATTAATTCGTACCCCAACATCGTCTATTGGCACACCCCACTGCTCTGTAATCATGAGCGTAGTGATACGTCCTTGTATCACTGTTGGTAGCTCACTTAAAGAAGAGTAACTCCCTTGTAAGGTGTTGTCAACACATCCTATACCAATACATACTATTTCAACATGTTCTGTATTAGGGCATATTGTTACTAAGTATATAGTGTCTTTAACTATCAGATTGTCGTTACTACACAGTAACATAATACATCCCTTGCGCCCATAGCCCTATACCATCAACGAACTGCCCTTCCTCGGCTATGGTTACCATAGCAATCTTGCGCACAATATTTTCGGGCAGTGTGTCCTCAGTGTAGGTAACACTTGTGTGATCTAATACCTTCATCTTCCAAGCCCACTCACTATCAAAGTCATCGATCTGCACGACATCGAACATCTGCGTCTCATTGCTAGGTAATAAGTATGGGCGAACGCATAGCACGGCTTGAGAATGGGTAGGCTGTTGCCGGTCTTGCAGTAACTGCATGTACTCCATTACTTTAGTGCGTAAGGTAGGTACTATAAACTCATACCCAACGTTCAACATATTCTGTAGTTCATCCACAAAATTAGGGTCGGTTATTACCCCCTCTCTAGCCTCGAAGATAGCGAGAGCATCACTCTTGATATCCTCCTGCCAACTCTTACGTATCTCTGGGGCGTGGTGTTGCAGTACAAACTTGACGACATGTACAGGATCCCAAAGTTTTAAGTAGGCTCGAGCATTGCTAATTGCTTTCTTGAGGTTGGTAGTACGTAGTCGGTACGACTCAGTAGAATCGTAACTGTATTTGTCATTTTGTATATTCGGTGTGCATATCGTAAACGCTGGTATGTATTCTGCGGGGGCATTCCGAGCGTCCATGTACCCTAACCAACCCAGAGAATACTTGTCCTGATCTCTGTACATGTGTACTTTTCTAATGTTACTCCTAGCCCCCTCATTAAAACTATCTTTTACTACCCCAAAATTGCAGTGGGGGAACGATGACTTGACGGCGTTAACATACTTCTCTACCTGTGGCAGCATGTAAATTGGGTCTAGGGATACTAAATCTTTAACCTCTTCGACCACGTTATAACCGATATGTACATTACTAATAAATCTACGCATTGCTTCTCTCCGTTTACTATTTAGTTGATACCTATTGCTACACCTGCTACCCCATGATCCCGTATTGTTAACATGTCCTCTAATGTCATCGCTACGGTATCTACCAACGGGTGCGTTTGTGTTCTGTGCTTGGACGTAGTAACACTGTGCTTATCAATGTTCTCGTACCAAACACCCCTCTCGTATATAAACAACGGCCAATGATATCCATAGCTGTATACAACGTACTTGCTGTAAGGCTGCGCATCATTGTGTGTCCATTGTCCAAACAAGTTATTACCAAGAAATGACGTGCGCTCCTGCACACTACTACGCGCCATGACATTTGTTACCTTTGGACTCCTCATTCTCGCTACCTCTCTATCTCTTTTGATTGCGGCTTCTCTCTGCCGTGTGTACCTTATGTACTCTTTGGTCGATTCACTCACAAACCTTCGGCGTGAATCTCCTACATCACTTAGTGTGGCTAGGTATTCCATCGCTCTTCTCCTTCCATCGTTTAATTATGTTGGCCACGGTCATGTCACTTACACCCACTACCCTACTGATGCGTTTGTAACCATACCCTCGGTTGTGCCGGTCAAGCACCGCTTCTTCCAACTCCGCGCGGGTAGCGTAATTACCCTTAGTCAGGGGTCTACCGTTGAATAGCTTGGTCGATTGGGGGTGACGTTCTCCCGTCATATACATTGTCTCAGTCATGTTCATCCTCATAACTTGTTACTGTCTATGTGTACTACCTTCCCACATGGTGGGTTGGCCCGTCTGTTGTCGATGATGATCCACAGTACTGGGCACGTCCACGTACCCCAATCGCCACCGACATAGCCATCCGTAATCATGATCGCTGCTTGGGGGCGTATCCCGTTGTCAGTCATATAGCTAGGGACACATGATGGACTCGTACCGCCGCCACCCTTGGGCTTGGTCGAACTCTCGTACGTGTCCATGTTGTTGCTGTCGTACACCTCGTCACCACATACCTTAGTGTCCCAATACAACACGCGTAACTGCTCGGGCTTGACCGTGTTTAAGAGCATAGCTGTCTCCGCACGTATGATCGGCATCACCCTGTCCATTGACGCTGACATGTCGGCACCTTCCACCAACTCACCCACCTGCTCACTGATGCCGCTGGGCATATACACATGCGCCATTGTCTTGCGTCGGGGGCGTCGCCACGTTGACATATCATTTCCAGAACATGTTGTCTGTAAGAAATCCCGCAACACGTCACGCCAATTGACTTGGGGTATCGCACTGTCAGTAAACATCTTGTCCAGACCACCGCCCAACTTACCGGCAAGCATGGTGCCTTGGCGTATCGCCTCGTTTACCTCGGCAGTTAGCTCCTTGGTCTCCTCCGGTGTCAGCTCCTTGGCTCCGTCCCAGTCGTGCTCGTCCATACTGCCAGCGTCGGACATGTCCTTACCGTCTTCTTGTTCTTTCTGTAGTATCTTGAACACCTCGCCTGCAGACATGTCTAGAAACCTAGGCTCATATAACCCACCACTGGGCATAACAACGAACGGCTTGTAGTCAGCCTTGCCCTTGGCACGTTCTTGTTCTTCTTGGATGAGCTTGGCATTGATGACGTAATCACACGACATATTTGCCAACTGCCCGTTGATGCGGAACAACTTGTCATAGGTAGCCAGATGCTTGAGAGCTTTGTGGTAGTTCTCGTGTAGCACCGTGAACCTTAACTCGGGATCGGTATGCGCCTCGATGAACCCACGCCCATACCACTCATCTCTACCATTAGTACATGCGGTCGGCGTCTTGTCATCGACAGCGCGTGAACCTATCGAGAGAATACCTTGCATCGGTACGTAGTCTGGGTGTCGCATGACTAGCACAACTGCTCGGTGTAACCGCTGCTCGGCGGTCAATGATTGCTTAATTGCTAACATGTTCTGCTCCTTATCGCTTGTCTGCTTGGAAGATATACACGTTGTCGATAGTCCAATCCGAGAACTTCTTGTTACGTGTAAACAACTTCTGCTTGGGGTGCACGTCCTTGTCACTACGGTTGATGAGCGCACTGGCAAACACTGCTTGTACCTCGGGGTTGAGTCGTGCTGAGTAGTCCATCCACGCATCTACCCAGTCTGCTTCTATCGCCGCGAGTGCTCGGAACATAACGTAGCACTGCCCATTGATCTTGCTCGGTACTACTGCGGTGAACGGGTCTTGCTTGATACTCTCGAGCGATGGGAAACTACTTGCCATCTTGATGAACGTCATCAGGTTGAACGCTGCCGGTGCGCCTATAGTCCCAACTAACAGACCTGTTAGCGTATCGCTGTCCAGCTCGTCACGCTTACTCACCCAGTACGATGCTGATGCTAGGGATCTGCCAGTAACAAACTGCTCCCTGTGTTCACGCGGGTGGTAGATGTACGGGTTGTCGCTCGGCACGTTGACCTCCTCGAATGACTGGAACAACGCTGGCTCCTCCTTGACCCAACCCAACACTAACGGGTCGATGTCGTTGACTGCACCCCACTGTATCCACTCAAGGTTAGTAGACTTGCGCAACTTTAGAACCGCTACACTATTGCGTTGGTGTGGCATCAACATGTCACCCAGTCCCTCACCATCTAGGTTAGTCGTACCGTAGACAATACTGTCTGGGTGTAGCGCAACACCATTGAGCATACGCTGCACTAGTATGGGACGTAGGGCATTCTTGATTGACGCGTTAGCCTTACCGATCTCATCAAGGTTGATGATGACAGGCTGGTCAAGATGTAGCCCCAACATCTCGTTGGGCACGAAACGTACGTAGTCCTTGTCGTTCATGTCCATGAACTTGGGGATCATCAAGTCCCCTAGGTCTAGGCTCGGCGTATCTAGCTGAATGAAAACATGTTTAGGGAACTGCTTCTTAAGTATCGCTGCGATACCTTGGGTCTTACCCTCACCCATTGCACCGGTCACGATCACGGCTTTGTGCTTACCACCCGCTGCGATTGCTGCTGCGGCTTGGGCTATGCTGACACCTTCTATTGCTGTATTCATAAGTATATTTCCTTAGTTTAGTTTTGGCTTATGCCATTTTCTGTTAGTACGCTACTAACAAATTCGGTTGTACTGCACGTATTCACGCGTATCGACATGCTTGAAGAAGTGCATCGTCGGGCTTGAGTACATGTACATATAGTGATACTTGCCGTCGTCCGGCATCCCATTACGTAACGCATCCTCGAACGCATACTCTGGGTCTACCACCTCTCGTTCGGCTTTGGTATATCTCATGTCTTACTCCTTATAGGTCTAGTGATGGTAGGCTGGCTAACACCTCGTCTACCGTACGCTTGGTTTCGGCACGCAACGTCGGGTCATCCTTGAGTGCGTCCTTGTTTAGTGGGAACTGCCCCACACCTCGGAACCTGTCCTCTAGCTTCTGACGCACAGCTTCTAAGTGCACGTCGCCGGTCACGTTGTAGTCTTTCAACATGTCCAGAAGTGGGAACAGATTGCCTAGGGTTCTGTCGTGTATACCGCCCGAGCTGTCGAGCTGGGTACTGAGCGTCGAGGTGATATCATGCACCCGTTGCCATAGGTCATTACTCATGCTGCGGATGGCGTTGGTATGGTAATCCTCAAACGTGTTCTTAATGTTGGCGAACTCCTCCCCGATCATCTCGGACACAAAATGCCCCGTATCAGGTACCGGCAAGAACGACAGGCTCCATGCGAATTTCCTACGCATACTCTCAACGGATGGGTAATCGTCTTGGTCGTACAACATACCGAGACCATCGAACGCTGCGTCGTGCACCCTGCCCCACTCGTAAGAATCGAGGAACCCTGCCTCGTGCTTGGTGTATGCCAAACCCTGCTCATCGTATGCCCGCACGTCGTGGCCTAGCACTAACTCCCAATACCTGTTTTCTAGTTCAGAGAAATGGGCAGCTATCTGGGGGATCGCAGCGACGGGTATAATCCTGTGTCCCATCTTGCCCCATGCCAGAGTCATGGCCTTGAGATCTGTTCGGGCAACTCGTACGATCTTGTTGATCGCCTCGAGCATTTTGTTACCCGCGAACCGATTCTTGGTTACTTGTACATCCTTGGGATTCTGCACGTTGTACTGAATCATGGCCGCTTTGGTTGCACGCTTGTCGATCTTGCTGCCCCGAATCTCGGATATGCTTAGTTCTAACAAGACTGCGCAACTTGAGATCGAGGGTGCGGATACCTCGGGTAACGCGGTGACGTTTATGTCGTGTTGCATTGGAACCTCCTTATTGGTTGATTTGTTAGTAGCGTACTAACAAACGTGGTTTAGGTGAAAAAATTCCCACCAGACATATAGTATACCATAGAGGGTAGGTAATGTCAAGTAAACGTAAAACATGTGTGGGTGGTGTAAGTGACGGTATGTCTCGGTATGTACTGTAATGTACTGTAATGTACTTTTGGGGTGGTTCGCAAGTACTTGAAAGTAAAGCTATGTTCAGATGTTCGGGAAATGAGCATTTTTGCTCCCCCTTTAACGGGGGCTACAGAAAACCCTGTTTTAACTTTTAAACAACATCAAGAAGTTGGTGTTCCTTTTTAAAACTAAGTAAAACTGCTCTAAAAAAGAACATTATAAAATATATATATATATGATAGAAATACTGTAAGTATACAATTACGGTTACCATTACTTACCACGAAACACCACGAATCAAATGTTCGTTTTAGGGTCGAAAAAAACGGAACATTGCGGAACATTACAGGAACATTACAGGAACATTAGGTGGGGTTGCGTCCCGATGGGTTGGGTGCGTCTTACTTATCTTCTACCGGGATTTGTTAGTAGCGTACTAACAAACAGGTTAAGTAGTTGGGGTTCAACGCTAACACTAGGAACTGGTATCAAAGCGTGGCGCGACTGGATGAGATCCAACGCTAACACTTGGAACTGGTATCAAACCCCGCCGAAGCGGGGATGATTTTTAGAGGTGGGATTGGGTGGCGCAGTAAGCATATAAAGCTTGAAAGGTAGGGAAGCGCATTTGCTTGTAGATAATAATCATGTTTTAAACTCCAAAAAAATGGGGGCCGAAGCCCCCGTGGTTTACTTGATCTCAGCAGGTTTGACGTAGTTCGTCGCCGTTTTAGCGTCTTCAAGTGCCTTGATTAGCGCGGCCAATGCCATGCCAGTGTCGTCTGAATCCATCATTGCCATCGCGGCAATCTGGGTGCGCGTGCTCTCAAGTGATTCCCAGAGCTGCTGATTCAGCGGTATCTCGCGTGCCTTCTCAGCTTCCTGTTTATGGATCGGGGTCACACCGTCGAGTCTAGCTATCGCATTGCCTAGACGGCCTAGGAAGTTATTAGCTTGACCGCGCCAATTATTGTATTGCTTTAACTCGGCCTTGCTAAATACCTCTTTGCGTTCCTTCGCGGTCATCGCGTCACCGCGCTTGACGTGGGCTTGACGTTCCTCAGACATGCCATCGAAGGCCGCGCGCCGCGCCGCATTGTAATACGCTGCATGGGCGGGTTTACGCTCTGGTTTTAACGCGTCACTCTTCCCATTAGTGAACGGGGAGAACAGCAGGTCGCACGGGTGTAAGCCGCATTCCTTCGCCGTCTTGACGGTCGCGGGATCCTTTCGAATCAGTCGCGCCGTGGTATTGATCACGTCCACTAACTGGTCACTAGCGCGCCGTACGGTGTTGTCAGCTTCCGCTGCGCTAGTAATAAGGGCCAGCAATGTCTTTTCGTTTTTTACTGTCATTTGTATATCCTCTAAGTTATGTTGTGGTTTGTTAGTACTGTACTAACAAAGCCGTTAGGCGTTGGGGTCATCCCCGAACGCAAAGCTATAATCTCATACTTTGAAACATGTTCAACAGTTAGCAGGGCACATTGGCCCAATGGCAAACGCCCATGACCCACCCGCCCCCTATGCCCCCTTCAGGCCGTCAGGAGTCCCACATGCTTATATATTACTAGTTTCCACGAATACTCAGCATTTTTTTGAAATCCTAACACCCCACCCCCTCTATATAGGAACACCCCCCGGTAGGAGTCCCAACCTCCTTGCATAAAAAATTATTTTTCGGTATAAACCGTTTTAGACGGTTAGGTATATAGTCATGACAGAGCGATTACCAGAGTGGCAAGCGTTGGGGTTTAGTAGCCCTGAAGCCTACGAAGATGCAAAAGCTGCGTCTGAAGAAATGCTTAAGATCGAGTACCTCATGGGGGTTGATGACAAACTACCCGAAGGGTATAAGATGAACCAAGGGCCGGGAGCCGTGCTTACTGCGCTTGGACTATACGGTGACCAAACAGATAACCCACAATTCAGCCAACCTGCAAACATAAGAAGCTACACCAGACCTATAGGTGGAGATGGACGTAGGATATTAGGGGAATACGTAACCCCCTACCAAAATTATGACGGTGCCATGTCTTTACCGGAATATGAAGAGGCACTTAGCAGGTCATCTAGTGGTATTCAGGCCGTTATGCTTGGTGGCCCTACCCAAGGGGATGATGTTTTTGCAGACTTAACGACGCAATACGATGGGGAAGGCTACTCATACGAAGATACGTTAAAGCATGAGTTACGGCATAGAGGGTTACGTTCTGAAAGGGTACAAGATCACTTAAAACAGACTGATTTTGCGTTTACCGGCAAAGGCGAACACAAGATATATGAACTTATACGGCAGTTGCAGATGGGAGAAAGATCTCCAGACGACTTATATAGTTGGGAAAAACGAGATTTACAGCGGTTTGGAGATCTAGAGGCAGAACTTTTAGAAGGTATGACCGAAGAACAACGTATGAAATTAGGGTTCTTACCGGAAGAACCGGGGTTCCTAGATAAGTTAATGGGTATAATGGATTAATGTTGCAAAAAATTATTTTTAGTGTACATTTGCGGTAACGGCTAACAACCTGCGTACATATATGACAGTAATGCTTGATCCTGAGATTGGCGTTCCGTTGCCTCCCAACATTCCTTACATCGATCTGAGGGAACGGGCTGCGGCTGCTTGCGCCACTGCGATACTCTTATCCGAACACGGGCTAGACATAGAACCGAATAGAGAAGATAAGGATGTAGCAGCTAGCTTGACGCTGCAATACGCACAAGATCCTGAAAATACCTCTAAACAAGTTACTAGTAAGAAGGCCGCAAAGCTAACACCTGCATCTTTGATCCTTACTGACAGTATACTGCAAGAGTTTGGGCATTCAGTTGCTGAAAGCTCCGCACAGATTCGTTATCTTGTAACCAATAAGCTTCTGTTAGAGTCAGAAAACCCTGATGCTAAGATCCGTATCCGTGCCCTAGAGCTGTTAGGTAAGATTTCTGATGTAGGATTGTTTTCAGAGAAGTCAGAAGTCACGATAACACATCAGTCTACGGACGATCTACGCGCAAAACTACGCCAGAAGTTAGAAAAGTTAGTAAACCCTCCTTCAGACATAGCAGAAGCAGTTATTATTGATGGGGATATCATCGATGTGGACGTGGAGTTAGGCTTAAGTCAGCCTGAAGAAGCCCTTAAGGTCGAATACGACGATGAATGACGTTGCGCTTGACTTTACTGAGGACGAAGTCCAAGTAATGTTGGACAATCTGGATAGTTATAGTCCCGATGAAGTTCTAGAAATCGATAAGCTAGTAGATGAGCTAGCAACACGTAGGAAAAATAAGCTTGCCTACGACGATTTGATAGAATTTTGCAAGGCGATGATGCCTGAGTTTATTGTGGGTAAACATCACCGTATATTGGCCGACATGCTCATGGCAATTGAGGGTGGAGATAAAGATCGGGTATGCGTAAACATACCCCCGCGTCATGGTAAGTCCCAGTTAGTATCTATCTTTTACCCAGCGTGGTATTTGGGCAGAAACCCTAATAAAAAGGTCATGATGGTGTCTCATACCACCGATTTGGCTGTGGATTTTGGGCGTAAAGTACGTAATTTAATCAATACTGATGCCTATACATCCGTGTTTCCTACGGTTAGCTTGGCCTCTGATTCCAAGTCTGCAGGTCGGTGGAACACCAGTGTAGGGGGCGAATACTACGCTTGTGGGGTGGGTTCAGCCCTTGCTGGACGTGGTGCTGACCTGCTTTTGGTGGATGATCCACATTCTGAGCAGGACGTTATTAACGGTAACTTCTCTGTGTTTGAGAAAGCCTATGAGTGGTACACGTTTGGGGCACGTACGCGTCTTATGCCCGGAGGGCGGGTAGCGATTATTCAGACTCGTTGGCACATGGATGATCTGACAGGCCGTGTTGTACGGGATATGGGGAACAACGAACGTGCTGACTCTTTTGAAGTAATTGAGTTCCCAGCTATACTAGAATTAACTGATAAAAAAACAGGTAAACCTGTACAGAAACCACTGTGGCCTGAGTTCTTTGATTTAGAAGCACTGCTACGGACTAAGGCTTCTATGCCGGTCTTTCAGTGGAACGCCCAGTATCAGCAGGAACCTACGGCGGAAGAAGCTGCCATCGTTAAGCGTGAGTGGTGGAGTATCTGGACGAAGGAAGACCCGCCCAAGTGTGAGTATATTATTATGTCGTTAGACTCTGCTGCAGAGAAGCACAACCGTGCTGACTTTACAGCCCTGACGACGTGGGGTGTCTTCTTTAATGAAGAGGTAGAAGCGTACAACATTATCCTGCTGAACAGTATTAAGAAGCGGTTGGAGTTCCCCGAGTTAAAAGAGCTGGCGTTGGAAGAGTATGCTGACTGGGAACCCGATGCGTTCATCGTGGAGAAGAAAAGCTCTGGTGTGGCGATCTATCAGGAGATGCGCCGTATGGGGCTACCAGTGCAGGAATATACCCCCCATAGAGGATCTGGTGATAAACTAGCGCGTTTAAACTCGGTAGCAGATATTGTAGCATCAGGTATAGTATGGGTGCCCGAAACTCGCTGGGCAGAAGAAGTAGTTGAAGAGATTGCTGGATTTCCCTTTATGAGCCATGATGACCTAGTGGATTCGACAGTCATGGCACTGATGCGTTTTAGGCAAGGTGGATTCATACGCTTACCAACTGATGAACCTGATGACATACGTTACTTTAAACAACGACGTGGCGGGTATTACTAAGAGTATAAATTATGGCAATTGAAAAAGGCTTGTATGCTGCACCAGAAGGTATCGATGATCTGCTCGAAGGCGAGATGATGGACGGCGATATGATGGGTGCACAGTTAGAGATCGAGATCGTTGATCCTGAAATGGTTACGTTGTCTGATGGCAGCATGGAGATTACGTTAGTCCCTGATGCAAACGAAGCAGACCTCATGGGGTTTGATGCCAACCTTGCTGAAGCGTTAGATGATAATGATCTACAGGGGCTTGCACAGGATTTGATTGGGCTTATCGATGCAGATATCGAAAGCCGAAAAGATTGGGCTGATACGTTTGTCAAAGGACTAGACGTATTAGGGTTCAAGTACGAAGAGCGCACAGACCCGTGGGAAGGTGCCTGCGGGGTTTACTCTACTGTACTGGCCGAAGCCGCGATACGTTTCCAAGCAGAGACGATGAGCGAGACTTTCCCAGCCGCTGGCCCCGTACGTGTAAAGATCCTAGGGGAAGAAACCCCAGACAAGGCTGAAGCCGCTGAAAGAGTAAAAGCGGATATGAATTACGAGCTAACGGAGCGTATGGTTGAGTATCGACCAGAGCACGAAAGGCTCTTATATAGCCTAGGATTAGCGGGGTCTGCGTTTAAAAAAGTGTATTATGATCCCAGTTTGGGACGACAGGTAGCCATCTATATACCTGCTGAAGACGTTATCGTGCCTTATGGCGCGTCCCATATTGAGACTGCAGAGCGTGTTACCCACGTCATGCGGAAGACTAAGAACGAGCTGAAGAAGCTCCAAGCGATGGGGTTTTACAGAGAAGTAGACCTCGGTGATCCACAGCCGTTCCATACAGACATCGAGAAGAGAAAGGCCGAAGAAGGTGGCTACTCTATTACTGACGATGATCGATATGCGATATACGAAATTCATGCCGACCTTATTATTGACGGTATCGACGAAGATGAGGAAGAGATTGCAAAACCTTATGTTGTTACGATTGAACGCGGTACAGGGAATGTTCTAGCGATTCGACGTAACTGGAACGAAGAAGACCCGTTGATGTTGAAGCGTCAACACTTTGTTCATTACGTCTACGTGCCGGGGTTTGGGTTCTACGGCCTTGGCTTGATCCACATTATCGGTGGGTATGCTCGCGCAGGTACCTCGCTGATTCGTCAGTTGGTCGATGCAGGTACGCTGTCTAACCTTCCCGGTGGGTTGAAGTCTCGTGGCTTACGGATCAAGGGTGATGATACGCCCATCGAGCCGGGGGAATGGAAGGATGTGGATGTGCCGTCTGGTAGTATCCGCGACAACATCATGCCGCTTCCGTACAAAGAACCAAGCCAAACACTGCTTGCGTTGCTTAACCAGATCACTACTGAGGGTCGCCGGTTAGGGGCTATCAGTGATATGAACATCTCTGACATGTCGGCTAATGCTCCGGTAGGAACGACGCTGGCGCTGTTAGAGCGTACGCTTAAGCCTATGGCTGCAGTACAAGCGCGTGTTCATTACGCGATGAAGCAAGAGTTCAAGATGCTCAAGGCGATTATGTCTGAGTATGCCCCCACTGAGTACGACTATATCCCCATACGTGGGGAAGTTAGTGCTCGGGTAGCGGATTATATGATGGTGGACGTGATCCCCGTCAGTGATCCAAACAGCTCTACGATGGCGCAACGGGTTGTACAGTACCAAGCGGTACTCCAGATGGCCCAGTCTGCCCCACAGATATATGACCTGCCACAGCTACACCGGCAGATGATTGAGGTATTGGGCGTTAAGAATGCGGATAAGTTAGTTCCGACTCAAGACGATCTCAAGCCTACTGACCCCGTTAGTGAGAACATGGATGCGTTGAACGGGAAACCGTTGAAAGCGTTTATCTATCAAGATCACGACGCGCATATCACAACGCACCAAGCGTTTATGCAAGATCCTATGGTCTCTCAAATGATCGGCCAGAATCCACAGGGACAAGCCATTATGGCTGCGTTGCAGTCACATCTAGCGCAACACTTAGGGTTCCAGTACCGCAAGCAGTTAGAAGAACAGTTAGGGGCACCGCTACCAGCACCAAACGCAGAACTATCAGAGGATATGGAAGTCAACTTGGCGCAGTTAATGGCTAAAGCGGGGACTAAACTTACGCAATCACACCAGCAACAGCAGGCTCAACAGCAGGCTCAACAGCAGGCGCAAGACCCTATTGTCCAGATGAAGCAAGCGGAGCTGCAGCTTAGGCAACAAGAAGTACAAGGTAAGCAGCAGAAAGACATGGCTGAAGTACAGATTAAACAAGCCGAGCAACAACAGAGCGCCCGTATGGATGCCGCAAAAATGGCCGTTGAAGCTGAAAAACTTCAATTAGAAAAACAAAATATGTCTATAGAGGCACAAAAAGCAGGAATAAAAATAGCACTTGATAAGAGTGCTAATGAAAACAAGCTAAATATTGAACTTATGAAACTGTCAGAACAAGCAAATAAGGGTAAATAATGGCAAAAACCGTCTTAGACGTGCTCAAAGATAAATTCGAGGAAGATAAATCCTCTGCACTACAATTTCTTGGAGGGGGTGGGGCTAAAGACTTCGCTCAGTATAAGGAAGTTACAGGTATGGTTCGGGGTCTCGAAGCCTGTATTAACTATGTAGAAGACCTCTCGCGCAATATGGAAGAGTATGATGAGTGAAGCAATAGAAACGTTAGCTCCTGAAGAGATGCTAACACCTGAAGAGATCGAGGCGCAGTTACCTAAACCCGTAGGGTATAGAGTTCTGGTCGCGTTACCGCAAGTAGAAGAGACGTTCGGGGAAACCGGACTGCTTAAATCTACTACAACAATGAACCAAGAACACATCATGTCGATTATCGGGCTTGTGTTGGATATGGGTGAACAAGCCTATTCTGACGAAGATCGGTTCCCGACAGGCCCGTGGTGCCAAGCGGGCGATTATGTGATGTTCCGTATGAACACGGGCACTCGGTTTAAAGTTGGTGGGGTAGAGTATCGTTTGATGAACGATGATTCTATTGAAGCTATTGTGGCAGATCCGCGTGGCATCACGCGAGCATAAGGAGTTAACATGCCGTTTCAAAAAGTAGAGTATGAATTTCCTGATGAGTCAGAAGACAGTAACGAGATAGAGGTAGAGTCTTCAAGTGCTATCGAAATTGATATATCAGGTAAAACTTCACCAGAACCCAAAGAGGAAGTAGTAGAGGATGAAGAGTATGAGGTTGAAGTTTTTGACGATACCCCCAAAGCTGACCGAAACCGTAAAACTGCTGAACCACCAACGGACGTTACTGATGAGGAGCTTGAAGGGTACTCTGAAAAAGTACGTAAGCGTATTCAGCACTTTAGTAAAGGGTATCATGACGAAAGACGGGCTAAAGAAACCGCTTTACGTGAACGCCAAGAACTTGAAAGGTTGGCTCGACAGCTTGTTGACGAGAATAAAACTCTTAAAGGTACGGTTGATAAAAACCAAGAAGCCCTTTTAGAGCAAGCTAAACGAACCGCTGCGGGTGAGGCTATTCTTGCTAAACGTCAATATAAACAAGCCTATGAAGCAGGTGATGCTGACCAGCTACTCGAGGCGCAAGAAAAATTAACAAACGCTAAGATAAAATCTGATAGACTAAACAGTATTAAAACTCCTGCTTTACAACAGGATGAAACTGCTGTACAAACAGAACAAGTTCAAGAACAGTCCACCCCAGCACCAGTTGATGAACGAGCAAATAGTTGGGCATCGACCAACACATGGTTCGGACAAGACGATGAAATGACAAGTTTCGCGTTGGGGTTGCATAATAAACTTGTCAAAGAGGGTGTAAACCCTCAGAGTGACGACTACTACGAGAAAATTGATTCTCGTATGCGACAGATATTCCCCGATCAATTCGAGGATGTTGGTGAAGAAGTTGAACAACGGAGAAGACGTACAAATGTAGTTGCCCCCGCAACGCGGAGCACAGCGCCTAAGAAAGTTAGGTTATCAGCAACACAACTTGTACTCTCTAAACGTTTAGGTCTTACACCAGAACAATACGCCAAGCAGGTTGCTATAGATAATAGGAAGGGACAATAATGGCTCAGAATAGAATAGATCGTGAATTAACGACCCGTGAAAAAACAGTCCGTAAGAAAGGATGGTCAAGACCAGAAGTTCTGCCTTCACCTACTCCTGAAGACGGGTATGCTTTTAAATGGGTTCGTATAAGCACGCAAGGTCAAGTTGACGCCACTAATGTTTCGTCCAAACTCCGTGAAGGCTGGGAGCCTGTACGGGCAGAAGATCATCCCGAAATTACAATGGTCGCCGTTGAAAACGAACGGTTCAAAGACAATGTTGTAATCGGCGGTCTGA
>Ga0206129_10001093_pt1 | contig 38062 bp, 51 predicted proteins | sample Helgoland_Spring_8_FD_148616 | JGI IMG/M metagenome (GOLD analysis project Ga0206129, IMG submission 148616) | Pelagic subsurface seawater microbial communities from Kabeltonne, Helgoland, North Sea - Helgoland_Spring_Bloom_20160502_2 | ecosystem: Environmental > Aquatic > Marine > Epipelagic ...
TGAGTCCTGTCTGTAGTACTTGAACAGCAACGTCTGTGCTGTTAGCTGCCACCCACAGTTCATCGCCTGGCTCCAGATCTACTGGGCCGAGCGGGTCGTCGTGAGCGAAGGTGACGTAGTCACTGCTTGTTGCGTCCTGATACAGGCGGACGATGCCTGATTCGGACTTGAGGAAGGCCACTGCTTTCCGCCCTACTGGTGAGGACGGTGCCGCTTTAACACGGGTGGCCGATGTGATTGTGATCGTTTCCGCTTTGATTACCATTGTGTTTTCTTTCGGTTAGACCATGTCGACTGCGAGTCGACAGATGCGGGCTAGTTTTTTCAAGGCTTCGGTCTGTTCCGCCTCGGTGAGAGTGTCTGCTTCAACGATGTCTGTCAGGGCTGACACCATGCTTTGAATGGCTTCACGCTCAGTAGTGGCGGCAGCAAACATGAGATTGGATTCGGCTAGGGCAGCGTCGAATGTCCAGACGGTTTCGAAGCCTGCACCTACACGCTCAATCGTGCGGACGTGATCGGCGTCAGGCTGGTCGGTTTCCGTGAACGCATAGATGCCATGATCGTTCATGTTCTGTTCGGTCAGCGGTTCGTAGTGCCCCGCTTCCACAGTGTCCTGAATCCACGCCTTATAGGGCAGTTCGTTAACCCGCCGCCCCGGCGTGATGCCATCTTCACTTCGTATGTATGCCATTACAGGTCACTCCAAGTTAAGGCCCATTTAGAGGCCAGATAGTTGCCAACGTCATTCACTTCCGAGTCGGTCAGATCGGCCTGATAGAAGATTATCTCCCCGATCAACCCAACAAAATGGGAAAATTGCTGGGTGGCTTCACAAACCCTGAGGATCGCCGCAGAGCTAGCCCTTCCAGGGGTGGACGACGTGCCACCATTCGTCCCGCCCGCCAAAAACGCTTCTAACGTTGTGGCATCCTGACGAGTCGCACCCACATACCATGTCGCATCACTAACAGTGGGCGAATTGTCGGCGTACGGCCCACCAGACCCCGCAATGTTCACCGCCGACATGCTCTCTCCCCCAACACGCATAAACTGCGGGTTGCGCTCAGACAGGGTGCCGCCACCTTTGTCTTGCGAAAACACGCCACCAGTCGGGGTCGCATCAGTTGCATTAAACACCCCGAACACTGTCCAGTGCCCCGCCGTGGAAGTCATCCACGGTGTTGCAACAGACCGCAACGCTGAATCCCCAGCGCTCCCAAACTCCAACACATTCAAACTGTTTTGCGTGTTAGCACCAGTCACCACAGCGTTCTCATAGCTGGACAAATCAGCACCAGTAGCGCTTTTGTCGTCCCACTGGGTGACAGATCCGGCCGTGTCAGTGATTGTTGCCTGATCAGAAGCGTCAAACCACACAACAAGCGAACCAATATCGTCAGGCGCAAACCCGCCTGTGGTTTGTTGTTGTGCTGCTGCCTTCAACTGCGCCATCATGCCGCAGTCCCACCAAGCACGCTCCACGTATCAGTGGCGGTTTTTTCGAGCACCATCACCTCATTCTGGGCAATTGTTGTGTTCGGACTCGAGCCGTTGAGTGTGAGGGACGTGGTCGTGAGTGTGACGCCGCCCGCACCAGTCGACTGTAAAGCAATCTGGGTGCCCACCGGGAACGCCACGCTAGCATTCGTGGGCACTGTCACGGTCACCAAGGCGGCATTGCTGCACAAGATCATCGAGAATGCGTCAGTGAGCGCCAACGTGTAAGTGGTGCCTGCCTGAGTGGTCGCCGCAATCGGCGTCAAATCCGCTACATCAGAAGCCGAAACGGTCATGGCAGAAAACTCGATTTCCTCCCACGCCGCACCGGTCCATGTCTTCAAAACACCCATCAGAAACCCCTAGTCCTTGTTGTCATGCCGGGATAGATTCGACTTTGAAATATTCGAAGCGCTCACTGGAAGACGCTACCCGTTCATCCGTGAGCAAGCCGTAACAATCGGCCCCCGACCCTGCGCCGTGGGCGGTAGCCACCGCACCCGTCAGCGTGTATGTGTCATCCACCGTTTCCACAGAACCGCCGTTGACCTGCATCGAATACAACGTGATGTCGTCACCGCTGCACCGCATCACCAATGTGATTGTGTCGCCGTCTTGCGGCTGCGTCGCCAGCAACACCGACAGATCCCATGTCTTCAGCAGCGGGTCTGCGGTTCGACCATCATGTAGTGCTAGGTTTGGGTCAATTGCTGTACCACGGAACCACGCACAAAGAATGTCTGTAATATCTGTGGTGGATGTTGGTGCCCGCATCCCCACGCCTTGCCAATTGGTATTGGAGCCACCCCTTTTAATGGTGGCGGTCATCGTGACCTGGACATCTTCCCGCCCCGACGTTTCAATCAGCGTTCGACGATTCACCTTGTTTGTCGTTGCTTCAACGCCCTCGCCCGAAGCGTTGTAAGTCAAATGACTGGTGTGGCCTTGCCACCCGCCACCCAACTCGTCAACCGCCAAATTGTTGTCCGACAAATCGCCAGTAGTGGTAGCCGTGAAGTCTTCCTCGACATACACCACCGGTGTTGCGCTCTGTTGTCTTACCGGCGCAGCCGCAGAAAGCAAATTACCCATCAGACAGTCCCACCAAGCACAACCCAAGAATCAGTGTCAACCTTACGCAGCCACAAACCCTCATTCTGAGCACAACCAACCAAAGGCGACGAACCAATAAGAGTCAAACCCGCTGTGGTCAACGAGATCCCACCGGCACCAGCAGCAACCAACAACATGGTTGTCTCAACCGGAAACGCCACGGTGGCGTTAGTGGGCACCGTCACAGTCACAGCCGCAGCATTACTGTAGATCACCGTTGACCAGCCGTTAGCCAAAGCCAGCGTGTGAGTGGTGCCTATCTCTGTGGTGGTCGGCTCAACGTTCTGCGGTGTTGGGACAGCATCAGTGTCATACCACAACAAGCCGCTGTCACCAGTGGGTGCCCCGGTCTGCTGGACAAAGTTGTCTGCACCCAAATCCGATACGAGCGCTTTCTTCAAAGCCCCATCTGAAGCGTCAGCGATCACGACATGATCTAGTGCGTCGGCAGTGACCAGGGTTTGCCCTGTGATAGCCGTGGCATCCAGCGTCAACACAGTCGTGCCTGTCACATCGCCAGTATGAGTGGCGTTCGTCACCTTCGCTGTGTTAGCGGCGATCGCTGAATCTTGTGCGACCTGATCGCTGTCGATGGTTGCGAGACGGGAGTGGTGCCCTGCTACATCAGTACCTAAATTGAACACCGTCGTGGCATTCGTAGAAACGCCCGAAGCATTAGTGGCAATGCTGCTGTTTTGCGTTGTTTGCTCGGACTCAATCGTAGCGATATCAGCCGTGTTCACGGCAGTCTGAGGGTCAGCGCCACCCCCGCCGGTGCTAGGTAGCCAACTCATCAGCCGGTAAACGAAACAACAGGTGCCTCAACAGCAGCATCGACTGCTGCCGGTGTCGCCAATGGCACAGGACGAGTCCCTACGAGCAAGCAATGCGAGTCAAGATAGGCACGCTCACTGACAGGGTTAGCAATCGACTCTTCATACGACGGGGCCAACCGCTGCTTCGCATCCTCACTCAAAGGATTCAAACCGAGCGGGCCAGCAGGACAGATCCAGTCAGTCACCACCTCCAGGCAGGATTCCCCGCCGACCCGGTCAACGAGCAGAGTGCAGGTGGCAGGGATCGAGACGTGATCAGTGATGGCCTGGTTCCCTTGCACATGAAGAGACTCAGGCTCTTCACTCAAAGGAGTGACGGGGCCTTGGGCGTCAGCGGCAGAGCCGAGCAAGGCGATAGCAGCAGTGACAGCCAGCAGCGGAGGCATGAAACGTTTCATCGAGCGGGATCCTTTGAGATCGATAACAACAAAGTCAACCCTAGCACAGGAAGCGATGCTTGCACAGTCAAAAAGAATAACTTGACAACAACAACACTCCCATGTCATGGTGTTGCTCCCACCATATGCCACTGGCAATGCACCGCCTATCGCCTGGCGGCTCCGACGGCTGCTCGTCAATGACATTGTCATAGGTTTTCCTATGGTGCCCGCAAACCCACACCGAAAGACCCCACATGAAACTCCTCACCGACGACCACGGGCACAGAACCCTGTACCTCCACCAGTCAGACATCGGCACACTACGCATGTGCCCCGAACAGGCCCGGCTAAAGCTCACCGGCGAATACTTTGACCCTGACTCAGACGTAGCCGCCATCGGCACACGCACCCACTCGTTCATCGAATGGTGCCTCCACCACAGGCAAGACCACGGTGAATGGCCCTCAGGCCAGCCCCTCCTCGACCAGCTCGCACAAGAAGTCACCCTGCTTGAAGAAGCCTGGCCGTCCATGTGGCTCCACCCCCACATGGTCGAAGACCTGTACACCGCAGTCAGGGAACTTGAAGATTGCTGCCAACGGTGGTACAACGAGATGATCCCGAGCCTCGACCAGACGAACGTGGCAGGCTGGGAGATCGAGAAACGATTCGACATCCCAGTCTCTTCGATAGACGGCGACCAGATAAGACTGCGAGGAAGCATCGACTTCTACGACGGCAACGGAACCATCTGGGACTGGAAGACAGGACGCTTTGATTCCAGAGACGGATGGAAGAAATCCCGCTACGACATCCAAGCACCCATCTACACGTACGCCAAGCATCTGGAAGAGAACCTGGCAGGACTCAGCTTCAACTTCGGTTACGTGCCCCGAGGCAAGGCCGGTGTCAACACTTGGGGCATGACCCTAGGCCAACAGAAATGGGCCATGATGCTCGCCGAAGTACAATCATGGGGCAACACCATCCTTAAGCTTGGCACGGCCAGTACGTGGCCCCTAGGCCCAGATGACTGGCACTGCAGCCCACGCTGGTGCAGCGAGTTCGCTCTCGGCAAATGCCGGGGCAGTCATGAAGACTCTTTCTGGCCAGACGAACCCTCCGTGCTTGTCGAACTGAAACGCAAGGTCGACGCAGGGCTAGTGGCTGCACCAACGGAGCACCACCCCGATGAGTGACGAGAAGGACTACGACGCCATGCTGGCTTCCGTCCTAGAAGAGAACCCAAACTTCAGGGACGAACTGATTCGCCTGGAAACACGCATCCAAGTTCTCATGGACATACTCAACGGCTACATCGACATTCAGGACGAAGAAGAATGAGCGGTGGATGGCGCGACCAGGCGGCATGCCTGGGCATGGACATCGAAGTGTTCTTCCCAGACCCGCCGCACAAAAAACCCACCTTCGCCGTTGCAGTCTGCAACACATGCAAAGTTAAAGCCGAGTGCAGGCGGGAAGCCGACTCCAACCTAGACATGTACCAAGGAGTCTGGGGCGGGACAACCCAACGCCAACGCATCAGCGAACATAGAGAAAGGCACGCCAATGATTAGCCCAACCAGCAGTGACACAATTGACACCACCAAATCGATGAGAAAAAGGCTGGACAGGCTAGAGTCGTTAGTCCAAGGGCTGCTGCCCGAAGACCCACGCATCAAAGCCACCCACTCACGATGCAAATGGTGCGGCCACGTCGCACCCACACCGCAAGACAACTCAACAGTTTGGGACTGGCACGGCGTGGACTGCGACTGGCTAGGACTAATGGGATAGATGAGCGACGCAGACGAGTTCTTCAACCAACAAGTCGCAACCGGGCCTCTAGTCCCAGGCGAATACCAACAACCAGAACGGCCGGGGGAAGGGTTGATGTCCAATCGGCCCCTAACCTGGGACAACCCTCCCACGGATTCAGATCTCCTACTCCTGTACGAGAAGCACGACGAACAGAAACTCGGCTCCACGCGTCGTGAGATGTGGGAATTTTTTAACCCTAAACCAGAAAGCACCGATATGAGTTACCAAGAAGTAGAGACCGGGCCACTCCGGCCAGGCGAACACCAAACAGAAAGCAAAAATATGAGTTACGACACCCAAGAACAATACGCACCACAGCAGCAGACCCAGTTTGTTGAACCCGTCAAACGCAAGCTGATCATCAGCTACTCACGCACAGTGCAGGCACGCCAGTTCGAACCAGCCACCGTGTCAGCCACGATGGAAGCAGACCTGCCAGCCAACTGCACCCTCGAAGAAGCCATGAGCGTCTACGAGAACGAAATGATGCTCGTGAAAGCAGCCGTCCTCTCACAGCAGAACCTGCCATTCGAGCTTTCCGAGAACGAGCGGATGGTGCAAGAGGTATTCGGTGAGAACGAAGTGATGGTCGTAGCGTCCACCGCCGCACCGGCACAGATGCCTGCCCCGACCCAGATGCCAGCCCCGTCAACCGGAGGGTTTGCCGGTGCCCCCACCGCCAGCCCAGGCGGCGTCCGCCGCACCAAGACCCCTTCGGGTAACGATGTCCAGTTCTGGGACATGCTCGTAGCAGACCCGTCCAAGTTCTGGGACAACCGTGCAGGCAAAACCAACCCCAACGCACCCGACTTCAAGATGAAGGTAGACCGCAATGCGTCACCTGAAGAGAAGAAGGAAGCCAAAGCGCTCTGGCTCAACGCCTGCCCCGACAAGTACTGCGCCCAGTTCGGCGTGGAACTCTAACTGTGGAACCATTGCAGATAGGAGGGAGGACATACACGCTGCAGCTTGCGCCCAACCCTGTACTGCCCACAGCAGACATCATCGCTGACTTAGTTGTTGACTTCTTAACCGACTTCAACACCAGACGCCACCCCGAACAGGAAGCGATCTGGGATAAATACAGGGAAACCATCTTGTACGACTGCGAAATTCTTGCAGCCCAACTCAGGCACACGGCAAGAACCATCCACGCATGGCAGTACCTGCCCGCCGACGGAGGAGAAGAATGAGCATCGAGTTACAACAAGAAACAGACACACCTTCTCTTGGCCTTGAGGAGCGGGAAGCCGCACTCTTGGCCGAGAGGTCAGGCTGGCTGTTCCGCCCATCAGCCTCACTACTAAACGACCCCGATCTCACCCCGCCCATCCCGTTTGGGCTACCCGAAATCGACACAGCCCTTGGAGGTGGCCTCAGGGCTGGACTCCACCTGCTTGTAGGGTTCCAACACAACGGCAAAACCCAGCTCCTGCTGCGCCTCTTACATGAGAACAGGGACAAGCCAATGATCCTGTTCTCACCCGATGAAGACGCCGAGCAAGTCATGTTCAAACTCATCTCGCTCGTAACGGAAACCCCCCTAACCGAAATCCTCGGCATGAGTGCCAGTTGGAAACGAGGGATCATCACCGAGTGGTTCCCCCTCCTCGCCATAGACGACGAGAAGCGATCCAAATACGACATGATCACCTACATCCAGGAGGCAGAACAGTTCTGGCAACAGAAAGTAAAGATGTGCGCATACGACTACATGGGGTATTTGGCCAGCTCACGAGGCGAAGACTTCGGAGGGTCCATGCAGAAGGCAGCGAACGTAGCCAAAGACCTGGCCCGAGACACCCGCATCCCCTGGCTAATGCTGCACCAGGCCAACCGTTCGGCATCGAAAGGCGGGCAACTCTCAGCCTCATCCCTTTCATACGGCGGTGAACAGCAAGCCGTGACCATCCTCACAGTCCGACGACCACAACCGTCAGACCCGAGCATGACCACACGAGACCAGATGCAGGAGGAACACCAGCCCCTCCTGACTGTAGGCATGATCAAGAACAAACAGACCTACAATTACCTCGACGGCAAGTGGCAAGGCCACGAAGTACAATACGCCATCACCAAAGAGTCAGGGCTTGTGCGGCCCATCAAGCCAGGAGACCTGTTACTTTCAGGGATCAGAGATGTCAGGCCAGGAGGCTACCGGTAATGAGACTAGTGACCGACGAGATGGAAGAATCCATTCGGGCCGAACGAACAGACCTGTTCTACGAACTGTTTGAAGGGCGGGAAGACGTAGCGTTTGTCGATCAGCCGCACCCTCACCAAGAAAAACTTGAAGAAGGAGACATGTTCAGCCTGGTTGACCTCCACCTCCACGGCTCCACCCCCATTGGCATCTACCCGCTCGAAGGAGGCAACCGGTGCAAATGGATCTGCAGCGACTTCGACACCAGCGAGGCAGAAGAACTCGCATGGCGATACGCCGAGGCATGGGAATACTACGGCATCCAAGCCTGGGTCGAAACATCCCGTTCCAAGGGATACCACGTCTGGGTGTTCGCAGACGACTGGATGAGCGGCACCATCGCACGACGCGCAGGGTTGTGGGTCCACGAGCTAGCGGAGATCGAGGCGATTGAACTCAACCCCAAACAAGAACTCCTTGAAACAGGAGGCTACGGGAACTGTGTCCGCCTCCCCTACCCGGCAGCAGGCGCAGGGACAGTACGCCAAGTAATGTGGGCCGACCGCTCCACCCCCCTAGAAATCGATGACTGGCTAGACCAAGTCGAAGAGTACCGCACGCCAGTCCCATCCCTGCAACGCCTGGCAGCGCTCTGGAAACCCAAGCCGGTACAGCGCACACAATCGAGCTTCAACGGAGACAGGACGGGAGGTAGGGGTGAGAACAACTCGCACATCGTGTCAGTATTCAGGGGCGAAACTGACGTGAAGAAAGGCGAGAGGGACTTAGTGTTCTTCACCCTTGCCTCCCACCTCAAAGGCATGGGTATGGACCGAGACGAAGCCATCTCAGTAGTCCAAGAAGTATGGGAAGAACAAACCGAAGACAAAGCTTCCTTCCCATACAAAGAAGCAGTCAGTAAAGTCCACCGAGTCTACAACCAAGGATAACCAGTGACCACCGAACTGCTCGACATCGAAGACATCCCCGATTTCAAATCACCCCCCAACTGGGGGATCATGCGCAGGCTAAACGAAGCTAAATGGGACGGCATCCGACACCGGCTCACACAAGTAGACTCCGCAGTCGAGCAGGCCATGTACGTTGACCTCCTCCTCGAAGTCATCAACCTTGCCCCACTGAAACAAGAACCAGAACCAGTAGAAGCAGTGCCCGCAGCCGGACTGGAACTAGCGTTAATCAAAGCGTTAGCAGGCAAGATCCTTGACTGCGAACACGGATCAACCCTGCTGTCCACAGTCGCATCCATCATGGACGAAATGAAATGACTGTAGTAGCGGCCCTGTGGCCCAGCCTCTGGGCTATCGACGTGGCAGACAAGCCACGCAGCCTAAACCAAGAACGCGCACAAGGCCGCTACAAACGATCAGCAGACACCAAACTATGGCGAGACACCTATGGTGAAGAAGCAGTAGCTCAGCTCCTCGACCTCGGAGCCACCCCCCACGAAGGCGAATTCAGGGTAGAAACATGGATGGACTACCACTCCAACGCCCACCACCTCGACCTTGGCAACTGGTACGGGGCCATCAAAGCCATCGTAGACCGGCTGGTCCTAGACGGACTGCTCGTTGAAGACAACCCAGACTACCTATACGGAGTCAACTTCCTCAAAGGCGGCATCGACCCTGACGTCGTCTCCCCACAGCTTAGGGTAAACATATGGCTAGGTACCTGACCGCAGAACAACGAGCATTCTACAAGCAGCTCGAATCGGCGCTCACCCACTTTGAAGGGTTCACTGCGCTGCCTGACGAAACCCACTGGGACAGATACAAGCCCTTGTTCCACATGGCACGGGCCAAACATGTTATCCACCCTGACGGTGAGGACAACTGGATCTGTGTGTACGACACGCAAGCAGAGTACGTCATAGCGTTACCGAAAGAAATCTGCCCTGAAGGGCTGATGACAGTGGAGAACGTCAAGTCACGTCAAGACAAAGCCCTGCGCCGGTTGAAACGCAAAGCTAAAGAACACGCAGCCGAGTACGGCGAGTTTGAGATACGCCCCATACAAGGACGCATCTTCCTCCGCCACACAGGCGTCATACCCGTATCTCAGTTAGAAAACAAGGACGCATAAAGCTTGTCGAAATCTTCCTTCTGGTCAGCCTCACGCAGATCCCGCAACTCCGAGAACGGATCAGCATACCCTCTCACATCCCATACAGCGTCCTGCACTTGGGCGTCACGGTACCCCTCCGAGAACAACTGGTACGGGATACCAGTGAAACTGAAGAAAGTGTTCCAGGCTTTAACAGCCCCCTCACCCATAGAGTCAGGCTCATCGCCTTCTGCACGCTTGCGTCGTGTCCCATCGCTTTCCACAAAATCCCGGCTAGTGAACATGCTTTCCAGCCTGCCAAGAATTGGCAAAGCGTTAGACAGGAACTGTGCAGAGTTCTTCGTGATGAAAACTTCCCCGTCGACAACGTTCAAGTTCCCAGACTGTTCTAGCATGAAGCGCAGTGGGGGGATGGAACTCAGCCCTTCCAGTAAGCGGGGGCCGATGCCGTCTACTTCACGTAAAGGCTTAGCCGTCTCAGCGTAAGTGCCATCTTGGCTGGAAGCCAGCCCGGTGAGAGCGTTGTATGCAAACCCGTATACAGGTGCGGCGGCACCCACCCCTTCAGTCTCCCACAACTTCTTGATTCCTTGAACCGAAGTAGGCAGATCAGCAAACGCTTCGATAGTAGCGAACCCAGATTCAAACGGGTCTTCAAGGTCAGTAGCCCAATCGACTCCCCTGAACTTGCCAGCACCAAACGTGTAACGTTCAAACTTGCCTCGACCCCAAGGATCCTCGTCCTCACCCGCATCCCGCAGACGGCTCACCTGAGCGGCCAGGCCGGGAGTTGCAATGGCGTTCTGTGCAGAAAGCGTAGTCATCCGGGCACGGAACACGTAGAACGGCATCAGTTCATCTATCCGCTGGCCTGCAGTAGACAGATCCCAATAATCGAAATGGTTTCGGCTCACCTTCAACAAGGCAGCGTCAAGGCTCTCCCCTTTGCGCATGGAACTCCACATCAAAGCGCCACGCATGTACGTTTCAACTTCTTTACGAGTGGAAGACTCAATGCCGTCAACACCCTTCTTGAAATCATCCGCCCCTCTACCAGAACGCCGAACAGCCGTCCCAGATTCAACCAAACTCCCGACGGCCTGTTCTATCCGGTTCTGTGTCCGGCCCACCGTGTCAGCCAAAGCACCCGTCCTCGCACCCACACTCCGCTCGGACAACTCAAACGCACGACCAATCGCACCTGTGCCAGAACCCGTGGTTAACACGCCACTAGCAGCCAGATCTTTAGCCGTCTCCCTCTGCCCAGCCGGAATCCCCTTCCACAGCGCAGAAGTGCCCGCAGCCAAATCATTGGCCGTCTCATCTTTAAGAGCTTTCAATGCAGTCGTATAGACAGGTTGCCATTCCCTGTACCCGCCCACGCCTGCTGTCCTGACGCCCTGAGTGAAGTTCACCCGGTAAGCACCCATAGCGTTACGGGCGACAAAGCCGGGACCGAACGTGGCTAAAGGACGGAAAGCCCGGTTAATCGTTTGGGCAGCCCCGAACACTTTGCTGTCCCCGAAGTCAGCCCGCTTCAACGAGTTCAAATACCTCGAATGTTCTGCCATCGCATCGGCAGCATCCCACCCCAAGGTGCCATTTCCTCTGATGCCGCCGAACGTGTTTGTCCCGCCAGCCTTGTAATGGAAATCCATCACCTGACGGGCGAGCAGATCGGCTTGCTCTTTCGGGAATTTGCGGAGCAGGGCCGCTGATCCTCCCGCTGCTGTCCCTAAACCCGCAACCATCAACCTCGACTGAAGTAAAGCCGAGTGGAAGAAAGTGTCAATGTCAGTCAACACCTTGGCTGTCTCAGGGGTAAAGTTGGCGGAGTACTGCTCGAATGTGGCCTTAGCTCCCACAGCCCAATCGGTGAACCAGCTGCGCGTTTCGGCTAGGGAACCCGTAATGTATTCGGGGTGGAGTTCCTGCACTGCCCGCAAAAAATTCCTGTCTTCCGTAGACATCATTTTGGCCCTGTCGAAAACGTCCGAGTTCCTCATGGCCGGGTTGTACATCTCGTTCTTGAGAATCCGGTCAACCTTCGCCTCTAACGCGTTCCGCCCGCCATCCGCAGTATTATTGAGTAATTTTTTTACCTCGTTGCGTGCCGCCGTTTCCAATCCCCCGCCATCAGTCAGTACTTCGTAGATAAAAGTTTCATACTTGTCCAACTGGGCTGCGCCCAACTCGGCGGCAGTGTCTAACTCGGTTGCAAAGGCAGCGGTGTCGCCCGCCTTCAACCCCTGGTAAGCTCTCTGCACATTCCGGGCCACATTCAACCCGACAAGATCTTCCCCTCTTGACAACAGGCCAGCAAGTTCGTCGCCACTACCGGTCACAGTCTCAAGCGCTTCGTCCACTACCCCCTGCAGTTCTTCCCCAATGTCCGTGTATGTAATCCCGAAAGTCTCAAAGACCTTCTGCGTTGCATTGTCTGAAGCCTTAAAGAAATATTCACCTAAACTTCCATCGACCGTAGTAGCGCTTTCCCCCAAAACTTTGACTACTGCAACGTTATTAACAAGCTGGCGTGCAGTCCCGAAACCCTGGACCAGCACACCCGGCTTCTGCACCAAAGTCTGCACTGCATCAGCCGCCTCTGGCGTCACACCCAACAAGTCGTCAATAGTTGACGAGCCTCTTTCGGTGACCTCCCCGGTCAACATGCCCAGCTTTGTAGCCGACTCGTCTAACTCCTTCAGCGAGTTCATTATGGCTGGGGCAAGCCTTCTAGCTTCCACTGGGATATCACTGTTGCGCATGTAGTCGTCAAACAGCCCCTCGTCCTTAATCCTCTGGAAGGTGGGAGAGCCAATATCCTGCGACCAACGCTGCAGCACATCCACGGCTGCAGTAAAACTTTCGTCTTTTTTACCTTTGGCCAAAAGAACTCTTGCTACATCGTTCTCAATAGAAGAACCTAAACCTTTTTCAGTAGCAGACCTGTACACTTCAGGGTACAGGTCGGCGTACCTTCTAGTCACTTCTTCATTCTGGGCCATAATCTTTTTGACTATGTTGCCTGCACGCCGGTTGCCTGCCTCAATCGTCACAGCCCTCAGCGACGCAAATTCAGACCCGCCATCACGGATAGCATTAGAACTGTTCTTCAAACCCGACTGGTCGATCTTGTCGCCCAACCGGCTCAACTTGCCCAGCCTGCCCGTGCGAATAGCACCAAGAGCAGTCGCAACCCCACCAGTACCAGGAAGGTCGAACGAACCCAGCCGGGACGCACCCAGCCGCATCTTTGATTCCACACCCAGCTCGGCCAACTCATCCAAAGAAAACTGTGAAGGCTTCTTCCCCTTCTTCACGTCACGAAGCAAAGAAGTCACACCGCCCGAATCCAAAGACTCTACAGCCGCATTCAACTTAGCCTGATCAATGTCCTTCCCAGTCCTCGCAGCAACAGCCTGAGCGTTGTCGACCAGCCTTCGCTGTGCCCCAGCCCGCCCAATGCGAGCGTCAGCGGCACGGGTACCGCCCCTCAATCCTTTAGCTGCAGCCCCTCCGGCGTCAGCGATAATGCCGGGTGCCCGCAAGAAAGACAGAGGGTCCATTGCCACATCTGTGCCAAAGTTTAGGATAGTGTCAAGATCGAAGAAGCCAGGGATCTCCCCGCCTTCCCAGTCCTTATCAAGACCCAGCGCTTCCAAACCCCGAGTGTTTTCCCTGTCATCCCCGAACGCTGTCCCAGCCACAAACCCGCCCCAACCGAGTTCATCACTTGCATTCCGCTCGCCTTCAGGGGCACGCCTTCCTGCTGCCTCCTTGACCAGTTCTGAAATTTGATTGCTTCCAGACTGCACAAGACTTAACGGCACGTCTATTGCTGTCCCTAGCCCTGAGAACAGGTTGCCGAAGAACCCTTTATCGTTATTCAGCATGGAGACATCAGTGGCCCCAGACTGCAGGTCAGCGATCTGCGCCCGGATCTGATCCCGCTGCCCACTGAACGCAGGGTCAACCAGTTTTTTATTCAACTCATCAACTATTGGCCTGATGAGCTCCTGATCCACACGGCCACCACCACTGTCTCCGCTACGGGAGTCGCGCCGTGCGCTTAAGCGGGCAGTCAGCTCGCTAATTGTTTCACCCATGTCAACCATTCCCCCCGGTTTGAGTGGGCAACATTGGAGACGGGAACCCTGTCTCAGGGTTTATAGTCGCAATCAGATTCTGGTGAACCTTCTTGGCCACCGCCACCTGCACATCAGTGGGGGCCTGAGAATACCAGCCGGGGGCCGGGTCCGTAGGTTTCCCTTTGGTCATGAAAGCCAGCTCGGAAGCCAGTATTTCGTAGAACTGTTCTTCCCTATTAGGTACGGGCATGATCGCCCCAAGCGAATCAGGAGGAGAGCCATCCAACCAATTTGAAGGGTCAGATATCTCCTTCAATAAGTCCAAGCCCTCACCGACGAATAGTGTTGAAAGAGGCGTTGTCATAAAGGTGTAGGTGAGTGCCGCCTCCGCCTCCGCTGGAGACTGAACCAACTCGTGAGAAATCAGGACACTACCGCCCTTCTCAGAAACAATTGAGAAGTCTGTAAGATGGGCCATCGCCTGGGCCTGCCCCTCGGGTGTAGTCATATCCCCCACGTCGGCGCTAGCCGTCTGGTCAGCGACTCTCACAGCCCGCATCGCTTCCCGGTAGAAGTCGTCTTCGTCAAAGTCTCTATCGAAGATGTCAACGCTGTCACCAGCCAACTCCTGAACCCGAGCAACTATCCGCCCTTCCTCTGTCTCTGCCAACTCACGGTAACGTTCCAGTGCGTTGAAGTTGAAATTACGGGTATATGCGCTTAGCGCCCCCAATTCCTCTGCAGTCTTAACAACCTGGGCAGTCGCCCCCGGTTTTGCGGCCAACTTAGCCCACTCTTCTGCTCTTTCAGCCGCCGCACGGTTATTGGCAAACAAACCAGAAATGATTTCATTAGGCGTGGAACCGAAATTGTTAAAGAACGCTTCCGCCTCCTGCATCTCCGTCCACACAGATTGCAGGCCGTCAGAATCGTCTGAAGCAGGAGTAGACCACAAGTCATCAAACGCCCGCTGGCTCACAGACCACTCGCTTTCATCCCCCACCTCCCACTCATCAGGAGCGGCGAGGACGTTACGGGCAGCGTCCGACACATCTGATTTCTGCTGGGCTGTACGGGCATCATAGTATTGTTTGAGTCCATCAAGTTCGCGCTGCCGCCTGTCAGAGTCGGCCTGCGTCGCCGCTTCTCGCTCAGCCTGCTGCTCTAAGATGCTGGAACCGTAAGGAGTGAAGTTGCCGCCAAGTCGCTCCGCCATATCAGCCATCCCTCCGGGGCGGGGGGAAGGCTGCTGCCCTACGCCCCACGGAGGGAGTTGGCGAGGATACTCGTCCTGAAGTTTAAACAACTCATCCAACTGAGTCGAACCCAAAAATAGTTCCCCGAGAGTGGGCTTCGGTATCTCCGAGTTGTTGAACTCAACTGCTTTCCCTTGAGGGTTATTTGGAAGCCGAGTCCTCCCATACGACCCGCTTGCTCCCGCACCTACCATGCCCTGGCTTTGCCGACGGGCCAGCCGAGAAAGATCATCGCCCCCGCGACTCTGCGAACTGCCTTTATAACGATTCAATATGCCTTGGATATCCCGAGGCAACGCATCCTCAGACGTTTCCTCACCAGTAACCGCATCAAAAACCTGGAACCTGACCACAACTAAACCTTCTTCTTCCGGCTACCAAACGGTGCCCGCATAAACTCGCGATTCACCGCATTAGACTCAGTAAACTCTACAGCAAACTTGCCATCAGAAAGCTCTTCCATCCGGCCCGCCTCCAAATACCCGACCATCCGAGCAAACCTCGCACGATCCTCAGGATGGACAGTGTAAGAAACCTCATACTCACCAGACCCATTAGCCGGAATCGCTCGCACCCCAGACTTCTTAATAGCCTTGATCAAAGCGGCATGCGCCGGAGCGCCGTCTTCAGCCAAGAACAAAGGCTCAGCCACAGACGGCAACTGGAACGCCAACACCGCAGCCCCAGAACGAGACTTCCGCATACTGCCATCCGTTTCGCTCACAGCAAAATCTACAGCGTCCATGCCCGTGTCACGCAAAGCAGCGCCACGCTGAGTCGGAGACAAGGACGTGTAATCCGTGTCCAACGGACGCGCCTCAACCCTTGTCGACACAGACGAAGGGGCTACATCGTCAAGCACAAAGTCGGCCTGACCCATACTGCCTTCCACAGCCGCCTTAGGCACAGAGTTTGTTATACCTTTAACGCCCTGAGGCTGGCCGCTCACATCCCCCAACCCCGACTTATCGCTATCCCTCTTTGACGCACCAACACGCATGTCCTGATTCAGATCAGGAGATAGGTCCCTGTCAATAATGCGCTGCTGGCGCAACTGTGCCCGAGAAGCCACCTTAGACAGGTCACTCGCAGGAGCCTCAACCAGGCTGCCTGAGCGGACCATAGCGTCCACGCTAGGAGCAGCTAACGATTCATACAATTCAGCCATCACACACCCCTAAACGGTGGAGGTTTATCCAACGTCACATCTTCTAAAGTTTCCGCTACCGCCAAATCCTCAGCCAAAGCAGCAAACCCCTGCCTAGGTGCAGGCTTCCTGCTAGACGCAGAAGCTTTCCTGGCTGCTGGCCTGGCAGCTTTGGTAGACTTTGCACGGGCACCAACAGTTAACGGTTCAACTAACAGGATGTCCCACACGTCATCACCTACTACAGGCAAATCAATAAGGTCCATCAACACTTGGTCTACGTTAGGCGGCTGCTTGGGCAGCTTGGCCTTCTGTTTCTTTTTAGCTTTCTCAGGCCGAACCCGAGCAGGTTTCTTGTACTGCGGTGCAGGCAGGAACATGGGATCCATGCCGTCGCCCGCAGGCAGTTTAGGTTTGCGCGTTTTCGGGGTAGGGGATTGTTTGTACGGTTTGCCGCCCGGCTGGTCCCAGCCAGCGCTACCAGATTCGACAGCCAGCCGGTGATCGACTGCTGTCTGCTTTACACGAGGAGGAAGTTTTTCACTCATAGAGGTATGCCGCCCCATACATAATTATTTGTAATTCGCTCGGGTGCTGGATCTGTTTGAGTATTAACTTGACCACCAGCTCCAGCAGCACTATTCGCAGCAGTATCGACAGCAGAACTACCCGCCCCGATGTCTGTCGACACGGTGTTAAAGCTTGCCATAGTTCCTTCCCAATCCCCGCCAGCAAGCTTCATTTGGACAAGTTCTTCCCTCTGGTCGAAGGACAAACGATTAGCTCCCGTAGATTGGCCGACAAGGGCACCAGCCAGAAGCCGCTGTTCCTCGTCCTTCTGGCGTTTTAGTTCCAACGCCCGAGCCGCGTCTTGACGATCCTGTATAGCAGACTGAGCCTGCCGGTCAGCCTCAGAAATGCGTTCCTGCTGGATATCAAGTTTCTCCTGATTCGAAGCCGTAGCAAGATCCTGCACCCGCTGCGCATACTGCGCCAACGGAGACTGGTTACCGACATAAGCCGAACGCATAGCCCGTGAAGGGTCAGCCCCCGTGGAAGTATCACGAAAGAAATCGCCTTGAGTGTTCTCAAACGAATCCATCTGCAATTCAAAGTTTGCAGCCTGTTCCGCCTTGTTCCTTTCAGCGGTAGCCACAGCCCGCTGAGCCGCTTGGATGTCGTATTGTGATTTTGTTTGCGCAGCAATGTCTGACAGCCTGCGGGCTTCATCCTCAAACTTGCGATTCTGCAGCAACACCTCTCGATCAAAAGCAGAGATGGCGTCATTAAATCGTTTGTTTTCCGCAGCAATAGCGGCAGCAGCAGCAGCCGCATCCCTGTTCGCTACACGGCTTTCTTGCATGTACTGAAAATAAGTTTCCTGTCCTTGCCGTGCCATAAACTGATCAATAGTGTTAAGGTCTACAGCCGGGCCATCAAAGCTTAAACCCGGCAACCCCAGGTCCGCAGTGCTATAAGGATTTCTTTGGAGCTGAGTGCTCGAACCCGGCAAAAGATTAACACTTGACGGAACACCAGTAACTGCCGAGTATGCCTGAGTGGAAACGGTAAGTTCTTCAATAATTGCAGGGCGGTCCTCTACCGGTTCCAGCGACAAATCCGCTGTGATAGTCAAGTCGCCTACATTAATAGTTACAAAATCGTTGCCGCTCATATTAAGTCCTAATCAGCCATCGTTCAAAGAACAAAGACAAACGATCCAAGTTCCACTTCCCAGCCTCAACAGGCTCAACCCTCACACTCACACAACGAGACGCACAAAACCTGTTTACCCGCACAGGCTGAGCCAACCGCTCAGCACTCACAGGCACAACAGGGTCATACTCCCCATCCCGCCCCTCACGAGCAACCAGCGTCGGAAACAACACCGAGTTCTCCTTCCACGCACCAGCCACCGCATTAGGCACCGCAGTAAAATTCGGGTAATTGCCCGTAAACGACGTAGGCAAAAACCCGCCATCATCCCAAGTCCCCTCGTTTCCCACATCCTTAACCACACTCAACGCAGGAGAAGCCGGATCCCAATCACTCGCCGCAGTAATAGAACAAGTCACATCAGGCAGCGTGCGAAAAAACATTTCCGCCCCAACCCAATCCTTCGTCTGCTCGGGACTCCCCGCATCAATCCAAGACGTAGCCACATAAGACTCGATAGGCACCATGCCGCTCCCAGCGACAGTCGAAGGCAAATAATAATCGTTAGCGAAATCCACCGGATCATAATCCAACTGGACAATAGAGTTTTCTACGTCAGGATTGTCGGCGTGCTGATGCACCCAAGCAAACAACCTGTCCTCACCGTTTTCTAAATAAGCACGGTAGAAGAAAAACCTGTCAACCCCAAAATTGTAACGGGTCCAAGCCTGAGTCTTAATGTCATACACATACGTGCGAGTGTTGCCATCAGGCGTAGCGCTCCCGCCAGGCAGGATCTCAGGGACACTCACCCACACCCGGTCGTCATACAAACCCAAACACACGGAAGACTTATCACGCAGCAGCAACGGCATCAAGCCGTCAATCTTTTCCATGTGCCCAACCAGCGCCCCCTCAGAATTGATTTCCATCAACCCTTTCTCCTGATCAAAGAACCACACACTGTTCCCTGAAGCAGCAATAGCGTGCTTGTTAGCCAAACCTATATCCGAACGATACTCCTGCACTTGATAAAACAATTCCACAGGCTCAGCAAAGTTAGGGCTAACCACATGGATCCGATTATCACCGAACACAAACAGGCGTTCGCCCAAAGAAGCTAAAGATACAATCTCGCCCATGCCGTCAGGCTCAAACCTCAACGCCCAATTAGCGTAAAAGTCTTGAGGCCCTTCGTCTTCCCGCTGCCCATAAGCAAACGAGAAATACAGCGTGGACGTGTCCTCGTAGAACGAAGAGGTAGGGCCAGCATCAGGGGTCCACACCGCTTTCCCCAAAGCCGCATCGTACACGTAAGCGCCATCCTCCAACTCCACCTCGCTACCCCACACCCACAGGCGGCTATTCCAACTCAAACACCTCTTACCCCGAGGCGTGCCTGTTAGATGAAACTCTGAAAAGTTGGGAAGACCTGTCCCCTCATAGTCGTCTTCACGAAACTTGTTCCGCACATCAACCGCTGCAGTACCGTCCCACAAAGACCAGCCCCTATTAGGGCCATTGGCCGTGCGGGCGTAAAGCTTGTCCCCAACCTGAGTGCCCGTAAACGATTTGCCTGCACCAGGCGGCACAAACGCAGACGTAGTCAGCGTGTCGGAACCGTCGACAAACAATTGTTTCTCGTTCGCCCCCTCCGTGCTCCAATACAAATACACCCCAGTAGGTGTCCGGTATTCCACGATGTCGGTCGTAGTTGAAATGCGTTCGCTAGTAGCAGCCAAAGGCCACACGGCCTTGCGTCGCTCAACCCCGCCAGTGGCAGGGAAGTCAACGTTCATGCAATCCCTCACCTCGTTTGGCTGCAACTCCATGCCATCAGCGCCGATTCGCAAACCCCCAGTAAAGTCGACCTGCACGACCGCTTCAGTTGCGTTCGCTTGCGCCCGAGCAGCAAGCATGTTCCTAAACGCCACTACAGAGTCACAATCTCAGGAAGGTAATAAGGCACACCAACCCCATACTTCTTGTAAGGAGTGCCGCCCATACGCAAAGGCTCATCCAGCTCCAACGGCAAACGGTTCATCACATTACCGCTGTTCAAAGACTGCAAAGACCCCAGCTCGTCCGAAGCTGCACGCAACCATTTCTCTGCACCAACATGGTCATTAGTCGCAGTCAGCAAGAAACCCAGCACGCACTTCTGATACGTCTCAATGTACGCATCAGGCAAATCCACGACTTGCCAAGTAGTTGTAGGCGCAGAATACGTCCAGATAGAACGGTTCAAAATGCGGTAACCGAAAGCGTCGTACGTTTCAGCGCCAGTAGAAGGAGGGGAGACAACAAACTCGTCGCCCCAAGTAAACCATTCCAGACGCGCAGGCTCAGCTTCCGATTTTACCGGATCATCCAAACCCGCCATCGGGATCTTAGGATACGACTCTGCTTGAAACAGTTCTTTATGATCTCTCCGCCGTTGAATCTTATTCAACACAGCAAACATCGGAGAAAAAATGCTGGTAGTAATAGCCGGAGTGCCACCACCGGCGTCCACAAAGTAATCGTCAGCAGCAATTGTAAATGACCACTTGGCTTTATATTTGTCGTGGTCCCAGATTTGCGTGTGGATTGTCTGCAAGCAATCAAGCAGCAGTGCATCCATTATCTCAGCAGGCACAGGACACGTCGTCCCCCATCCTCCTACATCCAAAGCCCAATCACGGACCCTGTCGTAAGTCGTTGCCCCACCCGGTTCAAGTACTGACATTTATAATCCTTATTTCAGGTGGAGGTGCTCTTTACACAAAGGTTTCTTGCCTTTACGGCATCGAGTATTGTCAGACAATTTGCCCTGGCATCCGACTGCAGCCTCTTCACGCGGTTCAAACACTTGAACAACGCCCTGGCCTGGCCCGTTGTAGGCCGAGATCTGATTAGACCCCGGCCCACTAACAGGTTCAGAACCAGGGGGACCGTACCACGCATGGGCTGGGTCCCCCTGTATCATCGCAAACCACCAAACACAACCCAAACTGCAGAACCTGCAGCTTGAGTTGAAGCGGCCGCTACTTCACCAGCGTCGTCTTTAATGACCAGCAGTGGGACCGTAGGGTCCGTACTGTCCAAAGTAAACGTCAAACCGGTAGTTACGTGTGGCACATCCGCAGCCCCGTAAGGGTCTTTACCTGCGAGCACCAACATGTCAAAGATGCGTGTGAACCCGCACGTACCCACAGGAATGGGCACACCGCCAGTCACATACGCAGTGTTTTCGAGGTCGATCAGGTACGAAGCGTAATGAAGTTTGCCGACGCCCTTGATAGGGCGACCGCCAATCCCAATACGGTCCATAGCCCGGCCGACAACCGTGCCAGGATTACCACTTGCATCAGTGGCTTTCAAAGTTAATGCCATGAATTATCCCCTTAACCGATGTTGTGCATATAGCCCTGACGCGCACGGTTATTTACGGTCTGCTGACCGCCCATGAGAATCTGGGCATAAATTGCGTCCTGATTGTGGGGACGCACGAATGGAGTTGTCGTGAACCAAGTGCGACGGTTAGGGCGCAGCTTGAGATACTTCGAGTTCAAGAAGTACATGTCATCGTCGGCAACATTCGTATCATAAATGACCGGGATGTCTTTGTAAAGCAGGTTGCGGAAACCGGCGTTTGCAATCGACTGATCACGGAACATTTGCTGAGGAGCCAACAGCGCCTCGAACGCTTCAAACTGCTTCTGCGAAGTCAGAATGAGGTCAGGTCGGTCTACACCATTGCTGCAGTTATTCACCATAGTGTTCATGTCAGACAGAACCAGAGCGCCAGCGCCGACATCGTCAACCTGTGAACGCCACCAAGTGTTATCGGCCACAACAATGCCGCCGACGTTAGCGTTACCAGTGACGTGGTCACCGATCAAAGCCGTAAGACCCAACCAGTCCTTGCCACTGTTACCTGTGCCATCAGAAGTCACCAACATGGTGTTCATTTCCTGAGTGACCGTTTCGGTAGCCTGCATCATCTTGGCTTCAAGCAAGTCAATGACTGCTTCCGGCCCAGCGTTAACCATTTGACTGAAACCGTCAATAGCAACACTGACATATGCTTGCTGAGGCGTAAACACTGCCGACGAAATGCCTTCTTGAGGCGTTACGGTCAGGGTGTCATAACCCGAATAAGACGAGAACGTGCCGTTTACTGCGTGGATCAAAGGCTCGACGATGGTAGCACCACCAGCAAAATCCTTAACCCGGCCAGCCTGGTTGATCCAGAACATGTACGGCTGATTCTCAAAAATGTTATTAGCGAGCATTGAAGCATGCTCGTTGAGAGTCGTTGAAGCGATCTCTCCAAAATCTGCGTTACCTACTGCCATTGTTTTCTCCTAAAAATGTTGCACAGGATCATACGGAACTAAGTATCTCATCCATGTCCATATCCGCCGCAGCATACGCTCGGCGCAGCGACTCACGAATGTCCTTAGGAGCTTCGTAAGCGGCTTTAGCCGGGGCCGGTGTAGCGGTAGGTGCACCAGGAGCAATCTGCCCCAATGCCTGGACAGCACTGTCAAGCGTGCCGTCGGGAGAAGGGGTTGAAAGTCCTTCATCGAAACGCCATGCCTTAAACGCTGTTTCCACATCGTTAATATCATTAACCAACGCGTAATTAAGTACCTTGTCCTTATCGAAAGCATCGCCGTGGGCCTGTTGCAGGCCCGAAAGTTTTGTTTCAATTTCAGATTCATGTGCTTTGGTTGCCAACTGGTTTTGCAACAAAGCCATTTGCCTTGTTGTCTCTGCCACTTGTTTCTTGACTTCCACCAACTCAGAGTCCACCTCTGGGTCGTCATCAGGGTAATCATCGCTGGCCCTGGTAGGAGATATATTAACCTGAAAACGTTCAGCAAGCCCCGTGACAATCCGATTAGGATCTGTCTGAAGCTGTTGTTTGAAACGGTCAAAAGCTTCGACCTGTTTCTGCAACTCTGCTGCTCGCGTTGTAGCTTCTGTCACCATTTGTCTTGAGGCGTAGCCGTTAACGACTTCTTGCAAAGTCATTTCGGTAGTTACACCTTTGATGGTGACAGGGACCATTTGGGTCATATCTATTTGCTTGGAAGGGTTCGAGTCTTCGGCTGCATTGACTAGTCCTGAATTCACAGGGGTCACATCCTCTAATAGTTCGAATGTCCGATTGTACGGACAATCCCTATTATGACACTAAAAGAGCATGCACCACAACTCGCGACTTAATAAGGTGGTGGTTGAGCCGCAGACTGAGGCACCCCACCAGAAGGCTGCAACACCCCGCCAGCCACAGACGGCACCCCAGCAGGGCCACCCTGGCCTTGCATCATGGCCATTAAATCAGGCGGCAAACCCCCACCAGGCCCCGCTCCAGGCTCTACCATTCCGCCCTGCGGACCCGCAGGCTCAGGGGCCGTCCCGACCATGAACTCTGAAGCATTCGGTATGCCAAACCCAAACCGCAACACATAAGTCAACAATGCGTCAACATCAATCTTGCCCATCTGCAAAAACGGGCCGACAGTCGCCAGCATCTCCTGAATAGATCGGCGACGCTGCGATTCATTAAACGCCGTAGAAGATCCTGCTTCCACAATAACGTCGTACTCACCTTGAATATCTTTAGCGGTGTAAGACGTAAACAACTCAGTCGGATCCTGCGAGTTGGCTCCCTTCAAATCCACACCAGCATTACGCAGCTTTTCGGCAGACTGCGGGTTAGCACCCAAAGAAATGCGCAACATCTTTTCAGATTTCATGTACTGCATTTTAAGTTGCACAAGACGGCGGGCTACATCGCGCATCAGATGCTCAAGCTTGCCCTGCTTCTCTTTCATGCGAGCAAGAGTGCCATCATTAATGATCGCTGCTTCAGTTGCAGTGCCGCCGCCGCCAGAAGCGCCACGCTGGAAATCCGAAATGCCACTCACCTCATTCATCAGATTCTGCAGCTTGGACCCCACACTGTACAAAGCCGGATCTAACGCTGGTGAAGGGACTCTGGAAATAATGTCTTCCATCCTGACCCCTTGCCCCTTAATCGGGATCGAAGCAATCAAGTTGTCGTCTTCAGAACGCAACACTTCCGATAGCGAGTTAGGGCCAGCGTCAGTCAAGTAATCTTCACGAACCATCCATTTCCGCTGGAAACCTTTACGGTCGTTTACCAGAGCCGAATGCGTTTTGTTAATCTCCATCTGGAGAGTTTCAATGCGTTCAAGATCGCCAATGTGCCAGAACTTGTCAGGCACAGAATAATTACCAATATGGATAAACGGGTGGCCAAACTTGAACGGCATTGGCTGAGGCTCTACAAGAAAATCGTCTGCCATGTTGTCATCAAAGACACACATAGTTCCTTCTTGCAAGTCGTAAAACTCCCACACAATCACCCATTCAATCTTTTCCCCACCAGGACGGCCTTGGCTTATGGAAGAGTTAGGCGAGTTGTAACGGGCGTTAAAGCCCTCATCTTCAGGATCTTCAGCAATAGATTTCTGCCCCGCACGCAACTGCTTGCGAATCCGAGGTGCCCAGTTTTTATTGTTCTGGGCCACATCGCTACGCACCGGCACGCGCTGCGCAATCCACTGCAAGTTCTTCATAGACGTAGCGGTCGAATCAACGAGCATGTCAAAGACGCTTACCCGCTCGACTACACAATCATCTTTAACAATGATTGAACCCTGCTCCCGCAACTGCTTAGCCATCGCAGAACGAGAGGGTAGATCTGAACCCATAGCTGCCCTAGAATTCAAAACCTGCGCAGCGCCTTCAACAGTTTTATCAAACTCTTTGTTGTAGCCTGGCTGTTCAAACGCTGCGTAATCAATGCCACCCATAGGGGCAGGCGAAGCAAGCTGGCTCACATCCGAACGCTTCCCATACGTGTCAAGCTGATACCCAACCTTGATAAAACCATTGCCAGTTATCAACAAATCGTCTGTAGTCCTGCGGATCTCATCTTGGATGTCGTTGTGATACCACTCCCAATTTACGATCTCTTCGCACAAAGTCGCAGCCAGATGAGATTGGAGGTTGCGAGGCGAAGCCGTAAACTTAGGATGGTTGACCGTCAACGCAGAGCGCAGGATGTTGACGTTTGCAAACGCAATAGGAACATCTATCGAGTCTACTGCCGGGTCAGTCGAATAATTAAGATTCGCTTCATACATGTGTATGAACCGCCGCCACTTCTCGTGATACTTCTTCTCCTCCATCTGATGTTGCGAAGCAGCAATTTCAGCCCGGTAATCAGCTAGTTTCTGCTGCCTCTTCACGGGCACGCGCCCAGAAGGAGCGGGTATAAGTTCGTTAGCGTCCATGAGTTTGATAAATCCGTCGTTTAGTCTCGTCAGAGAGAGTTGGCTTTACTGTCTTCTTTGCTTCTGCTTGCTTATCCGGGTCCGTCTGAGAAGCCCTAACAATCTTCCGGCCCGAAGCAGCGTTAGCTGCCACTAATTCTTTTTCAGCCATTCCGTCTTCAATATAAGAAACTTTGTCAAAAGTCAAAGTAGATATTTTGCAACCAAAACACACCCCGTGCTTGTGCAAATCTTCAAACACCGTATTGCAATCATTGCATACAGCATGATGCGGTGTGTATTCGTTAAGCATAAATCACAAAGTCCGGTGTAGTCGGCGGTTTTCTGTAACCAGCAGTATAGGGCGTTTTTGTTGCACCTTTCGCCCGGTCTACCAATGATTCAAAAAAAGCCATAGTTAACCCATCCGGCTCTTCTTCTTTTATCTCAGGGACATGAACCTGCTGCAACGCCATATTGGCAATACCCAAAGAAATAACAAGATCATCATGAGGCTTCCCCTCATACACAGTGTTCCCGCCCGAACGAGTCTTACGAGAGAAAGCCAACAACTCCGTAAACGTATCCTCACAATGAAGGATAAGCTTTCCACGCCGCAACCCTGCCCCCAGCTCGTCAACCAAAACCATCTTTGAAGCCTGGTTCGTATGCCAGCCCACATTGCGTGTTACAGACTGCCGGATGTTGTCACGCACATGCATGTAAAGATTCGGGTACTTCAAATCGTACGTGAGCCTCCGCACCACCACCAGGCCATGCGTGTTCCGTTCAGGAGCGAGCAAAGCCGTGTTGTACCACAACGCCAACCTAGCCAAATAATCAGAAAAGTCTTCAGGCACAATACGTTCACGGAACACAGCCACAACCTGGCCCGTGTTCGCTTTAATCACAGTGGCTGTAGAGTAGTCGCCGTCCTCTGCACCAGTAGCCACGTCAGCGCCTACCACATACAGCATGCCGCCTTGCGGTTTCTCCCACACTTTCAAGTTCGGCTCAGGAACCCGGACAAGAGTGGCGACCCCGTCGTCCCCTTCTGCCAGTATCCCTTCAAAAGCGGGCGGCAAAATCTCTATACGAGACTTCAACATGTCAGTGTCAAATGCCGGGTTACCCGAAGCTATAAATGCTTCTTCGTCAGTAGCCGGGTATTCCTGCGACAACTGCCAAGGTTCCATGTCCTTCGTGCGCTGCAAGTACCATGCCTCGTCACGAGACGGAATGGAATTCCAAGGAAAAAACATTGCCTTAAAATTGTTGGTTCCAGCCTTGGCAGAATTGTAAAACTTGTGGAACCAGTTGCCAAACCCGTTAGCCGTAGAGATGCCAATAATCTGCCCGCCAACTTCAGTCGCGGGATAGATAGCAGTCCAAGCCTCAGCAGGATCGTTAAAGAACGCCCACTCGTCAGCAATAATCAAAGAAGCCGTAATGCCACGAGCAGCGTTCTCACGGGAAGCCATTGACTCGATAGAAGAACCGTTCTGAAAATTAAGCTCAAGCAGATTCTGTTTCTCAACCGCAGGCCCACGCTCTTTCATCCAGTCAGGAATGCGGGCATAACCATACTTGCTCATCTGCAATAGCTTTTTAGCAAAATTTTCGGTACGAGAAAGCATTACAATCGTTTGGTCAGGGTGAAAGAACGCTATCCAAAACGCGTAAGCAGCAGACAGAGTCGACCAGCCAATCTGGCGGGCTTTCAACGAAATAGTGTTTTCGCCGCTTTCCCACGTTTCCAAAGCTATCCGCTGAGGCTCTCGCAACTCAAACAACGGCGAAGCCCCAGGAGTCGAAATGTGCCAATACGTTTCTAAAAAATAGAACACGTTTGCTTTGCAACGGCGGAACTCTACCTCTTGCTCAACCTCCTCCCTGGAAGCCATTACTCTTCCTCATCTTTTTCAGGTTGAGCAACCTCCAACTGTTCCGCATACAACACCAGACTTGTCAAAACGTGGCCTACTAGCGGCGACATCTGCTCACCTTTAACCATGTCCCACCAGCCCGCAGCGTCCATCACGCTAGCCGTTCATCTATTTTGTTAATCTTCGCTTGCAAATCTGCACGCTTTGCCAGCAGCCGATCTGTCTTTTTGTTATCAGATTCCCCGACTATGAGCGCCAGCTCACCTTCTTCATTCAGGGCTTCACCTTCTAAAAACGAATAATTTTTCACGTCTGCCAAAACTATTAGAGCGTCTTTCCACGTCATGATCCCAACTATTTCCCCTGCAGGACCAGAATTCGTGTACACAGCCACTTCACGTCCAGACGGTTTGCCCGATTCATCGGTCATTACAGACTGAAACGCTGCTTTTGGAGAAGCCTCAAACGCCTGCTTAAACATTTTAAGGTCTACAAGTTTTGCTGATCTTAAATGCATGCCTGCTCCTATGCCATTCTTAAATATTTGTTTGGAGAAGTGCCTGAAACCCACAACTGCCCTGCCGTCAAAGCAGGTTGCAAGTATGGAGTGGGGGTAGTTGGAAGCGCCCCGAAATCAATGGTGGCACCGAAAGCTTTAAAATTTTCTACGTGCGTTGTAAACTGGCCGACAGATGTGCGGGTGTCACAGCCCAACATGACAGAAAAATCGTTGTTGTTAGTATTGTTATCTCCCACCAAAACTGCTGATGAAACACAGTTGTCAATCGAGTTGCTGTCGCCCCCAATAATTGCCGAGCGGTATGTGGTAGTAAGCTCGCTCCGAAGGGAAGAAATCACGGAGCTTCTCACGCTGTCAGTAACAGTGTTGTCTTCTCCTCCTAGCACCACAGTTGAATAACTTCCAGTTACGGTGTTAGCTCTCCCGCCCAAAACTGTTGCGTAACGTGAATCGTCCACACTAGAAGTGTGAGACATCAAAACAATTTCGTAGCTATCTGCTGTCGCTGCCAAAGTATTGTAAAAACCTTGAACCAGGCTTCTTCGCGCTCCCCACGCTCCCCCAGGAGCGCCAACAGTGCTGCCAATACAACCGATGGCGACAACATCCCTAGAGTTAGCACCATTAATCGTTGTGTCGCTAGAAGCCATTATTGTAGATTCGGCCGCATCATTAATAGAGCAGCTTATTCCCCCAACAATTCCTGATTCCAAAGAACCAGTAATAGTGTTTGTGTTGCCACCTGTAATCGTTGAATAATCAGAATTAGTTATTTTTGAATCTTTCCCACCCAGCACAGCGTTTTGGGCACCGGCAATCACAGCGTTATCCACGCCACCCAAAACGAGCGAACGGCTGGCAGGGTTAGTGCCCTTCAACAAGCGGTTCTGCAGAAGGATCTCTCGCCTAGTCTGACTCATCCCGACCTCAAAGTCGTGATGCGAGCAGTCGTGGGGCTATCCATCGTTAGCCCATTCCGCTACAGCAGCTTCTAATTCCTCATCGCTCATGGCCGTAGGCTCCACCGCTTCCACAGGGACCGGTTCTTCTTTAACCTGCACGTCGACCTTGGCGGGCGTGAGGTGGCGGGCTGTCGGCTGGTAGAAAGCCATCCAGTCTTTGCGGGCCTGAGGGTTCCCTTTCAGTGCCTGTTCGTAGGCCACGTCAAGGATTGCTCTGGTCTTGTAGTCGACTTCACCTTTTTCGAGTGACAGTTGGCGACGCGCCATCTTGTAGTCATCTCTTTGCATTGTCCGCATACAACGATTGCGACTATGGCCACGACTGTTGCAATAGCCGACCAAAGTCTTTTCGCCTTCGTCACGCAAATCTCTAGGAGTGGTATCCCACTCAAGCAGTTCTTTACCGAACTCAGACAATTCACGAGCAGTCGTGTCGGGTTCATTAGGCAACATTCCAAACTTCATGGTTAAAGCACCCGGCCACCCTGAGAGAGGAGGAAGAATGACCGGGTGCGAGCACCACCATACCAGCGATCAGAAACCCTCGTCCACTTCCGCAGCAAACTCACACAACAAAGTGATCTCGTCAATAGCCGCCTGCAGCACACGCGCCACTTCACGCACCAAAGAAGGCTCCAACCCTTCTCCCCACAAAGCCTTACCTTCTAACAACTCCACCATATCCACAAGCTCATCCATAGACGAGCAGCCTACACACGCCACACTAGAGACACAAGTCTCTCCAAATAGCTGCACCCGCTGCCTCTGCACCTAGCTCCTCTCTGCACTCTGTGCCCGAGGAGCCGGAACTAAAGGAGGCGACCCTCGCTGCCGCTCACTCCGGTATTTGAAAGCCTAGCTGCACCCTAGGCCAAAGTCAAGAAAAAACTTATTAAATCTCAAAACCCAATAAAACAAAGACATACAGAGGGTTCAAAGACTGCTCGCTTACTGCTCGCAAAAACAAAACATGGTCCCAGACATAGCCCTATGCGGGCAAAGACACATGGTGGCAGAGCCACCCTATGGTGGACCCATAAGCTCGACTGTAGTGTACCCCGCCTTTTTCACACCACAACCAGCCACCCACCACCAGGTACCATCCCCACCAAAACCCACCCCCACCAATCTCGCCTAACCCGCCCTCCACCCCTAAGGGTACCCGCCGCCGGATTTTTGTCAAGGGGGTAGGGGGTGACATGTGTCACATGTGAAATGCGTCACATCGGGCGTTTGGTTGCTTCATTTACGCAGCAAGCGCTTCGTCGATGCAATGGTCATGTGTCACATGGTCATGTGTCACACACTGGGAATGGTTCTTATTCCTATTCCCCACTGCCGGCTCTAGTGCTTCGCAAATGAAGCAGGCGCTAACTATATGATTAATTAGATTAGGGCGCACCCTTTACTGTTGGTTTAGGGTTGGGGTAATCCGCATTGGTGCTGGCATTGCGCCCATTTGTTGCTGGCGAGCAATCCGCATTAGTGCCGGGGTTGCACTCATTTGTTAGTTGGTGCTTAGGTAGTGAATCGTCGCGAGGTTAGTGGGTGGCGGGGTAGGTGTGGCCGGGCCTTGGGGGCTGTTAGGGGCGATTGTGGGGGCTGTTTGTTACGTTTGTGACAGCATTGTTTCGGTTGTGTTACAGAGTGGCTTCGGGTTGTGTTGGGAGGTCGGCGGGGTGTTAGGTTCTAGCCGTTGCCGAGTTAGGGGCAGCGAGACGGTACCTCAGGCCCTCGGGCCTTGGGGCATGTGCCGTCCGATGTTCTTTGACAACTTGCACCGCTACCTAGTAGCGCTACCGACATAACGAACGCGGATTCTAACTCCGATGGCGATGGGCGCAGTGTGGGAAGTAGTGGTCTATAGGTTCCCTGGTTCTGGTGTGAATACCTGGCAGGCATGGAGGGAACAAGCTAGCAAGACTTGCCTTGGGGCAGGACTAGACGGTGTCGGATGGGATTACCCCGCGACGCTCAGTGAGTCCGGCTCTAGGGCAAGTGGTCTAGTAGAGCCACCAACGTGGTAGCTCGTCCGGTCGTAGGAAATACCCCTACGTGGTAGCTGGTCCTGTCCGGGCCAGTGCAGAAGCGGACGAGTGCAGAAGCGGCGAGAGTCGGTCGTGGTGGCTCTACTAGATCGGGGGATGTTCCCCCGCGCTAAGAGAGAGAGAGACACATGATGGGACACAATCCGATGTATCAGCCCGAGTCTGTTGAGACAGTGGAACGTCTGGATCACGACCAGGCGTTAGAGTATTCGTTGAACCTGCTGGAAATGGCGATGCTAGACGAGCATTATGACCTAGCTCGGACAGCTCGCGAGTCTATCGCTGCTATCTGGCGGCATAAGACAAGCGACTTCGGCGGCATGTTTGTGGCGATGGTGATGCATGGCAAGCGGATAGACGCCGACTGTGGCCTTTATCTAGAACGCGGCATGACCTACCATAGGGATGGCGATACGTACCTTGCTACGTGGTCGCTTCATAGCTAGTCGGTTAGTCCAGCTAGGGCTATCGGGCGTATGTCCGATGGTCTCATGGTGAACTACACCAAGAGAGAGAGAAAGCCATGCCAGGAACAACCAAGGTAACCAGCGCTCGGGTCTACATGTCGGACGAGGTCCGAGACGACTACCGAACCTATGCGGAATTCCGTACACAGTTCGGTTTCGTTCATCGTCCCGGGGTCGTAAAGATATTGACCCAACCGACGGACAATTCGAAACTTGATAAGTCCACACTACCTACGTGGGGGCTGTCGCTAGCACCGCACACTATCGCTCGTGACTACTGCAGGGCGCACGGCATCCAGTCGGGGTATTCCGTGCCCGACCAGTGTCCACATGCGACTGTTGAATGTAGCGCTAACTGTTTGCAGGCTAACGGTAACGGACGATATGAGAGCGCACAGCTCGGGCGGATCTGTAAGACGGTATTCGCTCACACCTACCCGGAGGCGTTCGCTCGGATCGTAGAGCATGAGGTTAGGTCCAACCTTGCGACAACTCTCGGTGAGTGTTTGCATCGGCTCAACGTGTTGAGCGACCGACGCTGGGAAGTACTACTTCCACGGGTGTTCAAGCTGCGGGATCCGTTGGGTCGTCTGGCCCGGTTCTACGATTACAGCAAGATTCCGGCTCAGATCCGTGAACGCAACCGACCAACGAACTACCACCTGACATATTCGGCCACCGAACATACTACTGTCGACGCTATCCGGTCGATGGTCGACGCTGGACACAGTGTGGCTGTCGTGATTCGGGCCAAGGCCAGCGAGCTGGACGTGCCGACGTGGCACGGTATGGACGCCACGAACGGCGACCTGCACGATGACCGAACACAGGACAGCGCCGGGGTTGTGCTGCTGTCGGCTAAGGGTACGATGCGACGCTCCCCGATGGCTAAAGAACTAGCGACGGCATGACCTTGCTGCTGATAGTCCTACTGTTGGCCGCTGCACTGTGGTGTGTCGGCCCGCGATGAACCCAACCCAACCCAGCCAACCCAACCAACCAACCCAAGGAGACACCATGAACAACACAACCGCCAGCTACGAGCTGAAGCTGCATCACAACAACGAGCTGCACGTATTCACGACGTGCGGATGCGCTGTCGACATCAGCGACCAGGTGTACAGCATTCTGGAGCCGACCGAAGAAACCTTCGAAGCTGCCGACCGGGTCGTGACCCGGCTACTCACCAAGGGCACACCGTGCGCCACCGAGTGCCGAGCATGAGCAACCAACCACCAACCAACCAACCAACCAACCAACCAACCAAGGAGAGATGAAATGATATGGAACGACGTAGACATCGAAATGGCCGAGGCTATCCAAGCGAGCGACCATCGGGCAACCCTGCTCAGTGGGGACGGAATGAGTGAGGAGGACATGAGGGAGTGCGAAAGGTGTGCAACTGTATGGTTGGACGCCGGTTACTACGACGGGGGGTTCGACGCTGTGATCCACACTCTGGAAGACAACCCGATGTGGCGACCGACCGATGAGCAGTTTGATGAGATGCAATGGAATAGCTGGCATGCCAGCGAGGAAGGCAAGCGACAATGAATGATGAAGAATGGACAGGCCAGCGCATGGACGACGATTGGCGTACAGGTGAGCACATGATGTTCGAGTACGAGGACAAGATTGCACGGCGGCGCATGCTGGCAGCGACAGCCCGGGTCGACGCTGCGACCAACTACAACGAGTTCACTGCAGCCTACGTGGCACGGCAAGATCTCAAGGTGGAGCTTGGCCTTATGCCACCACCACCACCGTTCCCAGGTTTCAACAACAATGAGGAGAGCAAGTGAGTACATCAACCAACATCCAGGCCACCCAATGCAAGGAGGCGCGAGTCGCCATCGAGGTCGATGACCTGTACAACGACGGCAAGATCACCACCCTTGAGGTCATGGTCAGGACGGATGAGGGGGGCGGTCAACGCTCCGCTGGGTCGGTCACGCTCTTCCTGCCAGGTGCGCCGCACGACGCCGTATCACACATGATCACCGCACTGCAGGCCATCCTAGAACCATCGGACCACGGTGGATGGGAGCGGGCCAGCGCCAGCTTCACCCTGAAGGTAGGAGAATGACTGTCGAGAGGGTATTGTTTATTGACTGGGGTCCAACCGCATCCCCCGCATGGAGATACCGCTGCGTAATCACAACAGACACCCACTTCGGACTGGCCGACGCCGGATCCTACGTTGCGGCTGAGAAACTGAGTCGCGAGGGCATGACAAGGGTCCTGGATGATGACGAGGAAGAGGACGAGGCCAACTACGAAACCACCTGAGCAGTTCGAACACTGCGCACTCCACACCGACACTCTCTCTTCGGTGTGGTTTGCGGACTGTTCGGTCCCACTAACTGATAAGGAACCACCATGTACGTATCACCTAACTACCCATCGAAGGCAGCGCTGAAGAGGGCGCTCAAGGAAGGGACGCGAGTCACTGTGTTCTCACCCGGCCCGTTCCCTGCCCCTACCGACGGCCGAGTCGGCATCGAAGGCCCCCACTACCCCAAGCCACACAGTTGGTACGGTCAGGCCACTGTCGTTGACGGTGTTGTCACGGGGGTGAAGTGAGATGGGCCAGACCGTAGCTGTCGAGTGCTTTGCGTGCTCGACCCTAACCGACGTGACCGTCCCCCGGCTAGGCTACGCAGCGTGGCAGGCAGGGGCACTCATCCAACAAGCGATGCCGGGCGTGAGCATTGAGGACAGGGAGACTTTGATCTCATCGCTATGCCACCACTGCCAAGAACAAATGTTTGCAGAAGAGGAAGAATGATGAACAGATACCAGCATCTCAGTAAGTCGGAGTGCAAGGCCGAGCTTGCACGGGTTACAGCCGAGGCCACAGACTTGCTCAGGCAAGCGATGAGGGAAGACCCTTTCGAAACCGTCATGTACATGCTGGACTACGCCGCAGAATACGATGAGAGGAACCCCGGTTCGACTGCGGCGATCTTGCCGAACTTTTTGGTCGACTCCTTGCGGCGAAGAGGAGGAATGATGCCCATCACCGACCAAGACCAACTCGACCAGGCTACTGGCCTGCTTGAACTGTTCACATCCACGCTCGTTGAACTGATTAATGCGGTAGCGCAAGGATTGGAACCTGAAGCGCAAGCCGCTGCGAGCAATCTCATCGCCCAACATGCGGAGGCCATCCAGCAATGAGCAAGCACGACTTCAAGAACCTGGCCGGGTTCCTAGACACCACGAAGAAAGCCCCCACTTGGGCATCCCATGTCCAGATCCACCCGTCGCCGGACGGTGACAGTGCAGAGTTGTTTGCCACCGATGGCATCAAGCTCGCCTCCATCCTGATGGAAGGTGTGGAGATGTACAGTTGCCCGCCTCTACTCATCGAGGATGGGGCAGGCTTCCTCAAAGAAGCCTCGCTGGCCGCTGCAGTGCAGGTGGTAGCCAGGGAAGGACGCCACTGTGTGTACGTGGGCGACAGCGTCTTCGAGGCAGTAGCTGTGCCTATCAGCCGCAATTACAAGCTACTCAGAGCACAGTGTCTGGCCGACTACCCTCCGGTAGGGCTGGACAAGCTCGGCTTCTACTCACCCCACGCTGCCACCCTGGGCAAGGTGAAGGACAATAAAGGCAAGCCCGCTGTCATCCAGCTCGGGTTCAGGCGAGGGCACGTTGTGTTCACGGCTACCGGCACCACGCTGACCGGACTCATAACATCCAACTCACTACTCACCGAAGAGCAACCACCTGAAGGACAACTGCTATGACATCCAAATCCAAATTCGTACCCACCTACATTGCTGGCGTGCCGATGGCCAGGGACGGAGGGTTGATGCCGGACTCCGAGAAACTACGGGCAGGCAAGACGCGCTGCGACGAATGCGAAACATACCTGGCCTCAGACCAAGTAGTTGACGGCGAGACGTTGTGTTCACCGTGCATGCGTAACGAACCGTTCGGTGCCACCAGTCGTCGCAAGCTGGCCCACGGGAACGGATACTACAACCGATGACTACCCCGGCCCGTCACCCGTCACCCATCATGCAAGCCCACCTGAACCGCACCATCCACTGCGGACACCACGGCACACTGATCGAGGTGAGAGGTGATGGGTCCAGTTACCCGACGTTCACGATGGACTGCGAACAACGCTGCCCAACCCACGATCCGACTCTACCGAAGCATCGGTGAAACCTAGTATCCGCCGCTTATCAGCGGCCGATAACGCACGGCTGTCGGAATGGGTTGGGCAGTCAGTAGCCCACGCATCCCAGTACCCTTCACACCACCAGCACTCGTCATCTTCAATCCGCATACGCAGCGGTCTGGATCGTCACACCATTCTCAGGAGTGATGACGAACAGCATCTGCTGCGGCCGCTCGAACGAGAAACCATGCCCGATAGCGTACTCGTCATACCCTTTCAGGCTCCCATTGATGAACGCTGTCGGATAGAACTGCAGGCTGTGCCAGTGGCCCATCACTGCGATGTCAAACGGGGTGACCTGATGCTTGCGCAGCAGCCACCGGTTCATCGCCGGGAAGATGCCGCCCACACCGCCACCGCCACGGAACCCATCGCCATGAGTGAGCATGAACCGCGTCTTGTAAACCTTCACCATCTTGTCGGCACCCTCGGCAATGTCGAAGGTGACCCGGTCATCGTCTGCTAGTTCAGCAGCGATCCAATGGTAGATGATCCAAGAGAACGATTCTTGCGCCCGGTTCTTGAACTGGATCTTCTTGCCTGTCCGGTCATGGTTGCCGCTCACACATGGCACATGCACCTTGCCGAACCTGTCTGCGAGCCGACCGATAGCCGAGGCCAGCACTGGCACCCAGTGGACAATCGTTTCAGGCACTGACGATTCGTTCGTCTTCATCAGCTCTTCGTGAATGTCACCTGTGATGATGTCGCCGCCCAACGCGCAGACGATACCGTCAAGTTGGAGGCCGGTGATCTGCTCATCGAACACGGCAATGGTGTTCTCGATGACAGCAGTCAGGCGTTTCTCTGCGATCTTGCGGTTGTAAGAGTTGAGGCCCGCCGACTGCGACCTGATGACAACCTCGTCGAGGTGGAGGTCAGACAGGGTCAGCCATGCTGTGGCATGCAGGTTGCTGTCGCCCCGCTTAGGTGCCAGCCATGCAGGGGCTGCAGACAACTGGTCAGTGATGGCATTCTGCGCTTCGACCAGGCCCAACAGTTTCTCAAGTTCGTCCTTCGACTTCGCTGCCACCTTACGCTGACGTTGCAGTTCGGAGCGGACGCCGACGAGCTTCGCCTCCAACACCTCGATGCGATGGGAGTCGACGCCTCCGCTCATGTGTGACATATGCACAACCCGTTGGCGTGATTCGACATGATGGAAGGGGAGATGCGGCCGGGTTTACCTTGCGCCCGTGTCTCGTTGGCAAACTTTGCTGACAATCGCGTGTACGACAGGGTCTGCCCGTCACGGGGGGACGCTGCCTTCACTGCTAGCTGCCCTGCAAGCCAGTCTCTGTCCTCGGTGGTCAGCCCCCAACTGGTTGGGTCGGCCAGGAAACTGGCGACCTTGCAGGTGCGAGGCCCAGGGTCAGAGGCCATGCCCCCAACCAACTCTGCGTTCTCTAAACTCATGCTGGTCTTTCTCCTACAGGTGGCTTGTTGTCGCTAACTGCGACGTTGGGGTCGTTCAGATGCCACATGAGGTGACCGTCGACCTTGTCGGATATGTCTGCAGTCTGACCTTTGAGATCTTCAAGCGCTGCAGCCACCTCGCCGTGATCACGCTTGTTCGTGCGGCTCAGCCTTGAGGCCAGGTATGTGTTGAGTAAGGTCGCACACGCCCCGACTCCTGCCACTAGCAGGGTGATGACGGTGGCCTGCATTGTGTTACCGGTAGTACCAGCGGGTGGGTGTTGGGCGCACGTCCAGATGGATGACAGAGTTGTTTGTGCGTGACTCGATGCCCACACCTGAGAACCCTGCGGCCCGTGCTTGCGCCTCTGTCACGTTGCTGCGCATGCGACTGCGGTGAAGGTCCACGGCCCGCCCATATAGGTGCTGGCTGTTATTCACGCCGCCCACTGAGCGATTATGGACAGGGGAGCGGTAGCCGGAAGCGATATGGATAGGCCCCGTCTCCTTGCGCAGCCGCTCCAAGCCTTCGACAAGCTCACGTTCCAACCGGATCACATGATTGGACACGGTCGGAGTGAGGGAGCCTTTGTTGCGGAACTCTTTGTAGTGGAAGTGACGGGATACCCGACCGCCTTCAGCCCTGCACATTCGCATGGCTTCCAAGGTCTTTGGCCCAGGTATCCCGTCTACCACCAACCGGCCCACACCGGAATAGTCACCTATCTGAAAGGTGTCTTGAAACATCTTAACAAACCGCCGGGTGAAATATCCGTTGCGGCCGTCGATTGTTACGCCAACCCCCAACGAGTTGGCAAAGTACTGCACTTCGGTGAGGTCGGCCTTAGTCATGAAACGATCTGCTCGTCTGCGTCACCCAACAGGCCAATGACATCAGGCCCGTACACTTTCAGTCGAGCAATCAGCCCGGTGACAACTGGGAGCAGAGCAATCAAGCCTGACTCCCAGTCGATACCGTTTAGAACAGCGATGATTTCGCCGATGATGCTGGCTGTGAGGGTGAGTGTGAAGACGACCTCGTTTGAGAGGTTGCGGATGTCTGGGAGATACTGGTTCATCATGTGAGTCCTGTCTGTAGTACTTGAACTTCAACGTCGCTGCTGTTAGCTGCCACCCACAGTTCATCGCCTGGCTCCAGATCTACTGGGCCGAGCGGGTCGTCGTGAGCGAAGGTGACGTAGTCACTGCTTGTTGCGTCCTGATACAGGCGGACGATGCCTGATT
>Ga0206129_10001095_pt1 | contig 38036 bp, 41 predicted proteins | sample Helgoland_Spring_8_FD_148616 | JGI IMG/M metagenome (GOLD analysis project Ga0206129, IMG submission 148616) | Pelagic subsurface seawater microbial communities from Kabeltonne, Helgoland, North Sea - Helgoland_Spring_Bloom_20160502_2 | ecosystem: Environmental > Aquatic > Marine > Epipelagic ...
AGGGAAAAAATCAAACAACAAACTTTAATTGAACGAAAAAAGCAGAATCAAATTAATTATTTAAATTAGTATCAACACTCGCTTAATTTATATCTGAAAAAGTCCACTTTTATTTGACGACATACAATCACCAGTAAGTTAGAATTCTAACTATACTATTTCCTCTTCTTTAGTCATCTATCGGTTTTTAGTGGTTTTTTTTTAACGGCTTTATCCCCCAACTGAGTATTACTCATTAAGATTAGTAGGGAATGCCATAGTAAGATTAAGACACTAAAATTTATACACACGTAACTTCGGTACATTTGAAAAATTAAAGTCCCTCTGACGATTTAAATTTTCTCTAACTTCGTTTATAAGGGAGATAAAAGTATTACGTATATTTTCTCGTTGTACCACATTATAAACTAACCAATATGAAAAGAATATTTACAGTTTTTTTAGTAATGATAATTTGTTCGCATTCTTACGGACAAAAACCAAGAGCAAGATATTTAGAAGTTCCATTTGTTGGTACAACAGGAGAATTCAATGCTATTACAGATGTTGAAGGAGTTGAAGTAGGATATAGCACTATAATTTCTGGAGAAGGGGAAAATATTATTGGCAAGGGACCTGTAAGAACTGGAGTTACTGCAATATTTCCAAGAGGAAAAGCCAAAAAATTTAGTCCTGTTTATGCCAATTGGTATAGTCTTAATGGAAATGGAGAAATGACAGGGACAACTTGGGTAACTGAATCTGGTTTTTTAGAAACACCGATTATGATAACTAATACCAATAGTGTTGGAGTTGTTCGAGATGCGGTATTGAAGTGGTATGTAGATACGGATTGGTATAGTGGAGAAGATTGGTGGTATACGTATCCTGTGGTAGCTGAAACTTATGATGGATTCCTTAATGACATTTATGGTTTTCACGTTAAAGAAGAAAATGTTTTGGAAGCTATAAATAATTCATCGGGCGGAAAGATTGCTGAAGGTAATGTTGGCGGAGGAACAGGAATGATGTGCTTGGGCTTTAAGGGAGGAACAGGAACTTCTTCAAGAGTATTTAAAATTAAGGATTCAACATATACAGTTGGAGCAATTGTCCAATCCAATTTTGGAGCTAAAAGAAATCTATCAATCGCAGGCGTTCAAGTCGGAATTGAATTAAAAGACACTTTAAATTATGTATTCAATGCGCCACCGAAATCAAGGAGACAAGAAGGCGATGGTTCTATTATAGTAATAGTTGCGACAGATGTACCTCTTTTGCCGCATCAATTAAAAAGAATTGCTAAAAGAATTCCATTAGGAGTTGGCATTGTGGGCGGACGTGGCAGCAATGGTTCTGGAGATATCTTTTTAGCCTTCTCAACTGCAAATGAAAATGCATTTAATCGAGATGAAATTACAACAGTTGAATCAATGGCTAATGACCAACTAATGCCAGTTTTTGAAGCAACCGTTCAGGCGGTTGAGGAAGCGATTATCAATGCAATGTTAGCTGCTGAAACCATGGAAGGAATTAATGGAAATAAAGCATACGCCTTGCCTCACGATTTACTCATAAAGACATTAAAAAATTATAATCGGATAAAAGAATAACGTGGTACAACAATATATGTAAAAAATAGGCGAAATATCAGTAAAATTAAGGTTTTTGGCTCGTATCAAACTTTGTGCTTAACCGAAAGTTCAATGCTTAGAAATCGCCTACTTTTCATATACTAAACGTTAAAAGTAATTTAAAATCACTGACTAATCATTAACAAAATCATTCCTCCCAATATAATCCTTATCATCTTATAGAAAGGGATAAACCATTATCTATAGCGCTCATATAAGCCTCTATAAAGCATTCCCTTTCCCACTAAATAAGAATTACAATTCTATAATGATACGTCTTCACAATAGCTTTACACCTCGTCTAAATCTGGCTCAAATCTGGGATATATACAGCTGTTCTAAAGGAGATTAATAGTACTTGTGAGTGTTTCTCTAAAGAGGTTATATTGGAGAAGTTTGAGACTTATTTTGAGGTGTTAGAGAGGGAGGTATTTCATGAGATGTTGAGGTGAGGGGTACTGTTTGATTTGTATATAACCTCTTGGGTATGGTGTCTCAGGAATTTTTTAAACACTTTTTAAGTATCTAGTTTTAAATTTTAATTATTGTGCAACCTTTTACACTATATCCACATCATTGAGTTACTTAAGTAAAATTATAAAAAGAATATTATTATGGCTAATTTATTGAAATTGAAAAGTGTATTAATCCTTTTTGCTAGTTTCTACCTTGCAAGTTGTTCAGAGGATACCATGATTCAGGGAGAGACGGCTGTCGTAACAATGAGAAATTTTGCTCAAGCGGATGCAGGGTCTTATCTACCTCAGACAGGTGAAATAAAAAGGATATCCAATGAGGTATCGGATAATTGGGAATCAACCGTTTTTAAGATGGAGGAAGGGCAAATGGTTCTTTGCGATGATTGCAACATAGATGACTTCGAGATTACCCAAGTGTTCCTTTGTAATGATCGTCCTAACTGTGATTGGGAAACACTGAAACAATTGTACTCGAATGGCTCCGCTACAAATGCAACCCATACATTTACAGGAAAAGATGTTATTGGTATTGATATGAATTACAATGGTGAATATATGCGAATGAGTGATATTGATGTGTTTAGCCAATCACAGGATAGAGAATATTCATATGCAGGTGAACTAGGTGTAAGTGTCTTTGCCAATGAAAGCACTGGGAAAACATCGGCTGTTTATAATTTTCCTATTCTGAGTAACGAAGATGATCCGGAAAATTCTTTATCGGGAATGTGGATGAGAATTGTGTTAGACTTTAACTCGAGCTTGTAATGTAGTGTTTTAGATGTTTTTTTTAACATTATTTAAGAAGCCATTTTAACATTCTTCATGAGAATTTAAAGTGAAAAACGATCCATCCTTATCAATTTTGAATGTTCATATAAGTTTTTAGTTTTTAGTTGGTTTTTAAGGGCATGATTAGCAGGCTTCTCTCTTTCTGTTTTGATTGCCCTTTTTTTATGACCTACAAAGTTCACACTCAGGATCATCAATTAAAGACTTTTAAGAATTTAGTGAATATCCTATAACTACTGATTTAGCAATTTGTCGTGTAGTTTTTTTGTGCCTATTCTAAAGCATAAGACAGTCTCAATTTTTTTATAAAATTGTCACAACATTTAGTAATTCTCTTGTCATTAAATTATAAGCTTGTGCATTAAACGCCAGGAGTTGTGGTGTCTCAGGAGTTTTTTTATCTTTTCATCTATTTCATTCTTCAATGGTTGCCACTTTAAATTTGATTGTTTGCTCCACGAAATCTGCTATCCCCGTAACAACCATGATATTGTCATTATCTGTGGTGTTATCAAAGGAATACATTTTAAAAATTTTACCCTCTTTTTTAAAAACGCCTTGCAAAGTAGCTTTCATAATATTCTCTCCCGTCTGTGTCCATGCAAAGCCAGTGAACTCTCCATTAGTCATGCTATTGTTATAATTTGTAAATGTATAGGAGATATAAGCTTTGCCGTAAGGCCCTGCGTCACCTGAAGCAGAAAGCTCATAATTAATGCCATCTTTAGTATGAATGGCATCAATATCAAATACACCATCAAAAGTTGTTTTTGGATCCCATTTCAAATCTTGAGCGTAACTGACTCCTGCAGTTAAAAAAAATGCTAAAAAAATTATTTTTTTCATATGGTTATTGATTAAAATTTAAGATAAAAATGAATTATTAATTTTAGAACTATGAATTTTTTTAAGAGAAAAAAATTTAACTCCTGAGTCATCCTATCTCAGGAGTTTTTTATGACCCATAAGCCTCATTATCAGGGTCTTTTTAATAGCGTTTTGATTCTATTTTGAAGATGCTAACATTTCATTATTAAGCAAGGTGGGATCAAAAAAGTGATACGCATCTACTATTTTTTCATCCTCAAATCGGAAAGCATGGTGTACATTAATTTGCACTTCGGTACCAGTAATTTTTCCTGTTCCTGTCCAAACAAACCAAGCCATAGACCATACCGATCCGTTTTCAAAGGTCGCTGATGTAACATTTGCTGGCTGAATTTTATTGTTAGAAATATTTGCAAATAAACTATGATGTCTTGATGCTGCACCTAACCATTCAGCTTTAGTTACTTTATCGGTATTAAAGAAAAAATTGCCATCTTCCGACATCATGTAAGCCACATTATCAAATTTATTTGCAATGTATTTTTCCATCAATTCCCTAGTCAAGAGGGCTTCTTTGCTGTGATCATCAGCTGTCCCCGACCATCCCCCAAATTCCATATTGGGAGTGACTACGGCAGCTTCTTGGTTTTCAACAGGCTGACAGCTCATTAATGTAAGAAGTATAAAAGTAAGTAAGTATGAAATCTGTTTCATAATTTTATTTATTAAATGATTTTAGTTAAAAATAACGAGCCCTCCTCCATTTCGGGCATAATTTTATGCCAAAAAGATACACTTTTGAGCCTTTATCAATGTAACTTTTGGATTCCTTTCATTAAGTTCAGAAAAAAAATACACTTTCAAGATATCATTTATGCATTACTTTTCTCTCCTCTGGCAAAAGCCCAAGCAATTGCCCCTCCACTGATGGCAGTAAATACCATAAAGATTATAACGTTAGTAAATGCTTGACCAGCAGCGTTATATACAGCATATTGAGAAGCTTCATTCAAACTTTGAATCCCTGCTAATACAGCTCCTAACCAAATTCCATTTAGAGCCCCATCTTTAATCGTTCTAAAGCCCATTTTATCCCAAATTATTACCTGTAATAAAGTTTGCAATAATCCAGCAGTAAATCCAGCCCAAAGAAGTGGTTCGGCATAATAAGCAACAGGAAAAGCTTCGTGCAATGCAGCTGTTGTCGGATTGAAATAAAGGGGCACTACCACAATCCCTGCTAGTGCAGCAACAGATACATACCCAACTACTAATGGTAAAATATATTTTTTCATCTAAACGTGTTTTAAAGTGTTTTTTTACGATGTAATAGTAATAATTTTTTATTATAAATGCGAACAAAGTAAGTTTAGAACTTACCAGGAGGCGTTTGAGGCTTATTTTGATCTATTAAAAAGGGAGGTGTTTCATGAGGTATTGAGGTGAGGATTCGTTGATTTTAGATCAAGGCATAAAGGAATGTCCATCGTTTTAATTCGACAAAAAGTTTTGGTCGAGAATGTAGTAATTTTGACAGTCGATATTATTATATAAATGATTTGTGTGTAAAGCTCCTGTGGTGTGGTGTCTCAGAAGTTTTTTGTAGTTGTTTAAAAAAGTATTAAATTGATTAACAATTTAAGCTGTAAAAACCTTCAAACTTCCAACATTGCATTATGAGAAATTCTTTAATGCTACTCTTGTTATTTGCCTCTGTTATCGGTATTACTTTATTGAGCATGACTGAGGAACACAAACCGACCATTAAAGCTGAAGTTAAAAAAGAGGTAAAAAAAGAAATAATACCTGAACCCGTCATTGAAGAAGTCATTGAACCTGAAATTAAGACAGATCCCCCTGACCTGGAGTCTGCACTAAAAGCAATTGGAGCGATATCCGTAAAAGGTCAGCCATTGGATAAATATTATTTAATTGTGGCTAGTTTTTTAGACAATGACTTGGCCTTCGATTATGCTGAAAAATTGATTTTATCGGGGTCAAATGTTATCATCATCCCACCTTTTAGCACGAGTAAACTTACGAGGGTAGCTCTCCTCGAATATGAAACCCTTGACAAAGCGAATATTGGACTGGATAAATACAAAGATGAATTCGATGAGCAGTTATGGGTATTAAAATATTGATCCTAAAGTGGTCAAGTCTTCTGTCAAAAGAAGAAGACGATTGGTGATTTAAGACCCACAGGCTTCACACCCAAGATCATCAATGGAGCAGCCCCCCTTTCAACTTCATATCGGCAAACATGTGCCCAGTTGAATCCACTGATACACACCTACAGAGAACTTGTGATTTTTCTTCTTGTATATCCTCTTAACTTGTACGCAGCTTAAATCCATTACACAAAATTAAATTAGACTAGAGCAATACCTACGGATGAGAATAAATCGCTAGGAGTCGAGATGATTTTCGCGAGTTAAGAATATTGAGTAATACAATGCAAATATTATTATTTGGTACTCTTTTAGGAGAAGTTAATTTTTGTTTATCAGCTTAAACTCGTCAAACCTATCTATCAAAAAATCTGCATACCTTAAAAATCCTAAATCCGTAAAATGCACTCCGTCAACTGTAGCTTCATGATCATTGCCTGTGGCATTTTTACTATTAACATAAAACAGATTATTGTACCCATTTTCAATCATTTTTTCATATTCATTTTTAAGAGCTCTATTCATTTTTTCAATCCACTCTTTGCCTTTTTTATCTAAAACTGAAGGCTCAGAAATAAAGTTTTCGACCAAAATAATAGGAGTTTCAGGATTTTTATCTCGTATCGTATTTACTAAAGGAATGGTTTTATTCGTTATGTTTTCAGCATTAATCATATTTGGCATACATTCGATTACGTAGAAAAGAGGATCCAAATCTGATATCAATTTAGCTATTGACTGTTCCATCCTTCCATTTCCACTAAAACCAAAGTTTATACAATCAATATTTAATTTCCTTGAAATAATATTGGTATGTGCCATTCCTGGACGAGAAGCACAACCACCTTGCGTGATGCTAGTTCCGTAAAAAATTATTGGTTTGTTACCATTCCTTATAGGTTTTTCAATAATACTCTTTGAATCAATTCCCACTTCAATATTTGAAATACCATCATAAAGGGGTAAAAATATTTTAAACTCCCGCATTTCAATAGACATATTATCTATTAAAGAGGACTCGTTTTTAATACCCTCTGGACGGCCAGTATTTAGATATTGCCAGTTGTTTTTATTTTTAAAATATAAATCAACACCTTTAATACCAGTTTCAGCCATATGATTCATTTTAAAATCATTTAAAAGTGTCCATTTTACACTAATACTTTTTGAATTAGAAAAAAACCGAATAGACATTCCTGCAGACGCTTTTGATAATTCCCACAACGAATCTCGAACTATATTTTTATATGAAAAAGGTAATCTATCATAGCGATTTTCTTTGAGAGAATCTGGAATAACAGTACCTTCTAATCCGAAAAAATCCTTTCCGTAATAGATTATATCTTTTGATATTTGAGGGCTATTCTGGCCAACAGAAAATAATGGAATTAATAATAAAAGAATGAATAGTTTTTTCATATCCTTAAATATATAAAATTTATTAAGTCTTTATTATTGATCAAAAATCTTAATTACTTTTAATAGCCCTTTAAAGTTGATCAGGGTACTTTTTTTTTACTTTTCAAAAATAGGTAGAAAAGTTGGATGAGTTTGAGGCTTATTTAAGCGGAGGTTAATTATCTGTTTTGATTACTTTTGAAATATGAAAAGATTCTTAATACTGCTTATGAGATTTATCTTCTTAGATTGCCCCTCAATAAAATTAATTCTTCTCTAACATCGCGCAACCTATGAGAACCTCAGGACTTGGATTCTAATTATTTGAATATACTTTTTTCTCTTGAGTTTCATGCGAACTATATAGGTTTGGACAAATAAGGATCTAATTAATTAATGAATGGATAAATCTCTAGAAAGGACGTTAAAACAAGCTTGCGAACAAAAGTTTAAAATTCCTTTAATGAAAATGAAGGATTGCTGTGTAACTAATAAGGATTATATGTTAGTGAAGTATGATGATAAGATTTTTCTAGTCATAGATTGTAACTCATATCACAACATAGTAGAGACCACTCTGGTTGAAGCAGAAGATAGTTATATAAGAATTTCATGGAATGTTTTAGTGAACTCTGAGATTGATTATTTCCATGATAACCCAACCTATAGGGGTGTTCTGTGGCAATCATTAGATAGATTAGAGCGTGAATTCATTCAACATAAATTGCCTTTTGAGAAAGTAAAAGAGGATGTTTATTGGGAAGCAATTTATTCAAATCCAGTAGTTTACCAGAAGGCTTTAAAGGCTCTTTATAATACTTTTCCTAATAGAGATGAACTCGTTAATGACATTGTTCGAATTGGCTTCAATGAAAATTGTGAAGATCTTTTAATTAACTGTAAAAAAATTGATAGGATTGAAGTCTTTACAAGAAGTATTCAATTCAATGGCAATTTGTTGATGACTTTTGGTAACCGAAAACCTGATATGGATGAACACTTTATTGATTTTTATAGTACGGCAGGGTCCAGTTATCAACATTTGTATGATTATCTAATGGAAGAGAGACAGAAGTAAACTCTTAGCCACTTTGTAGGATTTGTTATTATTTTCAAATTTTTTTTTTTGAAATGAGTCTTCGAACAAAAAGTAGCAAAAGGGGGTTTAATCTTCATAAGGTTGGAAAATTGTAAAAGAGCCTATTTTATCTTAAACCATTAAGGTACTTCCCCTACCTCCTCTATATCTTTGTAAGAAACAAATTACATGAGATTAGACACCCTTAAATGGAATGACCACACCTTCAAAACAGCTGTCCAAGGAAACCAAGCTGATCTACTGTTTCCTAGAAGCACATTGTAGTACTGCTGGCTTTCTTTAAGCAGATGAATCGGAGATCACTAATGTTATTGGACTGGAGCTTAGATTTGGTCTTAATCCCTGTGGTAGTCTGATCATTCTCGCTATGAAAAAACTAAAAGATTCAGGCTTTATCGAACAAGGAGATCATGACTTTATCCTAGTCAAAGGAACGCACAAAAAGCGAGCGCATGGTAAGCTCAAAGTAAGTAATAAGGCTAAGGGTTACTATATAGTTGGAGTACTTAAATCTGGAATGCATACAGCCGTTTTAAAGGAAGTTAATAGTACTTGCGAGTGTTTTTCTAAAGAGGTGATATTAGAGGAGTTTGGGGCTTATTTTGAGGTGTTAGAGAGGGAGGTATTTCATGAGATGTTGAGGTGATCTTTTGTTTTAAATAAAGACATAAAAGGAATGTCCAACATTTTAATTCGACAGCAAGTTTGGTCAAGACTTGAATAATTTGCGTATAAACTCTTGGAGTGTGGTGTCTCAGGAGTTTTTTTTATATTACCAAAATAAAATTATTTATTAACCAAATAACTAGTTAAACAATGAAAAATATTACTCTAACCTTATTGACGGCTATTTTAATCTCGTGTACAGAAAATCAAAATACCCAACTAACAGCTCCAGATAACCCTAATTATCTTTTTCAAGCTACATATTCTCAAGACTTTACAATGGGTAATCCAGAACTTGTTGTAAAATTTCAAAATCTGCTTAAAAATTGTCAGGAAAAAAAATTAGATAATTTATCAAGTTACTTTACCGATGATGTTGTGTGGAGTCTTCCAGATGGGGATAGGATAGAAGGAAAAGATAGTGTAGTATATTATTTAACCGATTTTTGGTCATCTTCTGCCACAGTTACAGATTATAGTTCTGCTGTTCATTTCTGCGTAAAAACAAAAGAAGGGGAGGAATGGGTTTTAATTTGGGATAACCAAACTATAAATGATGTTGGAATAAGGTATCAAGAAGCTATTGCATTTGAAGGGAGTAAAATTCGCTTTATGAATACGTTTATAAAACCAAGAAAGTAATTGCCCACTCTTAGTTCAAGAGATTAACAGTACTTGCGAGTGTTTTTCTAAAGAAGTGATATTGGAGGAATTTGAGGCTTATTTTGAGGTATTAGAGAGGGAGATATTTCATGAGGTGTTGAGGTGAGAGTGATCCTTGATTTTAGATATGGGCATAAAAGGAATGTCCATCGTTTTAATTCGACAAAAAGTTTTGGTCAAGACTGTAACCGTTTTAGTAGCGGTAATTGTCATATGAATGATTTGTGTATAAAACTCCTAAGGTGTGGTGTCTCAGGAGTTTTTTTGTGCCTATTTAAAAAAAAGATTAAATTGCCAAACTCCACTTAGCGGTAAAACCTTCGACCTTTCCACATTGCATTATGAAAAATTATTTAATGCTACTTTTGTTATTTGCCGTTGTTATCGGTATTACTTTATTGAACATGACTGAGGACCCCAAACCGACTGCATTAATGCTAGGTGATTCAGTCATTAAAGCTGAAGTTAAAAAAGAAATAATACCTGAACCCATCATTGAAGAAGTCATTGAACCTGAAGTTAAGGCAGATCCTCCTGAACTGGAATCTACACCAAGGGCAATTGGAGCGATATCCGAAATAAGTCAGCCATTGGATAAATATTATTTAATTGTGGCTAGTTTTTTAGATAATGACTTGGCTTTCGATTATGCTAAAAAATTGATTTTATCGGGGTCAAATGTTACCATCATCCCACCTTTTAGCACGAGTAAACTTACGATGGTAGCTCTCAAATATGAAACCTTTGACAACAAGATTTTCTTTATTCCAACTCGGAGGATCTATTTAAAGGTCGTAGATGATGAAATTATATCGAATATTGGACTGGATAAATACAAAGATGAATTCGATGAGCAGTCATGGGTATTAAAATATTGATCCTAAAGTGGTCAAGTCTTCTGTCAAAAGAAGAAGGCGATTGGTGAGTAATATAGAAACCTTTTTAGCCATAGTAATATCAATAGGTAGCAGTGTAGTAATAGCTATTTTTTTTATAAGCAAGGGTCCTGAAAGAATATTTGAGAAAAAAAATAGTGATGACATGGATGAAGATATCACCAAATTGGAAGAACTTACAAATTATAAGGATCATAAAATGAAAAAAAATCAAATAGCACTATTGATCATTGGAGTTTTACTGATTGTTGCAGCTCTAACAAATCCAAACACCATTATACACAAAGAAGCCATTAAAAGTAGACTTCACAAAGCTACTCAACAGGAGGATGTCTCCGTATCTGATAATGAGTGGGGAAATGCAGGTAGTGCATTAGGGATGATGTTTGCAGGTACATTTATAGACAAAATCGTTGATCAAATGATCACTGTAGACAACTATATTTTGTTTTCAGTAACAAAAGGCAGCTATGGAGGAAATACTAGAACTATTGGGTTTGGTGCTTTTGGAAATGTATACATTACAAATGAAGTAGATAACGCTCTGGCTAAAGCATCATTAGACGCACTTCCTGCCATTCAGCCAGTATCCAATGAAGAATTGAAGCGTCTTTCTGCGGGCTTTGGATACCGCATCGATCCATACCTCAAAACAAGGAAAAAACATACCGGCGTAGATTTCTCATTAGAAGTGGGTAATCCCGTGCATGCTACTGGAGACGGTAAAATTAAATATACCAAAAGCTCTTTGAGTGGTTATGGAAAACAAGTTCATATTGACCATGATTTTGGGTTTCAAACTAAATATGGTCATTTAGACAAAATATTAGTAAAAAAAGGTCAGTGGGTTAAGCGCGGTGATCTCATTGGTTATTCAGGGAACTCGGGCAAATCCACGGCACCTCATTTGCATTATGAAGTCATCAAAAATGGCATAAAAGTGAATCCAATTCATTATTTTAGTCGTGATTTATCTGCTGAAGAGTATGAGGAAATTCTAAGATTATCTTCGATTGAAAATCAAGCTATGGGATCTTAAGATTAATAAGAAACCTAACTCCCATAAGCTTCACAATCAGTATCATCTATGGAGCAGCTTCCTCCTACGCATTCTAGTTTTAGTCTAAGGATCTGGATATATCAAAGGAAGAATTTGCTGAGGAAAAAAATTGTGAATGGTCCATAACAAACGCCTGAAATATGAATTTGCCAAATTCAAAAAATAAATCATCAATGGTCCTTTCTGTAATTCTACTCGTGTTTGAAACCAAGTTAAACATCTGAGAATAGTGGTAGGATCCTACAGTTGTGAAGGCACCACCATCGGATAGGTTCGAGGATTCTATCACTTTATCTACCAAATTATAATCGTACTCTACCTCTAAAAAATTTAAATATTCAACGATAATAAGTCCTTTCATTTCTCATCTTTTTTATTTAAAAAATCACGATTGATTTTTTAGCCTCTCTAACAATTGTTCGAAGCTCATACAAGAAATTCGATAATTTGAATCAAATTTAAAATGGTGAAACTTTAGGGTCGTTAATATTGTAATCAAACCTAAACCTGGAACATTTATTGTAAAAGTAATACCTTCAAAGAATGAAAGTAACAGATCCTGATTTTAAAAAAAACGAATCATTTACGTGTCGCGGGAACATTAATAAACACGCCTGTGTTTAAAAAGAAATTAATAGTTATTCAAAATAATATGTTTAATATTTTTAAAAAGACTTCACCTCTCCAAAAATTGTATCAGAAACACGAACAACTTTTGAAGGATGCCCACCAACTTTCAAAAACAAATCGTTCGCTGAGTGATCAAAAACATGCCGAAGCGGAAGAAATACTTAATAACATTAAAGCTGCTGAAGGCAAATGATAAACCTCTCTTTTTCTGCAAACGAGGAGAATAGAATTATTGAAATGGCTTGGGAGGATCGCACTCCTTTCGAAGCTATCAATTATCAATTTTCCCTTCCAGAAAGCGGAGTCATTGCGCTCATGCGGAAGCGGCTAAAAAGATCTAGCTTTAATTTGTGGAGGGCTCGGGTACACCAGGGTACTAGCCAAAAACACAGCAAAAAAAGAAATTCTGAAATACAGAGATTCAAATGCACGCGTCAACGATCTATCTCAAATAACAAAATATCAAAACGATAAATCAGGAAGTCAAATGATCTCTTTCCCTACTCGGCTTAGCGAAATATACCAGCGCCTAGAATCTATAGCTCCTGAGAAATATAGTCATACAAGAAACTATGTTGATGGGGCCGTCACTTACTTATCTCCCTACATCTCAAGAGGAGTAATTTCTACGAAAACAGTTTTTAACTATTTGTTGGAAGAGAATTATCCCTTTGAAACCATTGAAAAATATGTGCAAGAATTGGCTTGGCGTGATTATTGGCAACAAGTTTGGATTCATAAAAAATCCGAAATAAATACGGACTTAAAAAGTCAACAACAAGAGGTTCAACATTATGAAATTCCCATCGCTATATTGACAAAGTCAACAAGAATCGAAGCCATAGATAGCGCGATCAAAGCATTGGAAGATGTAGGCTACATGCACAATCACATGCGCATGTACGCGGCCGCTGTCATTTGTAATATGGGTAAAAGCCATTGGTTGACCCCTTCGCGATGGATGTATTATCATTTATTGGACGGAGACTGGGCGAGCAATGCCTTGAGCTGGCAATGGGTAGCGGGTAGCAATGCGTCAAAAAAATATTATGCAAATCAAGCGAACATTAATAAATTTTTTAATACTAATCAACGTAATACCTTCTTGGACTACGATTATGATGTTTTAGTCAATCGTCCCTGCCCCACCGCTTTAGTCCCAACGACGTTGCCTCTACTCAAAACAGAACTGCCAGTATCTCAAACAATGGTCATAACACCGAGTAAGCCTATACTTGTTTATAACTATTATAACCTAGATCCAAATTGGCGCCACGAGGGTGATTATAATCGTGTTCTTTTACTAGAACCTAAAATTTTCGAACAATATCCCATCGCGCCAAAAAATATTCAATTCATGCAAGCCTTGGGGGTAAATATTAAAAATTTACAAGTATATGTCGGCTCCTTTGAGGCTTTAAGTAAAAGCTATCCAAATCAAAATATTATTTATAAAGAGCATCCCCTAAATGCGCATTATGTGGGTACTGAAGATGCGAGAGATTGGATGTTTGATGTGCAGGGCTATTTTCCCTCCTTTTTTGCTTTCTGGAAGAAATATAAGAACCATTTGTGAAAGAGAAAAAAAAAACCGTAAACCTCGTTTGGATAAAAAGAGATATCCGAACACAAGATCATGCAGCACTTGAAGCTGCAGAGCAAGCCCAGCTTCCCTATCTCATCGTTTATTTATTTGAGCCTTCTTTACTTGATTATCCCGATAGTTCATTAAGACATCAACAATTTATATACCACTCATTGGCCGATGCCAATAAAACCCTCCAAGTTTTCAATCGATCTATACAAATTTTCTATACCGAAGCGACTCCTTTTTTTGAATTCCTGCTCAATCATTTTAATTTAAAATCGGTCTTTTCCTATCAAGAATCAGGTATCAAACTGACTTGGGGCAGAGATCAAAAAGTGATGGAAATTTTAAAAAAAAACAACATTTTTTGGCATCAATTCCAAAAAGGTGGGGTCATAAGAGGGATGAACAATCGGAAAAATTGGGATCAAGTGTGGCTCAAGGATATCGCCATTCCACCCATCAAAAATATATTCACTCAAAACGACCAGCCACCCTTCAATCATCCGTTTTCCTTACCGCCCACTTTAGCATCAAAATTTCTTGAAGTTACTCCGCATTTACAAGCCGCTGGTGAGACGCAGGCTTGGAAATACTTGATATCATTTACCCATGATCGGGGTAAAAATTATCATAAAATGATCTCTAAACCCCTTGAAAGCAGAAAATCTTGTGGAAGAATCTCTCCCTACCTATCGTGGGGTAATTTGAGTGTCAAACAGGCGATGTATTATGTCTCTGATCACGCAGATTTTGAAAAACATAAACGTGCTTTTGGGGGTCTCATGACACGCCTCAAATGGCATTGCCATTTCATTCAAAAATTTGAAGTAGAATGTGACTATGAGATTTTATGTGTCAACAGGGGCTACGAGTCCCTAGTAAGAGTTGAAAACAATAACCATCTGCTCGCATGGCAATCGGGACGTACCGGTTTTCCATTGGTAGATGCCTGTATGAGGTGTCTTCATACCACGGGATGGATCAATTTTCGTATGCGTGCCATGTTGGTATCCTTGTTATGCCATCACCTAGACCAAGATTGGAGAACTGGCGTCTATCATCTCGCCCAATTATTCCTTGACTATGAACCAGGCATTCATTATCCACAATTTCAAATGCAAGCAGGTACGACCGGTATTAATACAGTCCGGATTTATAACCCTGTAAAACAGTCTTACGAACATGACCCTGAGGGAGTATTTATTAAAAAGTGGGTACCTGAACTCTTTAATGTACCTACGCCCTTTATCCACGAACCTTACAAAATGAATCATTTTGATCAATCTTGTTATGGTATTGAAATGGGCGTTGACTATCCCTTTCCTATCGTAAATTTGGAGGAAAGTGGAAAAATAGCTCGAGAAAAAATTTGGGGGCACCGGAAAGGCCAAAAAGTAAAAAAAGAAAGTCAAAGAATTTTAAAAACACATGTCAGAAAATAATAAATATGTATTTATCAGAATCTAGTATTAAAAAAATGCCTCATGTCAAAAGATTGAATATCATTAATTCAGTCTCGGGTATCAAGCCAGGTAACTTAATTGGTACCAAAGACAAAAATGATCAAACGAACTTAGCCATCATCAGCTCTGTCGTGCATCTAGGCAGTAACCCTCCCTATCTTGGATTCATTTTACGACCTGATCAAAATGTGCGCAGGCATACCCATGAAAACATTTCAGAAAATAAGCAATTCACCATCAACCACATTCCTTCCGATTTCATTGAACAAGCACATTATACCTCAGCTAAATTTGAAAAAAATGTTTCTGAATTTCAGAAGTGTGGATTTACCGAAGAGTATCATAAAGATTTCACAGCACCTTTTGTCAAAGAAAGTAAATTGAAAATGGGCTTAATCCACGAAGAAAGTGTCCCCATAAAATCCAGTAATACCCTCATGTTAATTGGGAGAATCTTACATTTAATCATTCCTGACACCTCTCTGAGTATAGAAGGATATATTGACTTAGGTGTTGCGGACAGTGTTGGTATCTCTGGACTGAATGCCTACTATGCACTCAAAAAGGTAGGCGAGTTCCCTTATGCTCGTGCGGAAAAAACCCCTAAGTTTAATGATAAAAAAACAAAATTTACCTCATAAAATATGCCCTGTCTGTGGACGCTCCTTCAACTGGCGAAAAAAATGGCGACTTACATGGGACCAAGTAATTTATTGTAGCAAACGTTGCAGAAGCCAAAAAAATGAAAGGAATTAACATTATATTTCCCCATCAACTTTTTCAAACACATGTCTTGTACGAGAATGGATATGATATTTATATGATCGAAGAGCCCTTGTTCTTTTCACAATATAAATTTCATAAAATGAAGTTGGCCTACCATCGAGCTACCATGAAGGCACACGCCAGCTACTTGGAGTCTAGAGGCCTCACGGTGCATTACATAGAAATAGGTGACCAAAGATCAGATTTAGGACATTTAATGGGCCTGCTCTCTATCGAAAAAATAGAGCTCATCTATCTTGTTGACCCTACCGATTACTGGTTAGAAAAAAGAATAAAACAAGCTGCACTACAGCAAAAAATCAAACTTACCTTCTACGAGAATCCTATTTTCATCAATACTCGTTCAGATCTTAGGGACTTCTTTAGTCCTCATAAAAAAAAGTATTTTCAAACTTCTTTTTATAAGCAATCTAGAATCAAACAACATATTTTAGTCGATGCAGCAGATGAGCCCATCGGTGGAAAATGGAGTTTTGATGATGAAAACAGGAAAAAATATCCTAAAAATAAACTTCCACCGACCATTAAAAGTCCCCTAAATAATTCCTTTTGGAGTGAAGCCCTGACCTATATTGAAACGCATTATTCGAAGAATCCCGGTAATCTTACGCCAAAACCTTTATACCCGATTGATGGGCCTGTCACACAAAAATGGTTAGAAGACTTTTTTGAACATCGATTCGAAGCGTTTGGTACTTATGAAGATGCGATTGTCAAAGATGAGCTCTTCTTGAATCACAGTGTATTGTCCCCGATGCTCAACACAGGACTGATCTCACCAAAGTCCATCATTGATGCCGCGCTTCTTCATGCAAAAAAAGTAGATATTCCATTAAACTCGTTGGAGGGCTTTATCCGTCAAATAATGGGCTGGCGAGAATTTATAAGGGGCATGTATATTTCCCAGGGTTCTGTTTCTCGATCTACTAATTACTGGGGGTTCAAACGAAAAATACCCTCAAGCTTTTATAACGGTACGACTGGCATATACCCCATCGATCAAACCATTCATAAAATCTTAAAAACAGGTTACTGTCATCATATCGAGCGGCTGATGGTCCTGGGAAATTTCATGGTACTTTGTGAATTTGATCCAGACGAGGTCTATCGTTGGTTTATGGAATTATTTATAGATGCCTATGATTGGGTCATGGTTCCCAATGTTTATGGCATGAGCCAATTTGCAGATGGGGGCCTTTTCGCAACCAAACCCTACATCAGTGGATCTAATTACTTAATGAAGATGAGTGATTATCCCAAAGGAGATTGGCAGCCGATCTGGGATGCCTTATTCTGGAGATTTATGGATGTTCATCGCATGTTTTTTATTAAAAATCCACGATTAGGTCTACTTATAAAAACTTTTGATAAAATGACAGATGAGAGAAAAAACGAATTGCATACAACCGCGGATCACTTCTTAATCCAATTAAATAAATAATTAGGAATTAGTTTTTGATTTAACGGCAGCTTTTGTGTCGAAATTAGACTAGTTTAGATTCTTCATTTTTTAATAAAATCCGAATCATTATCTTAATTATGAATTTAATTGCTGAAAAATTATACCTCGTTTTTACGATCGGTTTTTGTATTGGTTGTACCTCAAATAATGCACCTCCAATGACTGAAAAAAATATACCTGATACTGGACGATATGTTCCCACCTCTGCCCGTATCTACACTACAGCAAAAGATACAAATCTAAGGTTGCAAAAAACTGCTGAATTGGAATTCAAAAAAGGTAAGCAACCCTTAGAAACAGAATTATCTATTTTTATAAATCCTGACAAAACCTTTCAAACGATGATAGGTATCGGAGGCGCTATAACTGACGCGTCGGCTGAAGTTTTCGCAAAATTGTCTCCTGAAAAACAAGAGCTCTTACTAGAAGCCTATTATGGGCAAAACGGGATCAGATACAGCCTCTTGAGGACAACGATTCACAGTTGTGACTTTAGTGAGCAATCATACACTTATATAGAAGAAGGTGATGCAGACCTTAAAACCTTTGATATCACACCAGACTTGACCTATCGGATACCTCTGATTAAAAAAGCCATTACCAAAGCAGGCGGTGCTTTGTTGACTTATGTAAGTCCGTGGAGTCCTCCAGCGTTTATGAAGACCAATGGAAATATGCTTCAAGGAGGTAGTTTACTGCCCGAATTTTACGAATCTTGGGCACATTACTATGCCAAATTTATCAAAGCCTATGAGGCACTTGACATTCCCATTTGGGGTCTAACCATACAAAATGAACCTATGGCTACACAGCGTTGGGAATCCTGTATTTATACTGCACAAGAAGAAAGAGATTTTTTGAAAAACTACTTGGGGCCCATTTTAGCTAAAGAAGGATTAGGGGATAAAAACATTATCGTTTGGGATCACAACAGAGATCTCATTACCAATCGAGCCAATACAATATTAGGAGATCCAGAGGCTGCGAAATATGCCTGGGGTACCGGATTCCATTGGTATGAAACCTGGACCGGCAGTGACGCTAAATTTGAGAATTTAGGAAAGGTTAAGGAATCATTTCCCAATAAGGAATTGATATTCACCGAAGGTTGTAATGAAAGTTTTGACGCCAATAAATATCAGTTTTGGCCAAATGCTGAGCGCTACGGCAACTCTATGATCAACGATTTTAACCAAGGGACAGCAGGCTGGACCGATTGGAACATACTCTTAGATCAAAATGGTGGTCCTAATCATGTGGCTAACTTTTGTTTTGCACCTATCCACGGTGATACAGAGACCGATGAGCTTATTTTGACACCTACTTATTATTATATTGGACATTTTTCAAAATATATTCGTCCAGGTGCCAAAAGAGTCAGTACAGTCAGTAGCAGAAGCTTTCTCCAAGCAACTACTTTCGTCAATCCAGATGATTCATATGCTACCGTAATCATGAACGATAGCGCCGTCAAAATAGATTATAATATGTACGTTGGAACGCAGAAAATAGCCTCATCTATTCCCGCGCGAGCCATCCAAACGATCGTATATCATTAGAATTTATAAGAAAAATAAGCTTAAATTTTCCTTTAGAAAAAGTTTAAATAAGTATTTGATCGCTCATTTTAAATATTCTATTTAACTTGGAGTAAAACATCTACTTTTAGGACATGCGTACCTTTGATTTAGTCCATGATGATGACCACTGGAAGCAATTATTTGAGATCCATTTTCAAAGTTTACAATCTTTAAATGCCATCTCAACCCTTTGGATTTCTGGATTCTCAAAACTGGGCTTAAATCAAAATAAACGACCCCAAGCCGAACAATTAACCCTAGCTTTAAAATCTTATACGGGCTACACTTTTGTACAAACAAATGAAAATGTCATACTAGATCAAAAATCATGGTATACCATGATTAGTAATTACCAAATGCCCTTGACCCAGTTTGTGCGAAGACCTGATGAACTCGACTATTGCGACGAACCGGATATCTGGCACGACATCATGGGACATGTCCCTTTTTTAGCTGAAAAAAGCTACTCAGATATGTATCAATTGTTGGCTAGAACGTATTTACGTGCCCTGGATGAAGATCGTTCGGATTTACTAATAGAACTTGATTTTATTGGAGGTATGCTCATTGAGTTGGGACTGATAAGGGAATCATCAGGAATTAAGGCTTTTGGTGCTACTTTTTATTCTTCTTCAGAGGTAAAAATCGCATTTGATCCTAAAAATCAAATCTCTTTTTCCACTCAGGCGTTCACTAGTGGCGCTTCTTATGATCGACACAGTTTCCAAGGAAAATATTATGTTTTTGATTCCTTGGCCCAACTTATTCAGCTCATTCAGCAGATATCTGATCGCATCTAATTCGCTGGATCAATTCAATTTTGAATTATATTCACTGAAAAAAGGCATCTAAACTCGATTGCCGATCAGATAGTATCTTTGTAGATTAATATCTGATCAAATTTTGTTTCTTTTTCATAACTATCCTAAATTTTTGTAATCCCCAATTATGTCAAAACTACCCGAGCAACATCAATTTGTTGATCTCTCTGACTATGGGAGACCCGCCGCCAGGGTCATCGCAGGGTCCTTGAGAAAAAGTAGTTTCACCCCTATTCACGTGACCTTTACTTTTATTTTGAGTGGCCTAATTGCCATATATTGTATCCTGAATGATTTTCTTGTTTTGGCCGCTATTTTTCTAGTCATCAAATCCATACTTGATGCAGCAGACGGCGAACTAGCAAGAATTAAAAAAACACCTTCCTATACAGGAAGATACTTTGATTCAATCGCTGATATTACCCTGAATCTGTTGATCATGATGGCCATATGTAAAACTTCTGATGCCCGCATTTCAACCACTTTAGTCGCTTTTTTTGGATTGCAATTACAAGGCACACTATATAATTATTATTACGTTATTCTCAGAAACAAGTTGGGAGGCGATACCACTAGCAGAATCATTGAAAGTGAGGCGCCCACCGCAATGAAAGGGGAACAACAGAAAAATGTACAGCGCCTTTTTTATATATATCACCTACTCTACAGTTACTTTGACAGAATTATTTACCGGCTTGATAAAAATGCTGCTGAAGGTAAAATATTTCCAAATTGGTTTATGACAGCGATCTCAACCCTAGGCCTAGGCTTTCAATTACTTCTTATCAGTCTCATGCTCGTTTTAGGATTGAAAGAATACATTATTCCCTTTTTCATAGGCTACACTTTCTTAATTGTCCTTTTTATTGGAATAAGGAAAAATTGGTTAGGATAGCTTTGCCTAACCTCGTCTCAATTTCTTAATTTGTTGCAGATCTTTATTTTCCATTCAATGGGGTTCGCCCTCTATTATCGTTTAAGAAATCTATTAATGATTCTGGCTTTGCAAGATGAACGATCCGATCATTTTGTATTAGCGACACAAAGTTTTGTGGATTGCCTGAAATCAAAAATGGTGTTTTAGTAGTTTCCAGTACTTTTTCAATTTGCCTTACCGTCTTGTCTGCCTTTGGTGCCACAAACATAGACATTATGAAATCTGCATTGACAATACTTAAAACTTCATGAATATTTTCCCCCGGAACATTTTGACCTAAATAATACACTTTAAATCCTCTTTCGGCAGCAATGAAGGAGGCCAACAAAAGACCTACCTCATGGTGCTCATCTTCAAGAAGGAAAAAAACGATTTTTTTAGCATTGGCGGGAGGATGTGGAATCGCATCAATGGCACTGATGATTTTTTTCCTTATCAAGCAGGAGATAAAATGTTCCTGTGCAGGCATGGTTTTTTGTGTATTCCACAAAATACCGATATGGTGAAGAAAGGGATAAATTAAATCTCTGACAGTACCCAGTAAACCTTTTCTAATGACATGCAGCTTGAATATTTCGTCAAACTTCATTTCATCCATAGTCAGCATAGCCAATGTCAAGGATTGTATGTCCTCTTTTTTTTCCTGATCTACATCTTGATCAGGAAGCGACAAAATTTGATCAACCAACTCATGAATTTTGTCGTCAGACATTTTTTCAACTTTGGATATTTTGTGTCCATTTCTGAGTAGAATGCCGAAATTTACTAATTGAATGAGTTGAATATCTGAAAAAAATCTGATGTTAGTTTCAGTACGACTAGGATTTAAAAAGCTGTAGCGCCGTTCCCAAATCCGCAGCGTGTGCGCTTTAATCCCTGATAAGGCTTCTACTTGAGCCATCGAATACGTACTCATAATGTGATTTACGAAAGAAAAATAATTATTATTGTAAAAACTGAAAAAAATAAATTTTAGTTCAAAACTAAAATAATTCTTACATTCAGCGCTTCTGTGAACAAATTAGCAGAATTTTATGTTTAAAAATTATATGTTCTTTCCTTTATATAGAAAAACGCGCATTGCTTTTTAGGTCATAAAAAAACATATCATTAATTCATTCAAATTTAAGTATGGCATTTTACCAATTTTCCGTAGAACAACACGTTGCTGCTGACCTCGAACAAGTGTGGGGATTCATTTCTTCCCCCTCAAATCTTAAAAAAATCACTCCCAAAGAGATGGGATTCAATATCACTTCAAAAGATGACAATGTCAAGATGTACCCGGGCATGATCATTACCTATAAAGTAAGTCCCCTTTTGGGCATAAGAATGAACTGGATGACAGAAATCACTCAGGTAAAAGAAATGGATTATTTTATCGACGAACAAAGAGTGGGACCTTATAAGATGTGGCATCATCAGCACAAACTGATTCCTGACAATAAAGGAGTTAAAATGGTTGATTTAATTACCTATATCCCACCCTTTGGTTTCATTGGAGCGATAGCCAATACCCTAATCATTGAAAATAAACTTAAAGAAATTTTTGATTACCGAACCATAGCGGTAAACCAAGAGTTTAATATTGTAGCAAGTTAAATTTAAACACATGGCGAAGAAAAATAAGTCTCAAAAAGACATCATCACAGCGTACATGCAGCATGTACTAGAGCACAGCAGCACTCCCGAATCAGTTTACAAGTTTGGCAAGGACAATGGTTTTACCGAAGCTGAATTTTATAACTTTTTTGGCACCTTCGAATCGCTCGAAAAATCTATTTTCAGCAACTTTTTTGACAATACCATGATACTTCTTGAAAAAAATGAGGAGTATCAAAATTTTGACGCTCAAAATAAACTACTCAGCTTTTACTTCACCTTCTTTGAAGTTCTGAAAGTCAATAGAAGTTATGTCATCATGACCCTCTCCACGACCAAAGCTAGTCTCAAGACAAATGGCGTATTGGTCGGTTTAAAAGAATTATTTAAGAAATTTGTAGATGGATTGGATATCCAAACATTGGATTTAAAACAAGAAAAATTGGAAGAAGTAAAGCAGAAAGGTCTCTCCGAACTCTCTTGGCAACAATTATTATTTACCATTAATTTCTGGATGGAAGATGCCAGTGCTTCTTTTGAAAAAACAGATATTTTTATTGAGAAATCGGTTAAAACGAGTTTTGAACTAATGAATATCACCCCACTGAAAAGTCTGTTGGATTTAGGTAAATTTTTTGTTAAGGAGAAAATAATGGGGAAAAATTAAATGGAGACGATCGATCAAATTCCAATAACAAAAATTCAGCGAGCAACCAAAATCGTTAAGACTGGAGCAAAAGTAGGTGTTAACTACATCAAATACTACGGCAACCGCCTTACTCAAGAACAAGAGCAAGCTAAAAAAACATTAAACAATGCCAATGCAAATGATATCTATGATGGCCTTAAAAATCTCAAAGGTAGTGCGCTAAAGGTAGCCCAAATGCTGAGTATGGAAAAATCCATCATGCCTGCGGCGTATGTAGAAAAATTTTCCCTTTCACAATTTTCTGTACCCCCATTATCACCCGCACTTGTCAATAAAACTTTTAGAAAATATTTCGGAAAATCTGCTCATGAAATTTTTGATAAGTTTGATACTACTTCTGTTAATGCCGCAAGTATTGGTCAAGTACATCAAGCTGAAAAAGACGGAAAAAAAATAGCCGTAAAAATTCAATATCCTGGGGTTGCAGGAAGTATCAACAGCGACTTGTCTTTGATAAAGCCCATTGCTATTCGCATGTTTAATATTAAGGGCAAAGATTCCGATAAGTATTTTAAAGAAGTAGAGGAAAAACTCATCGATGAGACCAACTATATACTTGAGGTAGATCAAAGTATTGAAATTGCAAAGGCATGCAAGCACATTCCGAATATGAAGTTCCCTGAATACTACAAAGAATATTCAACCGATCGCATCATAAGCATGGAATGGATGAATGGACTCCATCTGACAGAATTTGCCTCTCAAAATAATGACCCCGTATTGGCCAATAAAATTGGTCAAGCCCTTTGGGATTTCTACATGTATCAAATTCATGTCTTAAGAAAAATGCATGCGGATCCACATCCTGGCAATTTCTTGGTCTCAAAAGAGCAAGAGCTCATCGCTCTTGATTTTGGTTGTATGAAAAGTTTACCTGATGAATTTTATTACCCTTATTTCACGCTCTCAGAGAAAGAAAATATAAATAATAGAAGTCTATTTGAAAAGAAACTTTATGAACTCGAAATTTTAAGATCTGATGATTCAAAAAAGGAGCTTGATTTTTTCAAGGAAGTATTTCATGACCTGCTGAGCCTATTTACTCAACCCTTCCATACCGATTATTTTGACTTTTCAGACAAAATCTTTTTTGATGCCCTCTCAAACATGGCACAAGAATTTGCTCAAAAAACGGAATTAAGAAAATACAATGGGAATCGAGGATCTAAACATTTTATCTATGTGAATCGGACTTTTTTTGGTTTATATAACTTGATGCATACGCTAAAAGCGACGCATATTGAAATAAAAAGTCCTTCGGTACTTAAAAAAATAGCGTAACCTATGATCACTGCCAAAATAGCTCCTACAAAACTTACGCCAAAGTTTTATGAATTGGCAGCCAAAAATGCGGCTGGAGATGAGATGCAATTTGATCAATTCAAAGGCAAAACAGTTTTGATTGTAAATACAGCGACACGCTGTGGATTGGCCCCACAATTTAAACAGCTTGAGAAATTATATCATGATTATCAAGCGCAAGGGCTCGTCGTTCTAGGCTTTCCTTGTAATCAATTCATGTCCCAAGAACCTGAATCGAATGAAACAATGGAGACTTCCTGCCTCTTAAAATACGGAGTTACCTTTCAATTGATGTCAAAAACAAAAGTAAATGGCCCCAATGCACATCCGGTATTTAAATACTTAAAAAATGAATTATCTGAGTTATTTGGAAGTCGAATCAAGTGGAATTTCACGAAATTTTTGATCACCAATGACGGAAGTCCGTTTCGAAGATACGGCCCATATACAAACCCAATTGCGCTAGAAAAAGACATCAAAAAGCTTCTCGCGAGAAAAACGAAAATTTGACCTTTTCAGCATGAAAATATTATTAACAGGGGCAACGGGTTACATTGGAAAAAGACTGCTCCTCGAATTAATATACCATGGCCATCACATAGTTTGTACCGTTCGAGACAAAAATAGATTTTCTGCACCCGCCTCTATTTTAAACCAAATAGAAGTCATTGAAGTTGATTTTTTGGATTTCAAGTCTCTAGAAAAAATACCCCAAGACATTGAAGGAGCTTATTATCTGATGCATTCTATGTCCAACAACCATGATTATGAAAAGTTAGAGAAACAATCTGCTATTCATTTTCGTGAAATTATGAAAGACAAAGACCTGCAACATGTAGTTTACCTCAGTGGAATTACCAATGAAGACTCATTGTCAGCACATTTATCATCGCGACGTACGGTCGAGCATGAATTGGGCTTAGGTTCTTATCCTTTGACCACTTTACGTGCAGGTATCATTATAGGTTCGGGCAGTGCTTCTTTTGAGATCATTCGTGACTTGGTCGAAAAATTACCCCTCATGATTACCCCCAAATGGCTCAACACCAAATGTCAACCTATAGGAGTTGACAATGTCCTAGATTGTCTTGTCAAAACCTTAGGGAATGAGAAAACCTATGATAAAAATTTTGACATTGGAGGTCCCGAAGTCATGACCTACAAAGAAATACTTTTAGGATTTGCAAAGGCTCGAAACTTGAAACGATTCATCTTTACCGTGCCCATAATGACTCCAAAATTATCCTCTTACTGGCTCTACTTTGTTACTTCCACCTCTTTCAAATTGGCTTCCGCCTTGGTCAGTAGTATGAAAGTTGAGGTAGTATGTAGAGACCTTGAATTACTGAAAATTATAAATATTGAACCCATCAAATATCAAGAAGCACTCAAAAGAACTCTGTCAGAAATTGTAGAAAATAGGATTTTATCCAGCTGGAAAGATTCTCTGATCAGTAGTGCATTTAATCTCAATATCTCAGAATTTCTTCAGGTACCCGTCTTTGGGTGTTTTCGAGATCAAAGATCACATCAAATCTCAAATAAGCAAGAATGTGTTGATCGTATTTGGCGTATTGGAGGTCAGAGAGGTTGGTATTATGCCAATGGACTGTGGAAGCTACGGGGGTTTATAGATAAACTATTTGGGGGTGTTGGGTTGCGTAGAGGTAGAACACAAGAAGATACGCTCCATGTCGGCGATGCCATAGATTTTTGGCGTGTTTTATATGCAGACAAAGAAGAAGGGCGATTACTGTTATTTGCTGAAATGAAACTCCCCGGGGAAGCTTGGTTAGAATTCAAAGTTAAAGGAACCTATTTGGAGCAAACGGCTACTTTCAGACCCAAAGGTGTTTGGGGTCGACTTTACTGGTATGCCGTTTTTCCCTTTCATGGTTTTATCTTTAAAGGCATGTTAAATAACCTTACAAAATAAATGAAAATTGCTATTTTTTGGTTCCGAAGAGATCTTCGACTTGAAGATAACACTGCGCTTCATGCAGCGTTGAAATCAGGTAACCAAGTACTTCCCATATTTATATTTGATCAAGATATCTTGTCCGATTTGCCAGAACAAGATCCCCGATTAGGCTTTATTCATGATTTATTAATAGACATCAACTCAAGCCTTCATTCATATGAAAGTGGGGTGCAATGTTTGTTTGGTAGTCCAATTATCGTTTGGAAATCCTTGATAGAGAGTTACGATATCTCGTCCGTGTTCATTAATAAAGACTATGAACCCTATGCGCGGAAAAGAGATCAAGAAATTGCCGCATTACTCTCAGAAAATGGTATTGCCTTACATACCTTCAAGGATCAGGTCATTTTTGAAGAAAATGAAGTTTTGAAGGCAGACGGCAAACCCTATACTGTTTTTACTCCCTATAAAAATAAATGGCTTTCTCATTTCAACAAAGAAATGTTACCGTCTGAAGCTTCCGACTTCAAAGCCCTTTATAAACAAACTCAAGTATTACCCTCTTTGAGTAGTATGAATTTCAAAGTTGCCACCATGAAGGTCAAGCCCTATGATCTCTCATCACTGAGCGAATACATCAAAAGTAGAGACTTACCCAGTACCGAAAATACGAGCTATCTGAGTCCACATTTGAGATTTGGGAGTGTCAGTGTCCGAAAAATCATCAGTACACTTAAAGAAACAGATGCGGTCTTTTTAAGCGAACTGATCTGGCGTGAATTTTTCATGCAAATAATCTACCATTTCCCAAGAGTCATAACTGAGAACTTTAAGGTTAAATACAACAGCATCGTTTGGAGAAATGATCAACAGGAATTTGAAAAATGGTGTGCAGGTAAGACGGGTTATCCTATGGTTGATGCGGGTATGAGACAATTGAACGCCACGGGATATATGCATAATCGCGTGCGCATGGTCACTGCAAGTTTTCTTTGTAAGCATTTACTCATTGATTGGCGTTGGGGAGAAGCCTATTTTGCTCAAAAACTTTTAGATTATGAGCTTTCTTCTAATAACGGCAACTGGCAATGGTCGGCAGGTACGGGCTGTGATGCTACCCCTTATTTTAGGGTATTTAATCCAACTTCTCAACAACAAAAATTCGATGGCAAAGGAATTTATGTCAAAAAATGGATCCCTGAATTAGATTCCTTTGACTATGTCCCCCCAATGGTTGATCATAAATTGGCACGTGAAAGAGCCTTGAGTACCTATAAAATAGGCCTTGCATCGCATCAAGATTAACGAGCTCTGTACTTTAAGGCTTTAGGTAAAAAGGTTTCGGTCAATAAAATATTCAGCAAAACCAAGCCCATGCCGTAGAATACATCCTCTACTGGAATGGTAAAAATTCGGATACCTAAATTCTCAGCATCATTGTACCAAACGATGGGTGCATCAATTAAACTACCCGTAAGCACACCGTTGACCATTAAAAAGGGCAATATAAGTAGGCCCCAAGCGATATAAAACCTCCTCAACAAATTAGGCTTTGATATGAAGGTGACTATCAAGATGGTTAAGGTAAAAAAGGCATTGAAAGCAGTGTAGGTTTTATCAAAAAAGAGCACTATCATCAGGACTAAAATCAGAGCTAAAAAAGCACTGATAAGATTAGTCATACCTCTGGACAATCCTCCCTGGAAAGAAATCGCTATCAATGTGTAATGAGAAAAAACACAAGCAAAAGGGATACATACAAAGAAGAGCAATTCTTCAATGGGCAACTGCCAAATACGCAGCGCCATGAGATAATCTGGGTTAAAACCCCAAATCCCTTGCACAGTAAAATAAATATCCCAGCTGAGGTAAGTACACCCACTGAGGACCATCGCAGGAAAAAAAGCTTTAAATTTCTTATGAAATTTTATACGAGGATGAAAACTAAAAAAAAAAGGTACAAAAATAGTTGCAATATCTATTATCAAATATAAATAATGCCTCATTTGCTCCACTCTGATTTGAAATACTTGAGCGGGACTAGTAACATACCAAAGCACTCACCTTCCTCCTTCGTCCGGTTCTTATGATGTATTTTATGGGCTTTACGTATGGCACGTAAATAACCATTATTTGATCTAGTGAAAATTTTAATTCTTTGATGTATGAAGATGTCATGCACCAAAAAATAACAAAGACCATAAGCCGCGATACCAAAGCCAATAGCCATAAGATAAAAAATAGAAAAATGGGAACCTAACACGATGCAGAGCATACTTGGAGTAGCAAAAATCAAAAAGAAACTGTCATTCCGTTCAAAAATGTGTACCTCATTTTCTCTGGTATGATGGTCTTCATGAAGATTCCAAAATAGGCCATGCATGATGTATTTATGCGCAAACCAAGCTACGAATTCCATAAAAAAGAAAGTACTTACAAAAGCAATGATGTTCATCGAGACCAATATGTTTTCCTATTCAAAATTAATCATTTATATCAAGTAAAAAAGCATTCAACCGACCCTTTTGCAAATCAGAAAGACGTTTCCCATTTAATAAATTGTCACAAAATTTTTTAATCCACGTGATATTTAATCCTGAATTCAAAATATTACTGATATAAAATTCCAAGTCTATTTCAATACTTTCATCATAGCTTAAAATGCTAGGTGCATTGAGTTGAACTAGCAGACGGAGGTATCTTAATTCTGGATTATCTTGGTTTTGATCAATCGCCTTTTCAATTTTTTCTTTACCACTATTGAAATAATTCCATTTTTCTCGAGGCCAAAAAGCATTTTCTGCCAACATGGTCTCCGAGACGCCTACATAAGCCATGACCAAAGGATTTAAATCCCATTGCACATCTGATTGCAATGCATCTAAATAAGCCTGCGTAATTTTTTGACTGTGAAATTCCATCCTGATACTCAAATCAGGAATACTCAATGGAATTAATGTGAGCCAAATAAAAATGAGTTTCAAACGAAATTAAATTTAACTTTTACATAAGATTTAAAAAATAAATAAGATTTCATAAAATTATTCACTCTTATTCTAGTTTCCAAAAGTCTTGATGACGGTGTTTTTTTCAGCTTTATTAAAAGCTCGAAATAATATAAATAAGCGGTATAGACCCCTAATTTAGCAACTAAAGGCAACTGTGCAATTCCGATTTTCGCTGCCTGAAAATCTTCCTCTATTTCTTTAATGATAATGTCTTTAGATGGTTCATCTAAGTTCTCCAAGTCCACTTGAGGAAAATAAGAGCGATTTAACATATCTAGATCATTTTTAATATCTCTTAGGAAATTTACTTTTTGAAAAGCTGAACCCAACCGCATGGCGCTGTCTTTAAGTGATTCATAAAGTTGATCATTCCCCTCCACAAAAACTTTAAGACACATCAAGCCGACCACATCAGCAGATCCATATATGTATTGCTTATACTCTTCCTTGGTACTATATTGCGATTTATAAAGATCCATTTTCATACTTCGCATAAAAGCATCGACTAAGGATACGTCAATGTCATATTTAAGTATTGTTTTTTGAAAAGAATTGAGAATAGGATTTAAACTAATTCCTACTTTAAGTGCCGCATAAAAATCTTCTTCAAATTGCTTAAGTAATTCCTCTTGATTGTGCTCATGAAAGGTATCTACAATTTCATCTGCAAATCTCACAAACCCATAAATGTTATGAATGTCTTGTTGAATGGTCGGAGACAATAGGTTTACAGCCTTGTAAAAGGAAGTACTGTATTTTAGGGTTACTTCTTTGCTACACGCTTGGGTCAGCTCATCGTATAACAACGTCATGTTAATACTTGTTTACTGGTGTTTTGAGAGATCAGATCCGCCGCAATTTTACCAGAGATCAAAGAAGGGGGTACGCCGGGTCCTGGGACGGTTAGTTGTCCAGTAAAATATAAATTTTTTGCTTTTTTACTCATTATTTTCGGCCTTAAAAAGGCCGTCTGGAATAAGGTATTGGCCAATCCGTAGGCATTTCCTTTATAAGAATTATAATCCTCCTTAAAATCATTGAGACAATAGGACTCCTTAAAGCAAATGAATGCTTTGATGGATTGCTTAGTGTGCTTTTCTAATCGTGCGAGTATTATATCAAAATACTTTTCTCGTAAGATTTCAGAATCTTCTAAGTCAGGTGCCAAAGGAACGAGGAAAAAACCACTTTCTCTACCCTTGGGAGCTACTGAAGGATCAGTCAGACTCGTAAAACTGGCATAAAATAAAGGAGCCTTCGGCCATTTAGGATCATCATATATTTCACTGGCATGAGCTTCAAAATCAGTATCAAAAAATAACATGTGATGCAGTATACCAGTCAGTTTTTTATCAAAACCAACATAAAATAATAGTGAGGACGGAGCAAATGTTTTTTTCTGCCAATAAGATTCTTTGTAAGACCTTAGATGACTAGGCAATAAAGTTTCTGTGTGATGATAATCTGCCCCACTCAGCACAATATCTGAGGCCATCAATACTCCATCAATCACCAGGCCATTTACGACACCATTTTCTGTAGCTATTTTTTCTACATTACTTCCTGTATGCATTTGCACACCCAAAGATAAAGCCAACGTTTCCATGGCCTCCACTACTTTGTACATCCCTCCAATGGGATACCAAGTACCCAAAACGAAATCTGCATGATTCATAAAATTATAAAAGGCTGGCGTATTTTGAGGTTTAGCTCCCAAAAATAACACAGGGAATTCCAAAATTTTGATGAGCTTTGGATTCTTGAAACGTTTCCTTATTTGATGGCTAATGGTCACCACAAACTGATCTAGCTTCTTGACAGTTTCAAAGGTCACTAGTTCAAGCGGAGAAATACCTGGTTTATAAACCAATTTCTCAATAGCTATGCGATAATTATGGCCCGCATCTTCAAGAAATTTAGCTAAAAGGTGACCCGCTCCCACCTCTTCCTTTTCAAATATTTTAAAAATTTCTTCTAATGAATCCGGAATATCTATTGAGGTACCATCTTCAAAATAAACCCGATAGGCCGGGGCCAGGCGTTTCAATTCATAGAAATCTGAGGTTTTATTTCCAAAATCTTGAAAAAACTTGTCAAAAACATCAGGCATCCAATACCAGCTAGGGCCCATATCAAAAGTAAATCCTTCTTTGACCATCTTTCGAGCTCTTCCTCCTATTGATGTGTTTTTTTCAAATACATCTACCTCAAATCCGTCCTTGGCCAAATAGCACGCAGCAGACAAAGAAGAAAAGCCAGAACCAATTATGTTAACTTTTTTCATACAAACAATAATACCTTGAATTAACTTAAAAAAACAACTAAAAGTTCATCTAAAAACTGCAATATTTCTACAAAGATGATGTTTGTCTTGCTATTTAATGAAAACCTTGCACCTAAACAATTTCAATTAAAAATTAAGTCGTTGGGTTTCAAAATCAATCCCAAACTAATTTCTGTATAAATTGAGCTTTTATTTTAATAGGAAGTAGAACATAAACCAAAAAAAGAACCCGCAATAATCTAAAAAAAATATGTCAAAAAAATTACTGTTCATCTCCTTTGTCGTTTCTCTCGGGGGATTTTTATTTGGGTTTGATGCGGGTATTATTTCAGGTGTGATGTCTTACGTCGGACCTGAATTCAATTTAACCGATGGGCAGATTGGATGGGTGGTCAGTGCACCTTCTTGGGCAGCCATGATCGCCATGATTTTTTCTGGGAGGTTGAGTGATCGTTTGGGACGAAAAAAAATACTCTTATTGGTTGCCTTCCTCTATGCCGTATCGGCATTGCTCTCAGCTTATGCGATTACCTATGAGATGTTGTCTCTGGCCAGAATGATTGGAGGGCTCGCCTTTGGTGCTGCTTTAATTTTGGCACCCATGTATATCGCTGAAATTTCAACAGCTGAAAATCGAGGCGTTTTGGTTTCTATACAGCAGTTAAACATTGTTTTGGGATTCTTTGCTGCTTTTTTGAGTAATTATTTTTTCAATAAATACAATAGCCCTGAGCATTTATTCTTGAATGATGAGAATGTATGGAGGTGGATGCTCGGCGTAGAACTCTTTCCAGCACTACTCTATTTTCTGGCATTATTCTTCGTGCCAAGGAGTCCCAGATGGCTTTATCTTAAAAATAAATACATAGAAGCCAAACAAGTCCTAAATCAAATTCACGGTAAAAATAGGGCTGAGAAGGAAATATCTTCGATAGAAAAAAGTATCGATAAAGATAAAGAATTACAGCAAGTCAAATGGACCGATATTTTAAAACCCAGTTTACGTTTTATTATGATCGTAGGATTGGTAGTAGGTGTTTTACAGCAAATTACAGGGATAAATGCCATTTATTTTTATGCTACCTCTATTTTTAAACAAACGGGTATAGGTACTGATGCTGCTTTTTCATCGGGTATCCTATTAAGTTCCGTTACTGTCCTTTTCACCTTTATTGCGATGTACTTAATTGATCGAGCAGGAAGAAGACCCTTACTGCTTGTGGGTACAGCGGGTATTGCCATAAGTTTACTTTTATGTGCTTTTGGCTTTAGTCAAGCTACATATCAACTCAAATTACAAGATATTTATCAGTTCAAATTCGAAAAGTCAGAAAACCTGATCCCTATTGCGGGTAATGAATACCAAAATGATGTCGACTTTAAGGAAGAAATGAAAACTATCTTGGGAAACAGTACTTACTCTAAAAATGACGGCCTTATTCTTGAGGCAGCCACCCAAATAAATGCTACTTTAGTTCTTGTAGGTATTTTAGGATTTATCGCCTGCTTTGCTTTCTCACTTGGACCCGTAATGTGGGTCTTATTGTCCGAGTTATATCCCATTAAGTACAGGGGAATTGCCATTGGCATTGTTGCCTTCGTTAATTCATTTATAAGCTCTGCCGTACAGCTTGTATTTCCATGGGAGTTATCAAACTTAGGCAACGCCATGAGTTTCTTCATCTTTGGTGCTATTGCTGCGGTGGGCTTCTTTGTCTTATTAAAAATATTACCAGAAACCAAAGGAAAATCCTTGGAGGAACTTGAAACCACATTGATCAAATGACTCTAAAATCAATTACCCCTATTCTCATTTTTTTAATGGGTTGTACCGCTAAATCATTGCATCAAGAAAAGGAGGTCCAATTTCAAGAAGTAGACGTCATCTTACTCTCTACAACTAACTATTCCGAAATATCAACAGATGTAAAAGTGGAAGATGGACAATTTAATACGGCAAATCAGGGTTGGATCATTTTTGATTTAAACGTCCCTCAAGCAGGACGGTATCAAGTAAAAATTTATGGCTCCGATCACTCCGATGCGACTGTTTATCTTGAAGATTATGTAGACAATAAAGAAGCAAGACACTACAAGATTACAGGCCAAATTTCCTTTGATAAAAACCTTGGTTATGGCCTTGTAGATGGGAGTCCCTTGAATGCCGGTGCACATAAGATTAAATTACATATCATGGGTGTGGCTAAGATTCAAAAAATAACATTTAAATTGATGTCCATTCATGAATCCTCACCTCAAACCTATACCCAGCACATGGAGGGTCAAGACTGGGCCATGGTCTGGTCTGATGAATTTAATGGAACTGAGATAGATACCTCAAAATGGGTATTCGATGTAGGCAATTGGGGGTGGGGAAATGACGAAATTCAATATTATACCAAGGCAGATCAAAAAAATGCGAGAGTAAAAGAAGGAAATCTCATCATAGAGGCCCTTAAAGAAGCACAAACAAATATATGGACCTCGGCCCGGCTTACTACCAGAGGTAAAGTTTCCTTTTTGTATGGGAAAATAGAATTTAGAGCTCGTGTTCCCGACAAAAAAGGATATTGGGCCGCTGGATGGCTGTTAGGAGATAGCTATGTTGATGAGGGCTCCTGGCCATATTGTGGGGAAATAGATGTTTTAGAGAATGTCGGTTATGAAACACATCCACTTTCGGGAGATGGTATCGCCCATCTATCCGTTCATACTCCTGCCTATTATTTTAAACGCAACAATCAGATAACCAGCACCACCCAGGTGACAGATATGGTCGGTAGTTTTCATACCTACACCATGGAGTGGAGTCCAAATGAAATGATAGGCCTTATTGATGGAGTGCCCTCTTATGTCTACGACAAAACAGCCAATGACCTAGAGTGGCCTTTTTATCAAGCACATAACTTGATTATTAATTTGGCCATGGGTGGGAATTGGGGTGGTGCTCAAGGTATAGATCCTGATCTCACCTCTCAAAAACTAATCATAGATTATGTAAGGGTGTTCGAAAAAAGGTGATTCCCTAAACGCCTTGATGTGTACGAGTGTAATCATCATAATAACGCTCTTTAATTTAATGCCTACTTCTCATTACAGAATGATCCCAAAGGAAAAAGTATTTAACTCAGGCCCGTTACCACTGATGAAAACTTGATTTAAATCGTAGTTGACAAAAAGATCCATTCCTCTCCAGCCAACTCTACCTCTAAGTCCATAGCGTACATTACTCAAATAGAAGTTTCCATTGTCTTTTTCTTTATTTCTCAACTTATTGTCTTCTGCATACACATATTTTGAACGTCCATACATCCGGTAGCCCAAATAGCCACCTACCCCTATTCGAAAGCCTATATTTTTTGATCTATTCAATTTAAAACTACCTACTTCATTCACGATCACCTTACGGGTGCCTTGGGTAAAATCAAATAAAGGGACCAATGAAACATTCAAGTAGCTCGCCACCAACTTACTCTTAATAGCTTCTATATCATTTATATTGACCGGCTGAGCAAATTTGACTTGAGTGATGGCTTTAGTGACCTGATAACTTGGATCTTCCAATTTCCAATTGTACCAGCTTAGCCCTGCACCCCATTCTAAAAACAAAATACTATAAAGTTGGGTTTTATTGACTGAGCCCAATCCAAAATACCATGAGCCCCAGGGTTTAACCGAATAACTGTCATCAGCAAGCCCATTGAGACTTCCGCCTTTATCTAACCAATTATTTAATCCCATTTCAATATTAAAATTATGAAAGTTCCCTTTATATGTATTTTCTTCCTCATTTTGAACGTCCCTATAACTGTAACGCTTCAAATCAGAAATCAATGGCTTTTTTTTATAATAGGCTCTCGAGGTTCTCGTGAAACCTTCAATACTATCATAATGATATTGTTGCCCTCCCTCGAAATTCCAATTTGAAAATTCATCTGCCAATTCATACCATTTATCTTCTAAACTTTGATCTTCTTTGAGCCCATCAATTTCAAGAGTTACATTACCCATTCGAATCTTAAAATCCTTCCCACTTTCATAAATGAGGGTTGAATCCTTGAAATATCTTTTAGCAGAGTTGTTTTTTATATGATAATAATCTGGTAACTCCTTTCCGCCCACAGCATTATTCAAATCCGAAACAATCTGATTGATGTTGTAATCATTAAGTTGTTTCAATTGTGCTCTGTTCTCAGCATAAATGATGATTTGGGTTTCATCCTCAAACTCTATAATCACCGTATCAGCGTTAGGATCGGCAAATAATGACAAAGGATAAGTCAAGATGCATAATAAGAAAAAGCGCATAATATATGGAGGTGTTATATTATCAATCATTTTTAGCAATCATTTTTTCAAACTGCAAAAAATTATTTTTTGCAGCTCTTAAGTCTCCAATGATATCGGCAGGAGCCTTGTTTCTCGCATATTTTAAAATCTTGGCGAGTGTCTTTCTTTGTGATTCCTTTTTACTCATAACTACATCATCAGAACCTATCAAATAGGCCATTTGAATCGAGAATTTGGATTCCGAAACCGCGATAGGTTCAAAGGATTTTGACTTCAGTGAGATCATTACCTTTGCTGAGCGCTCAGGATGATCATCCTCAAGAATTCCAGGTGACTTAGCCAGCTTAATAAGGTCCATCTTCGGAATAATTACGGGAACTTCAGATTCTTTATTCACTTCTAATTCAGGGATGGCCTTGGGTAGTTCTGAATTAAATGCATTTTTAACCGCTAGTACTGGTTCGGTTGATGATTCAGACATTGTTTGAATCAATATAAAAGTGAAGATGCAGAGTAGTGAAACGGCCGCGGCGCTCGCCATCCAAAAATGATGATTGTTATTTTGATCGATTTTCTCGGCCACTTGATCCCAACTATTTGATTTAGGCGTGAGTTCAAAATTGTCCACACCATTCTTAAACTTACGATCGATTTCATTAGATGATTTCATTGCGATGGTTTTTAGGTTTCTGGATATTTAATGCTACCAATCTCTTCTGCAAAAAACTTCTGGCTCGACTTAACTGTGATTTCGATGTATTTACATTAATTTGAAGCATCTCAGCAACCTCAGCATGTGAATATCCCTCTATAGCATATAGGTTAAATACACTTCGGTAACCGGAAGGAAGAGACTGAATCAATCCAACAAGTACTTCAGAATCAATGGAATCCTCAGACCAATGGCCCTCGATTTTTTCTTCGTAAGCATCAAGAGAAGTTTCTAGTAAGGTCATCATTTTTGTTTTTCTCAAGTACATTAAGCATTCATTGATCATGATGCGTCTGACCCAAGCCTCAAAAGGACTATCACCCTGGTATTGATCCATTTTATCAAAAACTTTAACCATCCCCCCAATCATGATGTGTTCAGCCTCAGACCGATTGGCTATGTATCGAAAGCAAATGCCGAGCATTCTAGGTGCTAACTTTTCAAAAAGCTTGTTTTGAGCCGTTTTGTCCTTGTTTTTGCATTTCAACAAGATTTCATCAAGAACAATTGATTTTTGGATCAACAGCATTAATATTTAAGGTTACAATAAGGGGATGCCACATGAAGCAATAAAGTTGCACAGAGACAAAGTTAATTATTCATTGAAGAGAAAAATTAAGCTTTAATTAAATTTCGGCGGCTAAGGAAAGGGTATTGGTTTGGCTCAGTAACCTATAATAATACATGACCTACTATAAATCCATTTTGAGTATTTATTTTTTCATAAATTACGCTGCATGCATAACAATTTTATCTAACTTTAAGTTTAATAACTATTGTATCCCCATCGCTCATTTGATAGCAGACTATCTGGTACGATGGAGCATCTTATTATTAGAATATTAAATCCTTGTAAGGCTATTTTGTATTTGCTAGTAGTTTTTTATAAGTCATATATGTAAATTCATGGAAGACTCCTTAACCCAAAAAATGAATACTAACCCACCTCGTTCCCACCTGACTGGAGGCGGATTCATAGTGGATGATGCCACCCCTGATGATATTTTCATCTCAGAAGAATTTACGGAGGAACAATTAATGATTAAAGAGATGGTTATTGATTTTTGCGTTCAAAATATCCAAGAGCCTTTCTTTAAAAATGGCAGAGAGTTAGAGGCAACCATACCAGAAGATAGAAACAAAATATTAGCGCTGCTAAAAAAGGCGGGTGACCTAGGTCTTTGTGGCATCAGTATTTCGGAAGCCTACGGAGGTATGGGTCTTGATTTCAATACCGGTATCTTGTTCAATGAAGCTTTGGCTTCGGGTTTTG